>Ga0214917_10005151_pt1 | contig 14096 bp, 10 predicted proteins | sample LL_1208_BB_MetaG_FD_177983 | JGI IMG/M metagenome (GOLD analysis project Ga0214917, IMG submission 177983) | Freshwater microbial communities from Lake Lanier, Atlanta, Georgia, United States - LL_1208_BB | ecosystem: Environmental > Aquatic > Freshwater > Lake | place: USA: Georgia | collected... | reverse complement strand
AGAGCCTTCTAATATTGATTTGAACAGTAATCGCCGTGATTTTCTTAAATATCTTGGATTCGGCCTTGGCGCTGCAACAGTAGCTGCAAGTTGTGAAATCCCTGTTAAAAAGGCCATCCCTTATGTGATAAAGCCTGATGCTATTGTACCTGGAATAGCCACTTATTATGCTTCTTCTTTTGTCCAGGGAGGAGACTACTGTGCTGTTTTAGTTAAAACAAGAGAAGGAAGGCCAATTAAAATTGAAGGTAATTCACTTTCTTCTGTAACTAAAGGGGGCACCAGCGCCAGAGCACAAGCCAGTGTTTTGAGTTTGTATGATACCAGTAGGATATCAAGTGCTTTCCGTGTAAAAAACGGGGTTATTGAAAAACCTGCTTCAAGGAATAAAAAAGGACCTGGGTGGGATGTCATTGATGCTGAAATTATGGCATCCTTAAATCCTTCAAGCCAAATTAGAATTGTCTCACCAACGATTCAGAGCCCAACGACTAAAAAGGCTATCGCTGATTTCACCCAAGCTTTCCCTAATACAAAATTAATTTGTTATGATGCTGTTTCTGCTTCTGCACTGATTCAGGCGAATGAAGCTTGTTTTGGTGAAGCAGTAGTTCCTAACTATCAGTTTGATAAAGCAGACATAATAGTTTCTTTTGAGGCTGATTTTCTTGGTACATGGATTTCTCCCATTGAATATGCCGCACAATATGTAAAAAACAGACGTATTACGGATTTGAAAAATCCTAAAATGTCAAAACATATTCAGATTGAAAGTCACATGAGCCTAACAGGTTCAAATGCAGATAATAGAATTATGGTTAAACCCTCAGAGCAGGGTGCGGCTATTCTATCTTTATATAATTCATTAGCTATTCTTGCTGGATTACCAACACAAAATGGCCCTGCTTTATCTGCTTCAAAAGCAGCTAAATTTAAAACGCTGGCTGCAACTTTATTTGAGGCAAAAGGGAAATCACTGGTGGTATCTGGATCAAATAATATAGGTGAGCAAACCCTGGTTAATGCTATCAATCAGTTGCTTGGAAATTATGGGACTACCATTGATTTTGCAAATGCTTCTTTACAAAGACAGGGAATTGATAAAGCAATAAACGATCTGATTTCAGAAATGAATGCAGGAAATGTAGATGCTTTATTTCTTTTAGACGGAGCTAACCCTGCTTGGGATATTCCCCGCGCTGGAAACTTTGTTTCTGGAGCTAAAAAAGTAAAGTTAAAAGTTTCCTTCTCCATAGTACCTAATGAATCTACTGCTATTTGTGATTACGTTACACCAACCCACCATTTCTTAGAAAGCTGGGGAGATGTTCAACCTAAAAAAGGTCACTACAGCCTTATTCAACCTACTATTTCCCCTTTATTTGATACGCGTCAGACAGAGGTTTCTTTGCTGACCTGGGCAAAAAGTGAGTCTTTGAAAGCTACCTCAGATCAGCCTGCTTTAGATTATTTGATGAATCATTGGGAATCAACTATTTTTCCTACCCAAAATAGATTCGCCATGTTCAGAGCTTTCTGGGATAGTTGTCTTCATGATGGGATCTATGAGTTACCTGCTGTTAATACTGCTTCTGTCATTTTCAGCGGAGATGTTCAAACAGCAGCCAAAATGGTCAGAAAGCCTGTTCAAAATGCTTTAGAAATATCCTTTTTTGAGACCGTGAATATGGGTGGGGGTCAATATGGAAATAATCCCTGGCTTTCTGAATTACCTGATCCGGTGTCAAGAACTTCATGGGGAAATTACCTAGCTGTACCAGTAAAATGGGATGGAGGTAACAAATTCTCTGCTCTCAATAATTTGAATCCTCGTGAAATATATGGAGAAGCGGATATTGTAGATCTTGAAGTAAATGGAATAAAGCAAGCTGTTACTGCAGTAAGACAGTTTGGTCAGTTAGAGGATACGGTTGGACTTGCTTTGGGTTACGGCCGCTCCGTTACAGGTTACATGGGTAAAGCACTTGGTAATTATGTAGGAATAAATGTTTATCCATGGTTATTCATTGATGAACAAGGAAATACTCAATATTATGCTGCAAAAATCAATGTAAGTAATCCTGTCGATAAAGAAGATTTGTTTGCTTGTGTACAGTACCACCATGCGATGGGTGTTACAGGAAAAGATCCCAAAACAGGTGAAACACTAAATGTGGATGAGAAAACATCGATGACCATTGGTTCTGGTTATCAAGGGGGAATCGTAGATCGTTCGATTATATACAAAGGAAATTTAGATGAATTGAGTGAATTAGTTCATCATGTGGAAGAAAAAAGAGCAGAAGCTGCAGAATTAAACAGTAAAACGCTTTATCCAATTGATGATTATACAGATAATGTTTTTAGCCAGGGTCACTGGTGGGCGATGCATGTCGATTTGAATGCTTGTATTGGATGTGGAGCATGTTCAATAGCCTGTATGGCTGAAAACAATGTTCCTGTTGTGGGTAAAAGAGAAGTTGGAAGACACCATGAAATGAGCTGGCTTCGTATTGACAGATATTTCTTTGGTGAGTATGAAAATCCAAATACAGTTTACCAACCTATGATGTGTCAGCATTGTGATAATGCACCTTGCGAAAATGTTTGTCCGGTTGCTGCTACCCCGCATAGTTCAGAGGGTCTCAATCAGATGACTTATAATCGATGTATTGGTACAAGATATTGTGCTAATAACTGTCCTTATAAAGTACGTCGCTTCAATTGGTTAGATTATACTAAAGCAGATTTGTTTGCTATAAATGAGCCTACGGTTAAAGATGAATCACTACCTTATGGTGCTGATAATTTAACCAGAATGGTTTTAAATCCTGATGTTACTGTTCGTTCAAGGGGTGTCATTGAAAAATGTAGCTTTTGTGTTCAACGTATCCAAGAGGGTAAATTAACAGCAAAAAAAGAAGGGCGCAGTTTACAGGATAATGATGTCAGAACAGCATGTCAAACTGCTTGTCCAACGGGTGCTATTGTTTTTGGCGACAGAAATAATAAGGAAGGAGATTTATCTAAAAAGTTAGATAATCCTTTGAACTATATAGTACTGGAAGAAATTGGCGTTCGTTCTTCCGTAAACTATACCGCTAAGGTTATTAACCGTAGCGAAAAATTAGACGCTTAATTAAAAATGGTTAGCCATCAAATGTTGATTACTTTAAAATATAACTCATGAGTGCACCTATCTCTGCGATTAGGGAACCTTTAATCACCGGGAGTAAGACCTATCATACCATCACTGAGGATATATGTGGGCCTACGGAAAGGACTCCAACGACTGCCTGGGTCATTGCTTTTATTGTTGCCGTTACTGGATTGGCTCTTTATGTATTTAGTGTAACCTGGACTATCTGGGTTGGTATAGGTTCGTGGAACTTAAATAGAACCATTAACTGGGGTTGGGATATTACCAATTTCGTCTGGTGGGTGGGTATTGGTCATGCAGGTACCCTGATTTCTGCCATATTATTACTTTTCAGGCAAAAATGGCGTACAGGCGTAAACAGAGCAGCGGAAGCGATGACTATTTTCGCTGTAATGTGTGCGGGTCAGTTTCCCCTTATACACATGGGAAGACTATGGCTTGGATTTTTCATTTTCCCTTACCCTAATACAAGGGGGCCTTTGTGGGTTAATTTTAACTCGCCACTGCTTTGGGATGTTTTTGCGATATCTACCTATTTAACAGTATCCTTACTTTTTTGGTACACTGGTTTAGTACCTGATTTTGCAACGATAAGAGATAGATCAAAAGGGTTAAGAAGAAAAATATATAATTTTGTCTCTTTTGGATGGACTGGTTCCGCCAAACACTGGCAAAGATGGGAGAGTTTATCATTGGTTCTTGCCGGGTTAGCTACTCCTTTAGTACTTTCAGTGCATACAATTGTATCCTTTGACTTTGCTACCTCTGTAATTCCAGGTTGGCACACCACCATATTTCCTCCTTACTTCGTAGCAGGTGCTATCTTTTCTGGTTTTGCTATGGTGCAAACGCTGATGATAATGACCAGGAAGGTATTAAAACTGGAAGACTATATTACTTTAGAGCACATAGATAGTATGAATAAGGTGATTCTTGCAACTGGGAGCATTGTTGGTGTTGCTTATTTGACGGAGTTATTTATTGCATGGTATTCTGGTTATATATACGAACAATTTGCTTTCTATAACAGAGTAATGGGACCTTACTTCTGGTCTTATATTGGAATGATGGGATGTAACGTAATCTCACCTCAGATTTTCTGGAGTAAAAAAATGAGGAGAAGTATATTGGTTACTTTCTTCATGTCTATTTTTATAAATATTGGTATGTGGTTTGAAAGATTTGTGATTATTGCTTCAACTTTGGCAAGGGACTATTTACCCTCAAGCTGGAGTTACTATTCACCATCTTGGGTTGAAGTATGTTTGTTTGTTGGTACTCTTGGATTATTTTCCACTTTATATCTTGTCTTCATGAGAGTTGCACCTGTTGTCGCTGTTTCTGAGATAAAAGGTATATTAAAAACGGGAGGAGATCAATATGTAGGACCAAATGCAAACCACGGTCACAGCCACAATGAAACAGCAAAACATTAAGCAAACTTTGTGCTAAAAAGAAAACTTAAATGAAACAGGAATCAACTCAAATACTATACGGTCTATATAACGATGAAGAAGTATTGCTTCATGCTGTCAAAAAAGCCAAAGAGGATCATTTAGAAATTATGGATGTATATTCTCCTTTTCCAGTGCATGGATTAGATAATATTTTGGGACTTACAGAAAGTCGCCTCCATGTTGCAGGTTTTATCTACGGCTTAATTGGAGCTTTAACTGCTTTTCTATTTATGACCTGGGTTTTTACCCGCGATTGGCCCATTATTTTTGGTGGTAAACCTTATTTTTCAGCTCCTTCGTTTATACCTATTACCTTTGAATTGACCGTCCTTTTTGCTGCAGTAGGAATGGTTGTTACATTTTATACCATTTGTGGTATGGGGCCAGGGGTTACCAATCCTACCCTTGACGATAGAATTACGGATGACAAATTCTGTATTGCATTTGATGTAAACAATTCCTCTGAAACTGAACAATCAGCTTTGCGTAAGTTTTTTAGCGAAACGGGTGCAGAAGAAGTGAATGAAAAAAACATCTGATTAACCTGAATATTATCTTCTAAAAAAGAAGTATATGATACCTTTTAAAAAATTTTCTTTGTTGTGCCTAGGTTTGGCTCTGTTTGTTATGGGATGTTCTCCGGCAGGTGAAAATAAAACAGGTCATGAATATATGCCTGATATGGCGCATCCAATTGCTTACGAAGCAAATGTTTATGGTTTTTCTTCAAACAATACGTGGGATAAGGAAAGTTCCAAATCAAGAAGAACACTTTCAATGCCTGGTAAACCCGTAAATGGTACCGTCCCAAGAGGATATAGTGGTTCTTTGGTTAATGGTGTATTTGATCAAACTAAAATTGACTTGATTCGAGGTAAAAATCAGTTAAACGCTCAGGCAACAACAGTGAATGGTCATGTTGGTTTTTATTACGAAGACAACGAAGATGAAAGACTTAGAGCCATAGCTGAAATTAAAGCCAATCCATTTCCTATAACTGTAAAAGGTCTTGAAACTGGAAAAGAGTTATACAACATTAACTGCGGTATTTGCCATGGTGAAGCTGGAGATGGTGCGGGATACCTGATTCGTGATCCTAACCCCGCTACCGGAGATCCTGGGGGTAAATATCCAGCGGCACCAGCTAATTTCCTATTAGACGATCTAATCAATTCTTCTAATGGAAGATATTATTTTAGTATTATCTATGGTAAAAATGTGATGGGTGGATATGCCGATAAATTAAGTTTTGAAGAACGCTGGCAGGTTATTCATTATATCCGTTCTTTGCAGGCCGCTTCAAAAAATCTAATTTATAACGAAAAAATGAATACGCTTAACACAGAATATGGGGTGCCTGCAAAGGTTAAAAATCAAATGGCATCTAATACCAATACTGTTAAATAGTTTTCAATCAATAAATCTGCTTACTTAAATGGCAAATGTGATGAATCAATTTACTTTTACTTCCAGACAAAAAAACGTGTTATTTAGTTTCATGGGGCTGGGTTTACTTTGTCTTATTTTAACCTGGTTTTCTGATGATGAGCTGCACACCCGTTTTTGGAGTAATTTTTTACATAATGCTACCTTTTTTACTGGTCTTTCTTTTGTGTCTCTTTTTGTAATCACTGCATTTACAACAGCTTGGGCTGGCTGGTATGTTGGTATGAAAAGAATCTGGGAAGCAAATATGCAGTTTATTTTGGTAGGATTAGCTCTGATGCTTGTCATCATTGTAGGCTTTTGGGGACACTTTCATCATCTTTATCACTGGTCCGATGAGGCAGAAGTGGCTAAAGACGCTGTTATGAAAGGTAAATCTTCTTTTTTAAATAAGAATTGGTACACCTTTGGTACTTTACTCATTGTTGGTATGTGGTTTTTATTTGCATACAATATTCGTAAAATATCCTTAGATGAAGATGTGAATGGCAAGGGCCAGGCTGATAATTTTAAACATCACCGTAAATTACGTGTTTGGTCAGCTATTTTTATGCCATTGGCTGGTTTTTCTAGTGCTGCTATTATCTGGCAATGGGTGATGTCTGTCGACGCACATTGGTATAGTACTTTATTCGCATGGTACTCTGGTGTTAGCTGGTTCGTAAGTATGATTGCTTTAACTATTCTTACCCTGATTTATTTAAAAAGTCTAGGTTATTTCGAGCATATTACTGCTGATCATATGCATGATTTAGGTAAATTTTTATTTGCTTTCAGTATTTTTTGGACCTATATGTGGTTCTCTCAGTATATGCTCATCTGGTATGCAAACGTTGGTGAGGAAACGGTTTACTTCAAAGAACGTTTACTTAATTATAAGCCATTATTTTTTGGGAACCTGTTGATTAATTTTATTTTGCCTTTTCTTGTACTTATGCGTAACGACAATAAAAGGAAATTTGGGCCTTTAACATTTGCTTCTGTTATGGTCTTTTTGGGACATTGGCTTGATTTCTTTTTGATGATTAAACCAGGCGTAAGACATACAGCTATGGAAGCATTGGGTCACCATCATTCTGGACACAATGGAAGCTTACCTTTTGAAATGGGTTTTACCATGCCTGGATTATTAGAATTAGGGACAATGTTAGGGTTTTTAGCTTTTTATTTGTTTATTACTTTAAGAAGCTTGAGCAAAGCTGCTTTATTTCCTAAAAATGATCCTTACGCGGAGGAGGCTACACATCATCATGTATGGCCTTATGTATAATCATTCTAAATAACAAACCTTTATTAGTCTTAGTTGCTTGTTGAATTGTATAACACCTAATTTTGTAGTGTTAATATTTAAAAAAAAAACCATAAACTATCATGACGATTCTTCTTGTATTAATAAGCATAATTCTCATAGCTATCATAGTTGTGCAAATAGGTAAAGTGACTGAGCTTGCCGCTAAGATAAGAGGAGAAGAAGAAATGCAATATGAAATTAATCGCAGCCAAGGAGGCTATATGATTCTTTTTCTGGTTGTATTTTTAATTGGATGCATTGTTTCTGCATTTTATTATAAAAATTATATGTTGGGATATGGTCCTCATACTCCAGCTTCTGAACATGGGTCTATACTAGACAAAATGTTTAATGTTACCCTTTTCTTTACAGGTATTGTATTCGTAATTACACATATTCTTCTATTTTACTTTAGTTGGAAGTACAGTGCAAAAAAGGGGAAAAAGGCTTTATTCATCCCTCATGACAATAAATTGGAAATTATCTGGACAGCTATTCCAGCTGTAGTAATGACTTTCTTAGTTGTTGGTGGTTTGGATGCTTGGAATGAGGTAATGGCAGATGTATCTTCTGATGATAATTATTTGGAAATTGAAGCAACGGGATTTCAATTTGGCTGGAATTTGAGATATCCTGGTGCTGATGGATTAATTGGGGAGAAAAATTACAAATTAATCAGCAGTGATAATCCATTAGGACAGAATTGGAAGGATGAAAAAAACTTAGATGATTTTCTGGCTACTGAACTTGTGCTTCCTGTTGGACAAAAGGTGAGAGTCAGAATTACGGCTCAAGATGTTTTGCACAATTTTTATTTACCTCATTTCAGGGTAAAAATGGATGCCATTCCAGGTATGCCAACTTATTTCGTCTTTACGCCGACAAAAACTACAGAAGAATACCGTAAAGAATTAAAAGCATACCCTGAATACAATGTACCTGATCCTGCTGATCCGGAAAAAATGCTTTGGGAAACTTTTGAATATGAACTTGCCTGTGCTGAATTATGCGGAAGGGGTCACTACAGTATGAAACGTCCTGTAAAGATAGTTTCTCAAGAAGAATATGATAGCTGGTTGGCAACCCAGTCATCTTATTATTTTTCAAATGTTCGTTTCAAAGAAAATGATCCATGGACTGATAAGTTATTTGAATCCGAACTCAATAAGAAAAAAGAATCATTCTCTTCTGCTTTCGCAATAGAAAATGTAGGTAAAGATTTACCTATCGACGGAATTAGCTTTAAAAATGGTGAAGAGTTAAGTTTAACTGGTTCTTCTAAAGAAGAGTTGGTTTTATTGGCTAATATGCTCAAAGGTAAGGCTGGTAGTAAAGTTAAATTATCGGTAACTGTTCCCTCAGAGGATAATAATTCAATTATTGAAACAGAAAGAAAAGCCAAAATTATTTTAGATGTTTTATTTGCAAATGGGGTAAATACTTCACAAATAGAATTGGCTCCTTTTATATTTGCTGCTGAAGACAATACGACAACTAAATGGGTATTTACTCTGTTAGGTGCTGGACTTTCAATATAATCAAAACAAACAAAAAAAATCAGAACTAATGGCAAATGTATTAACGGCTGCTCCACATTCAGAAGAAGATGTTTTGATTGAACAAATGGGATATGATGATCATTTCCATGAGCACCATGATGGTGACAAGTTTCAATCTAATTTTATTACTACCTATATCTTTAGTCAAGATCATAAAATGATCGCTAAACAATTCCTGATTACAGGTATGTTTTGGGGGATAATTGGTGGTTTAATGTCTCTTGTATTTAGACTTCAACTTGGTTTTCCCGAGGAAAGTATGGCTTGGCTTAAACCTGTGCTAGGTAAATGGATTGAGATTAATGCTGAAACAGGAATGGGTTCTCTTTCACCTGATTTCTATTATGCCTTGGTAACCATGCATGGTACGATTCTTGTATTTTTTGTATTAACGGCAGGGTTAAGCGGTACTTTTAGTAACCTTTTGATACCTCTTCAACTTGGAGCAAGAGATATGGCATCCCCTCTACTAAATATGATGTCTTATTGGTTTTTCTTCCTTGCGGGGTTAATCATGTTTATTTCTTTGTTTTTAAATACTGGTCCATTTTCTGGGGGTTGGACGGCTTACCCTCCTTTAAGTGCTTTGCCACAAGCAAGCACGGGTTCTGGCGCGGGTATGACTTTATGGCTTATTAGTTTAGTTTTCTTTGTCGTGTCTGTTTTATTAGGAGGTATCAATTATATTACTACGGTTTTAAATCTTAGAACTAAAGGGATGAATATGTGGAGAATGCCTTTAACCATTTGGGCATTTTTCGTTACTGCTATTTTGGGTTTATTGTCATTCCCTGTGCTAGCATCTGCCTTTTTCTTAGTTATGTGCGACAGAGGTTTGGGAACCAGTTTTTTCTTGAATGAGATTTTTATAGGTGGTCAGGCATTGGATCATGTTGGAGGTAGCCCCGTTCTATATCAACATTTATTCTGGTTCTTAGGTCATCCTGAAGTTTATATCATTATTTTACCCGCTATGGGTATCGTCTCTGAGGTTTTAGCTGTACATAGTCGCAAACCAGTTTTTGGATATAAGGCGATGGTATTCTCCATCTTAGCAATTGGTTTTTTATCTTTCATAGTTTGGGCTCACCACATGTTTATGTCTGGTGTAAATCCTTTTATATCTAATTTCTTTGTTGTGTTTACTTTAATCATTGCAGTACCTTCTGCAGTTAAAGTATTTAACTGGATAGCTACCTTGTTTGGTGGAAACATTAGATTTACCGCTGCAAGTTTGTTTGGTATTGGATTTGTTTCAATGTTTATATCAGGTGGACTTACTGGTATTTTCCTAGGCAACTCAGCCATTGATATTCAAATGCACGATACTTATTTTGTTGTTGCTCACTTTCATATTGTTATGGGTGTGGCCGCATTTTTTGGTATGTTCGCAGGTGTTTATCATTGGTTTCCAAAAATGTATGGCAGATTTATGAATGAAACCCTGGGTAAACTTCATTTCTGGGGTACTATTATTGGTGCATACCTCATCTTTTGGCCAATGCATTACCTTGGTATGGCTGGTGTTCCAAGAAGGTATTACCGTTTTGATACTTTCCAGTCATTCTCACAGTTTGACGATATGAATAAGTTTATCACTATTGCAGCTATCATTACCTTTGGTTTTCAGTTAATTCTTGTTATTAATTTCTTCTATAGTATTTGGTTTGGAAAGAAAGTAACTGATAAAAATCCTTGGGGTGCAACTACTTTGGAATGGACAACAGAAGTAGATCCTGGCCATGGTAACTGGGCCGGTAAATTACCTACTGTTCACAGATGGGCTTATGATTATGGTAAAGATGGTCAAGAGTTTATTTCTCAGATAACCCCTTTAAAAGAGGGAGAATCTAATGACCATTAATATAATATTAAGGTTTAATATTATTTAAACTAAAATTTTCGTAAGGATGAACCTGCATTCAGGTACTCTTAACAGAGAGAAAAAACAATGGTTTTCCAATGTAATCGATTTTGCTCAATTAGTAAAATTTCGGCTTACATTGACTGTTGTTTTTTCTTCTCTTATGGCTTATTGGATTGCTTTACCTTTAGATCGCTCGTATGGCTACAGACTATTTTCCTTTTTATTGGGAGGTTTTTTGATAACTGCAGCGGCAAATGTTCTAAATCAGGTTTTGGAGAAAAATCATGATGCTTTAATGTCAAGGACTTTAAACAGACCTCTTCCGTCTGGTCGTATGAATGATTCTGATGCTATTTTAATAGCAGGAATAATGAGTGTTCTTGGTTTAATTTTATTAGCTACCTTAAACCTTTGGTCATCGCTTTTGGGTGCTGTTTCTTTATTAATTTATGCATTTATTTACACACCTCTAAAGCGTATTTCTTCATTTGCCGTTTTTGTAGGTGCTATTCCAGGTGCATTACCAGTTTTGATTGGAACCATAGCTGCACAAGGATACCTTAGTACCTTAGGATTGTGTCTTTTTGCTATTCAATTCTTTTGGCAATTTCCCCATTTCTGGGCAATTTCATGGCTGGGCCATCAGGATTATTTAAAAGCAGGATTCAAAATTACCCCATCTTTAGGAGTTAATCCGTCTAGTAAAACAGGTTTTCAAGCATTTATTTATGCTTTATTTCTATTGCCTGTTTTTGGGCTTTGCCATTATTTTGGTATTGCCGGTTTTATAACATTATTGATTTATTTAGTATTTTCTCTTATTTATATTGTATTGAGCTACGTTTTATACTTAGTCAATTCGAAGAAAGCTGCATTAAATCTATTGTTTTTTTCGTTTTTCTTTATTCCTGTTGTATTAGGAGTATTTTTGATTGATAAATTAAACTAAAGAGAAAAATTATGGCTGCTTTCGAAAATGCACTTTATAACAGGAACAAAATTCATCCACAGAAATTTGCTCTTTTGGTTAGTTGTGCAAGTATTGTAATGTTGTTTGCTGCCTTAACAAGCGCATATGTCGTACGTCAGGCAGCTGGGAATTGGCTTGAATTTCCAATGCCTACTTATTTTATCTACAGTACCTTTATTCTTTTGACCAGTAGTCTGAGTTTACATTTTTCCTACAAAGGTTATTTAGCTGACCGAAATACACAATATAAAAGTTTATTATTGGTAACCTTTATTCTTGGAATCTTTTTTGTTTATCTTCAGTATAAAGGTTGGTTAGCTTTGGTAAGTTTAGGTGTTGAATTAGGCACTAATCCTTCAGGTTCGTTCCTATATGTATTATCTGGTTTACACGCAGCTCATATACTTGGGGGTCTTGCTGCTTTATTTGTCGCAATTCTTCATGCTTTTATTTTACCTTATGAAGTTACTGCTAAACGAAAACTGCGTTTTGAAATGACTCAAATATATTGGCATTTTGTTGATATATTATGGATATATTTAATCGTTTTCTTATGGTTACAACAATAATCGTAAGAATTCATTTTAATTTTTAAAATTTTAGGAATGGAGACAACTGAAAATGTGCTACATCAGCATAGTGAAATTCAAGGTGGTTCTTGGGAAGGTGCATCTTCGCCTTTTAATGTCAGTTATGGTAAATTGATGATGTGGTATTTTTTACTCTCAGATGCATTTACTTTTGCTGGGTTTTTGATTGCTTATGGAGCACTGCGTTTTAGCAGTCCCAGCTGGCCCGTACCTGATTTTGTTTTTTCGACAGCCCCTTTTGGTATCCATAATGCACCGCTCATTTTTGTAACTATTATGTCTTTTTTATTAATTATATCCTCAGTAACAATGGTGAGGGCTGTACAGGAAGGACATAGAGAAAATAAAAGAGGGGTTATTTTTTGGATGCTTCTTACAATTGTTGGTGGTGCAGGCTTTTTAGGTTGTCAGGCGTGGGAATGGACAAATCTTATAGGAAAGGAACACATGTCTGTTACGACCAATCCTTTTGGAAGTCATGTCAGCTCTGGGGTATATTTAGATGGTAAAGGAAATCCTTCTTCAGAAACCTTTAAAGCAGGTGCTTCTTATTTAATGCATAAATCAGAAGAGGGAGGCCATGATGGGGCCCATGCTGAGGGACATCATGCTTTAACTAAGGGTGATCATCCTAATGCATTTGTAGATGAATCAGGATTCATTCACAGGAAATTTAAAATTACTTCAGGCCCCAAAACGGGCAAAGTAGAAACAGAAGAGTTCGGTCCGAAAGCTTTTGGTGCCTTATTCTTTTTTATTACTGGTTTTCATGGATTTCACGTGTTGTCGGGTGTAGCCTTCTTGTTGATTATCATGATAAATGTTGCGAGTGGGGTCTATGCCTCAAGGAAAAATGGGTATGAAATGGTTGAAAAGATTGGGCTATACTGGCACTTTGTAGATTTGGTCTGGGTTTTTGTTTTCCTTGTATTCTATTTATTCTAAATTCTTTTACAATTTTAATTATTTATTATGAGTCATAAAACATACGAAGAAAGTAAAAAAGCAGTTGTAAAGGGTTTATTTTTATTAGGCTTTGTTACTTTAATTGAGGTTTTTATTTCCCTTTTTGGAAAGGGACATATTATTCCTGGAATAAAAGATATTGCATGGATTGCTTATCCCATTGGTTTAATCATCGCTTTTTTATCTATTTATAAAGCATATTTTATTATCTATGAATTTATGCACATGGCCTATGAAGTAAAAGGCTTAGCATTAACTGTTTTATTGCCTACTTCTTTATTAATCTGGGCATTAATTGCTTTCTTTCAAGAAGGAACTTCGTGGAAGGCTAGAAGAGAATTTGTAAAGGAAAAAAATGCAAAAACCATTGAACTCTCAAAGAAAGATGAAGGTTTTATAAATGATAACTTGCTTTTTCGTCTTTAATTTCTTTTATGTCCAGTAAATCAATTTGGCAATTTATATTCCTGTTGGCTATTTTTGGGGGAGTTCCCGTAATAAGTTGGTATTACCTGCAAACGGGTCTCGATTATAGGTTAAAAGCACTTGCCGAATTAGGTAATCTTGGTCCAATGGAAAAAGAAACCAGAGTTACTTTTGATAAATTGACTTGCTCTCCTACTAAATTAAAAGGTAAAGTTCACTTAGGTATCTGGTTTCCTGATGGTTTCCAAAACATTGGAACATCCATAAAATATATTGAAGAACTGCATGAACAGTTTAAAAGTAGAGGTGATATTTCTTTTTATATTTATTCTAATTCAACAAATACGGATAGTTTGTTGAACTT
>Ga0214917_10005150_pt1 | contig 14098 bp, 10 predicted proteins | sample LL_1208_BB_MetaG_FD_177983 | JGI IMG/M metagenome (GOLD analysis project Ga0214917, IMG submission 177983) | Freshwater microbial communities from Lake Lanier, Atlanta, Georgia, United States - LL_1208_BB | ecosystem: Environmental > Aquatic > Freshwater > Lake | place: USA: Georgia | collected... | reverse complement strand
TGACACATCGTGAAACTAATGGATGGACCACCACCGCTACTCCTTCCTTCAGAATTCATCATCACTTTGACAGGACGACAGGTGAAAAACTGGCGAGGCTCTTGGAATCAACAAGGGCCAACCAAATCGAAAAATGGTTCGGAAACGGATATGAACCATGGAATCCCCCTTGCGAAGTGGTCATTCACGACAATGCAGCAAATTACTCATCAGCAACGGGTGTTCCTTTAACTTCTCCCGGGCACAGCACAGTAAAAGTGGAGGAGGGGAGGGTTACACAAAGAAGAATCGACCTGCATGCGGATGACCCAAACATGAGTATTGGCGTATTACCGCATGAAGCAACTCATATCGTTTTGGCTGGCAGATTCGGGTCGCACCTTGTTCCGCGGTGGGCTGATGAAGGTATGGCAGTTTTATCAGAACCTGCTGACAGAATATCCAAGCATACAAATGATTTGCCTCGACTTGGGACACAGACAGGCGTTTTCCCAATCAAATCATTGATGTCGCAGAATGATTACCCTGAAGCAAGGCTCATGGGAACATTTTACGCTCAAAGCGTTTCAGTTGTTAAACATATGACCGAACTCAAAGGTCCACGAATTTTTGCCATGTTCTTAGCTGATGGTTTGAACCAAGGATACGACCGGGCGCTGGCGATTCATTATCAAATGAATTGGGAACAAATTGATGCAAGTTGGCGTCAACATGCATTTGAACATAATCAAAAAGTTACGGTTTCCCGCTAAGGACAGAATCGGTAGTACTCGCTTGCGCTTTTTCTCTTTCCAAATGAGGCAATACAACAAAAAACAATAATGCAGCACCAATTGCTCCTCCAAAAATGCATATGGCCAACAATAACACCCTTTCAAATCCTTTAAATAAGCCAAACAGACCGAGCACGATCTGCCCCAACAGCCCGAATGCCACCAAACCACCAGTAAGCATGATGCCTTGGGCAAAAATTGGTCCCCAAGGGGATTCCAAGCGGGCTAACCACCAAAAAGAAATGTCAACCATTTGAAAAAGAAGCGGCGCTGGAGCAATGGTTAAACGCATCCAGAAAGGATAGGATGACAGAGCAAAGGTCAGTCCTGTCAAACCATAAAGAACTGAAAATCCAAGCAAATGAACATGCGTACTTAATGAAAGTTTGGTAAGCGATTTCCCTTTTTCCGCTCCAAAATCATCACCTAGATAAACTTCAAGGTGTTCATATCTCGATAGGGGATAAGAGGCGACCGACTTTCCGTGATCATGACAGCGAACACACCTCTCTTCAATGATGCCGCGAATTCGAGAGGAAACACCGTTTCCATCGTCATCCATCGTCAGGAAATCGTTGATGGCTAATACCGTTGGATCCACAGAATCTCCAATAGGATTCGGCCGCAATGGTAACAACTTGTCAATAAAGGATTTTCGAAATTCTCTATATTCTTTAGCAAGATTTTGGGGTAAATTATAGTCATCCTTATCATAAGATTCCTTGTCATGTCCCGTTGTTGACCACGCCAGTAATGCAAGCCTTTCAAAATCAAAAAAACGGCGAACAGCATCCAGTACTATGCTTCTCAAAGAAAGATCCGATTTGTAGCCCCCTTCTTTGAGCTGGGCAAGAATTTCTTCAGTGGCAGTTTTTAATGCGCCTGGATTCTTTTTTTCTGTAAAAACGCCCCGCATGCTGCCTGATCCCGTAAAGGGAAGCGAATCTGGGGAAGAAATCAAACGAGCAATCTGGTTGGGTGAAGAATCGCCATGGTAGGCCCTGATCACATCCGCTGCATCCGGCAATGGATTGCCTGGACTTGCCTCCTGAAAATGAAGATTAACCAAAGCTGAGCAATAACCGATCCCCACACTTGCCAAAAATACCGCAATAAGGAGACGCAGTGGCAACGGGGCATCCAGCAGGGAGAACCGGGTTGTTGTCGGCGTCTGACTCATTTCGCTAACCTCGGTTGTTCATCTAATGATGCTACCAATTCCGGAAGCAAAATAATCTCGGCTTGATCCGGGTTGGCCTTAAGCGTGCATCCGGCGGCTGGTTTATGGCCACCTCCCCCATGTCCGGCACAAATGGCTCCAACATCAATTGTTCCGTCACTTCGGAGGCTGGCTCTTGTTGATCCATCTGGTTGTTCATAAAGGGCCAATGCAACCTGAACACCCAATACCTGTCTTGGCAAGTCAACCATGCCACCGAGTCCGTCTTCGGGTGTCACCCCAAACTTGCGGATGTCAGATTGAAGAAGCTTGAATAGGCCGACTCGACCATTTGAATGAAAAGTCATTGTTGAAAGAATAAGTCCTTTGACTCTTTGCCTCGCAACTGATTCACCGGAGAATAATTTCTCGTGTATCCAAGTTGGATCTGCACCCGATTGAACAAGATCACCAGCAAGTTCAAATGTTGATGGCTTGCAATTCGGATGCCGGAACCACCCTGTGTCATTTGCAAGCCCGACAAATAAGGCCGTAGCCGCGTCAGCATCAATTGTGACACCCATTTCCTTATAAAAACCGGCCACCAGCACCGACGCGGCTTCGGCATCAACATCAAGAATTCTCGCCCCACCAAGATCATCTTGGGTCCTGTGATGATCAATCACTACGATTTTTCTGCCGGGCGTTTTCAAAATATTCGAAACTGGCCCCAATTGATTCCAGGTACCTGTGTCAACAATGACAATTCCAGCCTTATCCGAAACACCTTCTGCTCCAATTGTGAAAATTAACTCCTGAGGTTTGAGAAATCGAAGAGGACCTGGGCATCCGCCATCCAATTCAATTCTTACTTTTCGGCCCAAGGTCCTTATCAAAAGGGCCAAACCAAGACACGATCCGACGGCATCCCCATCAGGCCTGACATGGGACAAAATAATGATTTCGTCTGATTTGGAAATCAGGTCTCGCAGCGGTGACCAATCATGCATAACACCCATATTTATATCCTGATATTCAGGTTTTGGGTTCCGCACCGGCTGCCCAAAATGTTGTTGCAATAAGGGTCAGTGAACTCAGCACCATTGCCAACCCTGCGATTGTGGGAGGGATGTCAGTGATTGCCGCAACAGGCAGGGACACAAGATTATAACCAAAAGCAATTGCCATGTTGAATTGGATTCTTCCCAATAACCAACGGCCTAAGAGAATGGATTCAGGGATCGAATTCAAATCACTTCTCATGAGCAAAATATCAGCACTACTTGAGGATAAATCGCTTCCACCCACCATTGCTAATCCGACATCGGCATGTGTCATGGCAGCGGCATCATTCGCTCCATCTCCAACCAAGGCTACTAACCCCAAACGACTGCGAGTTTTATCAACCCAATCCGTCTTACCTTGAGGAGTCATCTGGGATTCAAATTTTTCAATTCCAATCCGTCTCGCAATCGCCTCGACCGTCAAGCGGTTGTCACCCGAAACGATGGTTGGAACTACTCCTATTGCGCTAAGCCGTTGGACGCATTTCTTTGCTGAAGAACGAATCGGGTCCTCTAGTCCCACAAGTGCCACGGGGTACCCGTTGCGTGAAATAAAAAAAACCGTCCTGCCGACGCGCCTTTGATCCAATGCTCCCTGAAGAAGGCGAGGTGAAATGGGATTTTGAGGTGAATCATCTTTAATCCATTCCTGAGTGCCTAAACGAATAAGATCACTCCCCAAATAACCTTCAATTCCTTTACCTGGGACCATTACAACATTGTTAGCTTCAGGAATAGGAATACCTTGTATAACTGACCATCTTTGAAACGCTCGGGCTAGCGGGTGGGCGCTGCCCTTTTCAATCGCTGCTGCCATGATCATTGTTTCAGTTTCAGAAATCCCATTCTCCGTCATTACTTCCGCGATTGAGGGCTGCCCAACAGTCAGCGTTCCAGTTTTATCGATGCCTACAGCCTTTATTTTTCCCAAATGCTCGAGCGCTGCAGGGCATTTGACATAAATTCCCTTTCTGGCCCCCCTACCCAAGGCAAGTAACACAGCCAAAGGAGTGGCCAGACCCAATGCACAAGGACAAGCCGCAACAAGAATGGATGTGGCACGGTTAATGGCACGCGGTAACCCTTCAGGGAAGCCAAGAACAACTAACCAGCCAAATGCCACAGCAAAAGCGAGAAAGACAACAGAAGGAGTGAACCATGCTGAGATAACATCAACGGTCTGTTGAATTGGCAATCTGGTATCTTTTGCCTGAGAAACCAGATTTTTAAGATGGCAAAGAGCACTATCTTTGCCAACCCTTGCAACCCTTGCAACCAAACTGCCGCTCAAATTCATGGTTCCAGATAGCAAACCATCACCAATTGATTTTTCGACTGGAAGAAATTCCCCCGTTAAAAGAGATTCATCAACAGATGAGACACCTTCAACAACATGCGCATCAACTGGTATAGATTCACCCGGTCTTATCCGGATTAAATTTCCAACTACTAAGGAACCGACTGGAACCGATCGATCAGGTAAACCATTCTCCACTAACAACGCTAACCCCGGATCCTGAATCAAAAGATCGTGAAGGTTCATACGACTGGAAAAACGTGCTCTTGTTTCAATAAACTGGCCAACAATGACTAGCGTCATAACGATTGCAGCCGAATCAAACTCTGGATGTTCTCCCAAATATTCAGGTGTGAATAACGAACCAACCCCCTGCACCAAACAAACCAAGACAGACAATGCAATAAGACTGAACATGTTAGGGCGGAGGCGAAATAGCCCACCAAGACCACGAAGGAGGACCGGTGAACCCAACACGAAAACAATAACAGCAGCAATAATTCCATACAATGCCGAAGCAATCAGATGATGGGAATAAAAAAAAGAGAATCCAGGGAAATGAACGATTAAAAGAGGAAAGACAAGGGTAATGGCCAATAAGGAACGCCCTCTTGACCATTCCAACGACTCTGAAACCCGAAGATCCGGAGTATTGGGCTCAAGATCCATTCCACAGGTTGGACAGCCACCAGGACGCTTCTGAAAAACTTGGGGACACATCGGGCATACAAAACCTGGTCCACGGTTAACGGAAAAACCTGAATCTAAACCGCTTGCTGAATCAAACCTCTTAATTGGCAAAAACTTAGATGGTTTCCTTGTAAAGGAGACACGGCACTCTTCTCTACAAAAATAGATTATTTGACCTTGATATTCTGCTGTTATAGGAGAACGGGTGATATTAATCGCCATCCCGCAAACAGGATCAATCTGTTCTGAAGATGACATTGTGTGGCCACAACCACAGGAACTTTCCATCTGAGACTCCCGGTAAAGCACCATTTACATTTTACCGGGAATTTTGAGCCTGTTGGTTGATCACTGGGGCGGGCGGTTGGGCCCATAAAGCAAATCCCAAGGTGTTGGACAGGATTGCCCCTTCCAACAAGCTTCCCCAAAAAATGCCCGACATGAACCAAAAATAAAAATTGCGTCGGTTCTGAAGTTAGCGCACCCAGGGCAGTTTGGATCCGCATGACAGCCTTTCTTCTTGCCGAACCAGCCATGGTGAGCACCACCACAACTTGTATCACCACAGCCCGCAAAAGGTGTCATGGGGGGCTGATAAGCCAGAAAATAGGGTATGGGTGATGTCAAATCTGGTGCCGGGTTGATTGGGCCATAAAGGGAAGTAGGCCATCCCACCATTTTGGATGGCCCTGAAGCTGAAGAGTAATACGACGGAGTAGTAGGAGGGAGCATTACAAAAGAATTGACCGCTGGCGGCGGTAAAGGTGTTGCGGGTTTTGGTTGAGGAAGTTGAATTTGCCAAAATGCAAATAGAGCGCAGGCGGCCATGCCGATCATGATGGTTTTCTCCATGGTGTAAAGCCAAGTGCCTTTTATTGATCGGCATGAGTTGGTGGATAAAAAAATGATTTGGCTTTGGTCCTGTGTTATCACCAAACCAAATGAGCCCGTATATGCCAACAGAACTGGATGTGCGGACCAACAGCCTTAACTTGTATGGACAAAAACCCTAGGTATGAAACAGGTTGGTCTTCAGCAAAAGGGTCCGCGTTTATGAGCAGAACTATTCCTGGTTTCCGTGAAACATCGTTACGTTATGTTTTTAAAGCTCATCCTTGGCATGGTGTTTCGATTGGTCCAGAAGTTCCCAAGCTTGTCACTGCCTTTATAGAAATTGTTCCAACCGACACAGTAAAATATGAACTCGACAAGGAAAGCGGGCTTCTGCTTTTAGACCGGCCGCAACGATATTCAAATGTTTGCCCGGCGCTTTACGGATTGTTACCGCAAACATATTGCGGCAACAGAGTCGCGCAGTATTGCATGAAACATACTGGCTTGGCTGGCCTCACTGGTGACGGCGATCCACTCGATATTTGCGTGTTCACTGAAAAAACCATCACACATGGCGATCTTTTGATGAGAGCGCGTCCTATTGGTGGATTGCGTTTGCTGGATGGCGATGAAGCTGATGACAAAATCCTTGCAGTTATGGCGAACGATGCCGCATATGGACATTGGCAAGATGTATCTGATATCCCCGCCCAACTTCTTCAGCGCTTGCAACATTATTTTTTAACTTACAAAGACGCCCCTGGTGCCCTTCGCCCTAGGTGTCGACATGGGGAAGCTTATGGAATTGAAGAGGCCTACGAAGTCATCAAAAGAAGCCAAGAAGATTATTTTGATTACTTTTGCAATCTTACTAGCTCTCTTCCATTTTAACCCTCAATGTTTTGCCAAATCTTTCAACCAGAGTTATCGCACCTGCCGATAGATAAAGAGTGATGCTTCACTGTGAAACTTGTTTCCAGTGATCTCATCCCATCGTTTTTCGGGGGACTAGATCATGTACCAGTTGTTCACCGGACCGTTGGCTGGTCTGTTGATCCTGGGTTTTCATGGGGACGAAGAAAAACACCTTTCTACGCCGCGCTTTACAATACCAGTGGCTCTTGCGTCGGAGCATCAAACATCCCTTAAGGAATTGCTCCTGTTTGTTTCCAACAATCGTGGAAAATCATGGGATTTGCACAGTCGAATCAAGCCTGGTCAGGATGGATTTCCTTTCGTCGCCCCATCCGATGGTGTTTATTGGTTCAGTGTTGCCGTAATTGATTTCAAGGGCACCATGGAGCCGCGGGACATTTACAAAGCCAGAGTCGACCAAAAAATTATTGTTGACACCCGTAAACCGGATCTCATTCTTGACGCCGAACAACGAGGATCAAATACACATCTAACTTGGATAGCCACCGATGAGAATGCTGATTTGGCAAGCATGAAAATGGATCTGCTCTTGGAAGGCACTGATCAACCGATCCCCATTCAGATTAATCCAAATTTTAAAGGCTCGGGGCATTTTCCAATGCCGCCCAATTCTTCAGGAACGGTTCGGCTTACCCTGCAGGACAAAGCTGGTAACCAAACTGTGGCCCTCCGTGAACTTGGTAAATCATCACGGTCAATGGTACCCGTTTCGATCGAAGCTCCGATTGCTGGATCAGCACCCAATTTTTCCCCTGTAGCATTGGCACGGAATGACCAACCTGGCCCAGTTCAACCACCCCCACCAGATCCGCCGTCTGTCGGAACAAATTTAATTCCTTCCCTGCCAGTAGCCATCCCTTCAGTTCCATCTTCCCAGCCTGGAAGTACACAGCTTCCTGCTGGCGTCACATCTTCAGCGATGGAAAATTCTGTGGCTGTATCATCAATATCCAACTCCACCCCAGCACAAAACTCCATAAGCAGTCCACAACCAATAGGCTCGACCAATCCACCAGTCGGGCCAATCCAACAACGAGCCAACTTACCAGCCGTCCAAGTGGTATCCAGGCGCCCTGTAAAGGCAGACATTGAAATAACACGGATGGGTCCATCCGGTATCGGTGCAGTTGAAATTTGGACAACTCATGATGACGGTATCACTTGGAACCTGACAGGTTCGGAATCGCCACCGGCCACCTCGGTGCCGGGACAACGCTTGAGTGTCAATCTACCTGTAGCGCAAGAAGGACTAATTCATGGCTTTATTTTAATAGTCAAAAGTAAGGCTGGGCTAGGTCGTCAGCCCCCACAGAGAGGTGACCCACCGTCCTTTCGAATTGAACTTGATTCCACTTACCCGGAAGCAACCTTGTTCAGTCCACAACCTGATCAGTCCAGAAAAGATGGTTTAATTTTGACATGGAAAGCAACTGATCGCAATTTGACAAGTCAGCCAATCACATTGGAATGGTCGGAAAACCGAGATGGCCCATGGCAAAATATTGCTGGAATGGAACTGCCCAACACGGGTCGTTACCTTTGGCAAGTCCCAGCCAGCGCTCCACCTTCAGTGTTTTTAAGGTTATCTGTCAAGGACTTGGCAGGAAACATCGCAGTGGCCCAAACCCAAGATCCACTTTTAGTTGACTTGAATATTCCTGAATTCCAAGTGATTGGTGTTCAGGGAAAGTGAGATAATCATCCTATCATGCAAAAAAACCAAGGAAAATCGGACAGCAAATAACTTTTTCACATGGCATTATAAGTAAATGTAATCAAGTATTGCTCTCGGAAATTGGAGCAAGCAATGACCGAGGATATGACGGTTGGTGGTATTGGAAAAACCTTGGATGAATGGTTTCCGAAGCGTCTTGCCGCTTCTTGGGACAATACGGGCCTACTTATTGGTTCAAAAAAAAGCAAAATAAAAAAAATAATGGTATGTCTCACGGTGACATTAGATGTCTGTGCCGAGGCAGAGGCATGGGGAGCCGAATTAATCGTTTCCCACCACCCTTTGATGTTCAAGCCGATCCAGCAAATTACCGACGATTCCCCAGAAGGGGCGATCATAAGGATGATTTGCAAGAATGATGTGGCTCTTTACTCCCCCCATACTTCTCATGACGGATGCTTGGGCGGAATAAATGACCAGATTGCAAACCAATTGGGCTTGGTTGACACAAAACCTTTATTTCCCGCCTTAAATCTTCAAAAATTTAAATTAGTAACCTTTGTTCCATCATCCCATTTAAATTTGGTTTCCCAGGCGCTCTTTGCCGCGGGAGGGGGGGTTATCGGTAAATATTCAGGGTGCAGCTTCTACACAGAAGGATCTGGTACATTTTTCGGCGGAAAGGGAACCAATCCGGTCCTCGGTACTGTTGGAACTGCCGAATTGGTTTCTGAAAAAAGGCTTGAAATGGTTTTCAAATCCCAAGAAATTCCTGAGGCAATTTCAAAACTCAAATCCGTTCACCCATATGAAGAACCTGCTTTCGATATTTACCCTCTGAATCCTACCCCAGAAGAGGATGGTGACGGGAGAATTGGACATTTGGAAACACCAACTGATCTTCATGATATTTGCAAAAGACTCGTTCAATTATTACCTGTTGAAATGGTACAAAGTGTTGGACACGATCATCATCAAATAAAATCAATTGCTATTGGTTGTGGCGCCTCTGGAAATTGGATAAGGGCGGCGAAAGAGCGACATGCGGACCTTTTTATTGCAGGGGAAATGCGTTATCACGACTCGCTGTGGGCCTATCAGGCGGGAATGGCCGCAATCATCACTGGTCACTACGCATCAGAATCGTTTGCAATGAAAACGCTGGTAACCCGTTTGCAACATAATTTCCCCCAGATACTTATTAAACATGCTTCATTCGATCATTTTCCAAGCCATTGGGTCGGCAAATCGGAAGTTTTTACAAAAGTGGTTTAGAAAATCATCTTCCCAACCATTTAGATCATCAATGGCATATAAACGCTGAAAGACCGTAAGTTCAATCTATTTTATCTTTTGCAAAGATTCAATTATATGCGCCCCTTTTGGCACTCCATTTGCTGGTATTTAAGGATTGGAGGTAAAATATGATTGCTAAAATATGCTGGATTTGTTTGATGATTGTTGGTGTTGGTTTTGCAATGGCTTATTGCTTCGGCATTTGTAAAGACCGGTTGGAAATTTCATCGACCGCAGTACCTGTTGATCATAGTGATCGCTTTATTACACCTGCCGCGCAAAGATATGTTGTTAGCCGCTCAACACACTGGAAAGATGTGATTCTTACTAGATAATCCAATCAGCGCATTAGTTTTGGCTGCTGGGAAGGCAGAATCTGGACTGATTCGATGCTTGCACTAACTGCACTCCCACCAACTAAAATTTCAGCCTTCAGTTGGCCTTTTGAAGCCGACATAGGGGCTGCAGTAATCTGAAATTGAAGTTCCCGTCCAGGTTCAATCGATGAAAGCCCGCCAAAGTTCAAGTTTGTTCCAATTTGTGTGGCAATGATCCCCGCCCCTCTTCCCGAGGCATTTTTCCAGTCCCCCGGCAGGTTTAATTGGAGAAACGGAGAGTTTATTGCAATCTGACCTAAATTGATTAATTTTATGGTATAAGTAGCAAGTTCACCCACTTCAACGGGATCAACTGTTTTGTCAATTTCCAATACCAAATCATTGCGTTGTTCGAAAACAGTTGTTTTCTCAGCCTGAATACCTTGGCCCAGCCTCTCCGCAACACATTCGGCCCTGCTTCTTAATTCTCCTGGTTTTGTTGCCCGCACAACCAACTGAAATGTTTTGCGTTGGTCAGGTTCAATGTAAGGGATATCCCAAACAACTTCCCCGCCAATGAGCCTTCCGCCACCACTTGCTGCCAGCATCACGAAACTTGCGTCTACCTTGCTTGTAATTCGAATGTTTCTTATCTGGTTGTTTCCTTCATTCTCCAGCGTAATATGGTAAGTTGCAGGTCGACCAACTGCCCTTCGGTCTGGACCTGATTTATACATTTTTAATTTAGATTCTCCTACAACAGTGCGGCAGAAAGCCTCTCTAGACAATCCACCCGCTGCTGAAAGCTTGGCCATAGAAGAATATTCTCCTGCCTTTTTAGCAGCCACCTGATATTCAATTCGCCTGGTTTGGCCCGGGTCGAGCTTGCCAATATTCCACAAAAGAGGATTTTCACCCTTGGTCGAAGGATTGCTTGTTAAAAAATCCAGCCCATCGGGAATAGTGTCTGAAATCACAATGTCTCCAACAGGCGATGTTCCAGTGTTCGAAACATCAATCGTGTAAGTCCAAGAATCCAACACCATAGCTCGCTCCGGCGCTCTTTTTTCTATTCGCATGGCTGACGCGACACGGGTTTTTGTTGTTTGTCCGTGCTCAAAACTCACCCTTGCCGTGTTTTCAATGTCTCCCTTTCCATCCGCTTGTAAAACCATGGTGATTACCCGCTGTTCACCTGCCTTCATCGTGCCAAATAGCCATACTAATTCCTGACCATCACTTTCTGGCTTGGGATCTGCACTAACATATTTAGTGTTAGATGGAATCAGGTTACGCACTCGAACACGATGGGCCATTGCTCCTGAAACATTGTCAACATGAATCTTGTAAACAGCTTCTCCACCAGGAGATACTGACGCGGGAACTCGAACTCGAACAGTTACAACAGGAACTGGGGGATCTTGGGGATTGTATGTGCCCTGAGCTTCCAAACCCGGTTCAATTACTCCGGGTTGGGGTTCTGCAGGATTTTTCGCCTGATCTGGACCACGAGATGGTAAGCCACTGGGAGGGCTAGCAAGGGGCGGTTCCGCAGGTGTTTGTCCCCAAGTCAAATTTACTATTGCGAATAGGATGCAAACATCCAACACTCGAAAAAACATGATTCGGTTCCCTATCAAAAAAACTTTGAACTCTCCCATCCTGAACTTTTAAAGGGCGGCAGGCAACCCTTAGGGTTTGTTTCCGCTTGCAAGATAAAATTCAAAACATAATTTTTAAGAATAATTACAATTGATAAATTGTGAATAAAATCAAAATATGTCAACCTAATTATTTTTGGATGGTGGCACTAATTTGAGCAGTCTTTGCGATTCGGTTAACAGCTTCTTTTCCCCAGGTGGACCTCTTTCTGTTCATCTTCCTGGACATGAACCTAGACCAGGGCAATTGAAACTAGCCATTTCGATAGCCAAATCTTTAGAATCGGGAAACAATTTAGTTGCTGAGGCCGGAACCGGAACGGGTAAATCACTAGCTTATCTTGTACCCGCCATACTTTATGCTGAAGCTAATCCCAATAAGCAAATTCTGATATCAACCAAAACAATTGCATTGCAAGACCAGTTATTGAACAAAGACATCCCTCTACTTAAGAACATTTTGAAACCAAAAAGATCAATTATTGCACTCAAGGGCAGGGGAAATTACATTAGTATTAGAAGATTAAATTTAGCGATTGAAGAGCCCCAATTATTCCATGAAATGAATCAATATTCCCTTTCCAGTTTGAACAATATTAAAACTTGGTCTGGGTTAACATTAACAGGAGAAAAAGCAGACTTACATTTTGATGTTGACGAAAACGCTTGGGAACTTGCCCGAAGTGACTGGCAAAACTGTAGATATAAACGGTGTAAATATTTTAGGGATTGTTTTTATTTCAAGGCCGCAAAAAAAGCTGCTGGTGCTGGTATTTTGGTTGTCAATCATGCACTACTCTTTAGCAAATTGGCTTACGCAACAAAAATTGCAGGTACGGCTTTTGAATTTTCTGCCGCAATCTTGGATGAAGCCCACGAAATTGAGGATGCGGCAACCGAACAGTTTTCGATGACATTATCCGAACGTACTCTTACAAGAATTCTAAGGCGTCTAGAGTATCAAGGAACAGATGGAACCAAAGGGATCCTTGCACTCATCGACAATAAAACCAATATCTTTGCAAGAGTTTTGGTCTCTCTTGCCCATGCGAAAATTGAAAATAATAAGTTCTTTCTAGCCTTAGCGAAGTGGTTTGATAAAAACCGGGGATCAGAAAGCCACGCAGTTATCTCTACTTGGCCAACGGAACACCAACCTTTACAGAGTACAGTATCCCAGCTTTGTGAAGCAATTCGCGACTTGTTGCCAGAAACTGCGGAATCATTCCTACCTGAGTTGGAATCTGTTTCTAATCTCCTTTCAGACCTTTCTTTGGAATTAGATTTATGGTTCACCCCTCACCAAAATGACCATGCGCTTTGGATGGAGGAAAACCTTTCATCCAAAGGTGTTCCCTTTACCCAATTGAAAAGGGCACCACTTGACATTAGCCCATTATTAAAGAAGCATCTTTTTAAGACTGATAGGCCAATTTTGATGACAAGTGCCACTATAACGACCGAGAATTCATTTGAATATTTCAAAGGTAGGGTCGGTTTGAATGAGTCCGAACAATGCCAAGAAATTCAAATTGAAAGCCCATTCCAATACACCATTCAAATGAAACTGGAACTTTTTGACAAACTGCCCGATCCTTCAACCCTTTCAACTGAATTATGGATTACCGCAATCGTTCCTTATATTATGGAGCAAATGGATAGGACAGATGGGGGAATTTTAATTCTTTTTACTAGTATCCACGCGATGCGATTGTGCCATTCAAAATTGGCAATTCCGTGCCGAGAGCGGCAACGAAAAATATTGATTCAAGGGCGAGGTGCTATTAATTCAATCATTGAGGATTTTCAAGCAGCCAATAATGCCGTACTACTGGGGGTGGATAGTTTATGGCAAGGAATTGATGTTCGTGGAAACGCACTTGAACGTGTAATTATACCAAGATTGCCTTTCGAATCCCCGAACGGTCCCCTGGCACTAGCGCGTTCCCAAAGTCTTAGGGAATCTGGTGGAAACTATTTCCTTCAAATTTCGATCCCACGCGCACTGGTCAAATTGAAGCAAGGATGGGGGCGTCTTATTCGGGCGATCGATGATAAAGGCAGCATATCGATACTGGATCCAAGGCTGTTTACAAAAAGGTTTGGCTATCGATTTTTAAATTGCCTCCCGTCATGCCAAACATTTCTCAACGGACTACCTTGGGATAGAAATTAAAAAACAGATATAAATAGAAATTGGGCCGGTTTTTTCAAAACCGGCCCAATCAGTAAATTACTTTTTAAGATTAAACAAGACCCTTGAGAGGCTTGCCATCAGCGATTGCCAAGGGGCGGCCAATGTTGTCCCGGACCTGCGTGGCAGGGTCAACACCAAGGCCTTTGAACACGGTCGCAAAAACGTCGCCGATAGAGCAAGGATTATCCTTCACATCCAT
>Ga0214917_10005149_pt1 | contig 14099 bp, 14 predicted proteins | sample LL_1208_BB_MetaG_FD_177983 | JGI IMG/M metagenome (GOLD analysis project Ga0214917, IMG submission 177983) | Freshwater microbial communities from Lake Lanier, Atlanta, Georgia, United States - LL_1208_BB | ecosystem: Environmental > Aquatic > Freshwater > Lake | place: USA: Georgia | collected... | reverse complement strand
TACCACTAAAGATTAATCGTAACTTCATACCTGTGCCTTCTCTTTTTTTTAAGAATGAATACTAAGCTTCTAATTTTTTTGCTAATTTTTTTTCAAGCTTGCTCATAATTTTATCATTTTCTTCATCATAATGTGAATAGCCAAGCAAATGGCAGATTCCATGAATCAGTAATGTGTTAAGGCGTTCTTGAAGGGTGACATCATAAAGTGGCAGTACCCCTTGCACAAATTCAAGCGAGATAATCAAATCACCCACATTTTTGTCTTCATCATCAAGCGGTTTAATTTTTTCGCCCGGTTCCAGTTGATGATACGGGAACGACAGAATGTCGGTTGGTTTGTCTTTTTTTCGATAGGTCTTGTTATAGCTGTGAATTGTTTTATTAGTGGTTAACCAGATGCCCAAATCATACCCTTCATACCCCAACTCTTTTAGAATAGTTTGAGCGCTTTGTTCAAGTTTTTGTGTGTCAACTTCAATGGTTCGTTGACTGTTTTTAATGGTGATCATGATTATGCTTCCTTATTGAGATGATCAAGGTCAAGCTGAGCAGACCATAATTCGTTAATATGCTGTAATTGAGATTTTTTACTATCGCCTGAAGCATACAAAATAAGTTCAGCTTTGGTAATGCCCTTTAGTAGCTGTTCATGAGGAACTAGTGCTTTTAAAATCGCTTGATCAACCGAATAAATTGTTAAAGTAGTTAAAGGTACTTTGAGTGAAAGTTGTTGCTCTGTTTTAAGTCGACGAATAGCTGCGACAATCTTAATCAGTAACTCAACCGTTTTAACACTTTCAGGGTATGTGTGTTCTGTTTGCGCATCTTTAAATTGTGTTAAATGGATAGAATCTGTTTTGTTAAATACCTGTTGGTACATAATTTCTGTAATGTGTGGCATATAGGGCGCAAAACATTGTAAAAGACGAAGTCCCACATGGTGCAATGTCCACTGTGTTGCAGCGACCGTTTCAGCGGTATAATTACTAGAATTGAATAATTGGTCTTTGACTAATTCTAAATAGTTATCACAAAAATCTTGCCAAAAGAACCGTTCAACTGCTTGCAGGGCATGCCCAAATTCGTGTCGTTCAAGGCATTCTTGATATTTTACAAAAGTGCTACTTGCTTGATGCACAATCCACTGATTAAGTGTGCCAAGTTGTTCAGATTGCACAGGTTTTACATTTTGAATATGTTCTTTTACAAAACGTAAAGCATTCCATAATTTAGTTTGTAACTTTAAACCGATTTTTAATTGATTTTCTGAAAACGCTACATCTTGTCCAAGCGAGCCCGAGGCAGTCCAATAGCGAATTGCATCAGCGGGGTACTGAGCCAATAATTTTTCTGGCTCCAGTGGGTTATTGCCTTGTGATTTTGAAATTTTATCGCGGTCAGAACTTAACACGTGTCCTGAAATAACGATCTCTTTCCAAGGCATCGTTCCATCATGTAAATATGCTTTAATGATCGTGTAAAAAGCCCAAGTTCGAATAATGTCATGCGCTTGAGGTCGCATTGACATGGGCAAAAATTCTTTTAAAAATTTTGAATTAAAAGGATTGCCTTCTGTTGGATGCATTAATTGAGAACAAATATACGGAGTTAATGATGAAGTGTTCCAGGTATCCATGACATCAGTGTCACCTTTAATGTTGGTACTTGAACAATCCGGGCACGGTTTATTATAAGCGGTTTCTTGCGGATCAATTGGCAACATGTCATCAGTTGCAAGAATAATCTTTTTACAATCAAGACAATGCCAAACCGGAAACGGGATGCCATAAAAACGTTGTCGACTTAAACACCAGTCCCATTGTAAATGTTCAACCCAATCACGGTAACGAGATTTCATAAACGAAGGATACCAGCTCACTTTGTCAGCTTGGTCCAAAAAGTTTTGTTTATTGTCTAAAATATTTAAGAACCATTGTTTTAAAACAACATATTCAATTGGTTTTTTGCAACGTTCGTGTACGTTAACTGGATGGGTGATTGCACGTTGGTTTTTGAGTGCGCCAGCTGCTTGCAACAATTCAATTGTTTTTTGTCGAGCGGCTGTAACACGTAGACCAGCAAGTTCACCCGTTTCTGGTGTCCATTTGCCATCAAAACCCACTGATTGACGATACGGTAAATTGTAATTTTTAAACCAGGCAATATCATTTTTGTCCCCAAAGGTACAACACATAACCAACCCTGTTCCTTTGGTTGGTTCAACTAATGTGTCGGTTAAAATAGGAACTTGATATCCGGCCAAAGGCACGGTTGCGGTTTGATTTTTAAGATGCGTGTAACGTGGATCATCCGGGTGAAAAAAGAGTGCTACACAAGAATACAGTAGTTCAGGACGAGTTGTTGCAACAATAAGTTCAGAACCATCTTGCGCATGAAATGCAATATCATTAAAATGGGACGGCATTTCGATATCATCAAGTTCAGCCTGAGCAACAGAGGTGCAGCAGGTTGTACAGTACAAAGCAGGCTCTTCTTTGCGGTAAATGTGCCCCTTTTTTTGCAATGCTAAAAAAGAAGCTTGAGAAATTTTTTGGGCCAAAGGTGCAATAGTTGAATAGGTATTACTAAAATCGGCAGAAATTCCCATTCGTTGCCACAGATGTGTAAATTCTTGTGCCGATTGTTGTGATTGCTCTAAACACAGTTTGATAAATTCAGAGCGTTTCATGGAGTAACCGGTGACTGAATGCTTTTTTTCAACAAATCGTTCGGTTGCAAGGCCATTGTCATCAAAGCCAAACGGATACAAAACATTAAAACCACTCATGCGTTTGTAGTGAGCAATAATGTCAGTTTGGGTATAAGAAAACATGTGCCCAATATGCAAAGAACCAGAAACGGTGGGCGGAGGAGTGTCAATACTGAATAAAGGGCCCTGATGTTCAGGATTAAAGGTAAAAGTTCTTTCTTTCTGCCACTGGGCTTGAGCTTGTGCATCAAACCTTTTTTGATCGTATTGAGTATCCATAACCGTTTTTGTATCCTCTTTGTAAAAGCACTTTGTACCTTTCTAGGGTACCTTTAAAGAGTTTTTTGGTCAAAGAGATCCCTTGATTTGACCCTTTGTTTAAATAAAATTACACTTTTTAAAAAGAGGGAGCTTAAATAAGAGGTATTTTATGACAATAAAAGGTGTTGAGCTTCTGATTAGTATGGTTTCTGTATTGTTTACCTATTTTATTTGTTCTTCGCTTATAGGTTACACAAGGGCTTTAGTAGCTGAAAAAATGGGAGACAATACCCCTGAATCTTTTGGTTTTTTGACTTTAAATCCATTTGCTCATGTCAGTAGAATTTGGATTGTTTTAATTGTGTGGTTACAGGTAATTCATCTTTATATGCCATTTGGATTGGGTCGTTATATTCCTATTAATCCAGTTGCAATACAGGGTAGGTACAGAGGGTTTAAGCTTGCGGCAGTTTATTTTTCAGATAGTTTTGCAGCAATTATCATAGCAATTATTGCATTTTTTGGATTGATTGCTTTGCACGGAGCACAAGCTTTGTTTTTACTTAATCGTGCAATGACATTACATAACGTTGAACTTGTCACTCCTCATATTTCTACATTAGGTATGATTGCTACTTGGTTTTTAATGACGTTCTTTTTAATGGCAACCCTTATGTCCGCGTTTGGATTGATTATTAACTGTTTCCATTTTATGTACTTTTATTTTTTTGAAAATGCATTACAAGATAATGAGTATGCAGACATGATTATGTTGTTTGGGCCGTTGTTATTATTGTATGTTTTAATTTATGTAGTGCAGGATTCTATTATTAATTTTGTAACATTAATTGCATATATTTTAGCATATTGCATAGGCATTATAGGGTAGGTGAAAAAATGAATAAAGATTTAAATATGCTCATGCAAGGTGTGGTTGCAGCATTACCAGAAAATGAATTAGCAAAAAAATTGGCTTCTGGTAAAAAACTTGTTATTAAACTGGGAATGGACCCAACATCACCTGATTTGCATCTTGGTCATGCTGTAGTGCTTAAAAAACTCAAACAGTTCCAAGATTTAGGACACAAGATTATTTTTTTAATTGGGGACTTTACCGCTGCAATCGGTGACCCAACAGGTAAATCAAAAACAAGACCGCCACTTTCAAAAGAAGCTATTGCAAAAAATACTCAAACATATTTTGAACAAGTAGGTCGTATTCTTGACCCAAAAAAAGTAGAAATTCGTTATAATTCTGAGTGGCTTGATAAACTAACAGCACGAGATTTTGTAGGATTGTGTGCAAAAGTTACTGTTGCTCGTTTAATTGAACGGGAAGATTTTGCAAATCGATTAAAACAGAATCAGCCAATTAGTTTTCATGAACTGCTGTATCCGTTAATGCAAGGGTATGATTCAGTTGAACTTGCAGCAGACATTGAATTAGGCGGGACTGATCAAACCTTTAATTTATTAATGGGTAGATTGCTACAAGAACAATATGCCCAAGAGCCACAAGTGATTCTTACTACACCGTTAATTGAAGGTCTTGACGGCGTGCAAAAGATGTCTAAATCGCTGAATAATTATATTGGGCTTACTGAAAAAGCAGAGCAAGCATTTGGTAAATTAATGTCAATTTCAGATGAGTTAATGTGGCGTTATGCAAAAGTATTGTTGTTATGGTCAGATGAAGTTCTTACGCAACGGAAATTGGCTGTTTTTGAACAAAAAGAGCATCCAATGAATCTCAAAAAAGAAATAGCGCACGCTATTGTTGCTCTGTTCTGGTCAGCACAAGAAGCTGACAGTGCACAACAGCAATTTGAGTCGTTGTTCCAGAAAAAAGACTTATCACAAGCGCAAGAAGTTGCGTTGCCTGCCGGTACAGCTAACCCTTTATGGATTGTTGATTTGCTTAAAACAATTAATGCAGTTACTTCTTCATCAGAAGTAAAACGTTTAATTGAATCAAAAGCAATTGAAATTGATGGAATAGCAGTTTCTGACTTTAAAGCTTTAATTGCCTGGCAATCGGGCATGGTTCTTAAAGTTGGCAAACACCGTATTTATAAACTCACATAAAAAAGAGCCAAAAACTTTGGCTCTTTTTTATTTTAACTATTAGTTCTTTATGAACTCTTAATTCTTTTCTTGAAAAGCATTTTTTACTGTTAAAAATCCAATAATTCCAGCAAAGGCATTTGTAGCCCATCTGCCACATTTTTGAACAGTATCATTTGCAGCTTTAAATCCTTTGAGTTCTTCAATTCGTGCGTTACTTAAAAGTCTTTGCTGTCTATAAGCATTTGCAGCTTCTTCAACTGCTACTCTAAGATTTCTTGCGCTTTCTATAAATGCTTCTTGTGTAGCCCTTAGGCTGATCATTTCCTTGACAAAATCAGTAACTGGATTTCTATAAATCTTAGACACAGTTGATGGTTTTGATTGGTAGGTTACTAAAGCATGTCTTGCTGGAGTTACTAAACAAGTAACTTTTTTTAAAGCAGTGTGTGTTTTAAAAAAAGATGCGCAGATTGCTATTGTAAATAATAATTTCTTCATTAATTTTTCCCCCATAGAAAGATTTTCATTTTTGTAGCGGCTATTTGTGCTTGCATTTTTAAAATGTCAAGCAACACGATGCCTTCAGCTCGAGTACTTACAATTTGTTGTGTGACTAAATAACTTGCAGTTAAATTACGTGCTGTTTCTTTTGCAAATGGTTTCATAGCTTGTGCTACGACACGTTGTCTTTGAATAAATCCTCTTGCGCGTTGCATCGTATAGGTAGATTGTGTCAAACAACTTACCAATGCAAAAAGTATGATTTTTTTTAATTTAAACATAATATCTCCCTGATTTATTTTAATGTTTTAGCGTCATTAAAGCTTTGTTGAGTTCTTAAAAATTTAGACCTTAAAGTAAGGCTTTCTTGTTTTGCTATAATAGTTTGTAGTTTTATAGATAACGCTGTTGGTAAAAGAGGGTTGTTTCTAAAAGCATCTTTAATAGCTAATAAATCTGTAAGATCTACACCATCTAAATTTAATGAAGCAACAACTACTGCAAGATCTACTAAGATTTTTTTATGTTGATCTAGCAGTGAAAAAATAACCTTTTTAGCTGAGGATGATTCCTCTGTAGTGGTAACAACTGAGCTACTTGAAGCTGTTGGTGTTGTTACGGTATCAAGAGGATGCAGTGTAACGCCTTCAGGAATCGGCAATCTTCCAATTCTTTGTTTGTTGATAATAGGATTTAAAAAATAATTTGGATTTCTTGCTCCTGCTCTTTTTACATAACTCAGTCCTGCTCTTACAGGCAAAGTAGCTTGTATTGCATCTTGAAAAATGACACACGTAAGTGCCATAATTATCATTTTTATATAAGACATAATAACCTCCAAAACATTCCATTTAATAAAACCTCTTATTTATTACAATTAAGAATAATTCATAGCTGTTGGACTGTCAAAAGGGGTCATGTTTAAGCTTAAGCCAGTAATCGTTGTTTTGAGCTTATTTAGGCTTGTAAAAGGCTTGATTTTTTTGGTGAATGTAACTCAAAAGGGGGATGAGCCTGGTGAGCTTGAATAAAGGTTCTTATTTTTTGAATAAAGTCGGCAATACGTTCAGAATTATTAGAAAAATCTTGTGTTCCATCAAGTTCTAAGACAGGCACTGTTTTAAGTTCAGCCATAATATCTTTATGTCTTAAAAAATTTTCATGAGCTTGATGAATCTGGATCAGGTATTCAAGAGGGACAATATCTTCACCAGCTCTTTTTCTTTTGTGCATTCTTGTGTAGCAAGTTTCTGGGGTTGTGTATAAATAAATAAAACCTGATGGTTTTTTGCATTTTGATGTGACAAGAAAATTGAACCAATTGTTGTAAATATTCCATTCAATATCTGATAAAGTTCCTTGTAAATAGCCATTTCTTGCAAAACAGTAATAGCCAGAATATAAAGAACGTTCCATAATTTTAGGCTTTGTAGGATCTTGTTGTTCTTTAAGGTACTCTTTTACCCGTGTTAGTAAGGCAGCTTTTTCCATAGTATAAGCCCAACGATTTTGATCTTGGTAAAAGTGGGTCAAGATTGATTGATTCTGATTATCGCTGTGCCAAGCAGTAACAGGTTCAAAAACTATCGTGAGTTCTGGGGCGTGCTGAGCAATAAGTTTGAGTAATGTTGATTTGCCTGCTCCCATATTGCCTTCAAGTAAAAACACTGTTATTCCTTTTTGTAGTAACTTTTTTAAAAAGTAGAGTGCAGTATAGCAAAAAGTGCGCAATGGTCCAAAAAATATGGTATACTCTCTTTTAAAATAATGATTTAAAGGATTTTATGATCAAAAGAAAACCGGTTACACACGTTGGCGAAATTATTTACGGAGTGCATCCGTTATTAGAACTGCTTAAGGCAAAACAACGTAAAGTTTTAGAGCTTTATACCTTAAAACCAGAACCAAAAGTGTGGAAAGAAATTGCAGCTTTTTTACCAAAATACCCGGTTACTGTGCACCATTTAAGTAGAGAGCAGTTGAGTCATAAAGCAGGTACTACTGACCATCAAGGTGTTGTTGCTTTAGTAGCTCCGTTTGCTTTTCGTAAATCATTTTTTAATCCATCAAAAGAACCATTTTTAGTATTACTTGATGGGGTGCAAGATGTTCGCAATTTTGGTGCAATTATCAGAACTGCTTATTGTACCGGGGTTAATGGAATTATTATTTGTACGCGCCAAGCTGCTCCATTAAGTGGCGCTGCTTTAAAAGCTTCAGCCGGTCTTGCCGAAAGAATGCCAATTTTTCAAGCTTCTTCTGTTGCTCATGCTTTACAATTATTAAAAGAATCAGGTTATGCCGTTTATGTAACAGCACTTGGGGCAAAACAAGATGCAACTACCTTAAAGTATCAAAAGCCTTTGTGCGTTATTATTGGTAGCGAAGGTAAAGGGGTAAGCCCAGAAGCTCTAAAAGCAGGAACGGTCATTACTTTGCCACAGCAGGTTAAAGATGTTTCTTACAATGCTTCTGTTGCAGCAGGGATTGTTTTATTTATGATTGCATACCAGCAAAAATAGCAGAGAGCATCTAACTCAATGACTGAATCATTGACTCTTTTGCCTTAAAAAAAGTAGATCTTAATAAGAGGGGACACTTTTTAAGGGGTAGTATGAAGTTCAAGATAATGGTCATGTTTTGTATAATAACTACTACAGCATACTTTTTTTTTACTCAGCAAAAAAAAAAGAGTCCTTTTGCCTGTCATAAAATCAAAGCCCATTTTGATCAGCGGTTTTCGGTTCTTTTTCGTACGGCAATAAATAATTTTTTAGAAGAGCAACAAAAAATTTCTACGCCGTCTTATCTTTTAGCTGAGATTATAAAAGATCAATTTTGCGTTGTTGAGAGTGTTAAAATTTTTACATTTCCTGATAAAAACATCAGTGTTTCAATGACAGCTCAAGATCCAGTTGTCATTCTTAATCATGCAAAATTGTTAACTAAAGCGGGCAACATTGTTGAAAGTAATCTCTTTACAGCAGAGTGCTTAGCTTTAGTTCCAATGGTGAGCGTTAAACAAGAAGAGGGAGCAGTTAGTTTACCATTTCGTCGGTTTATGAGTCGCTATGCTCAACAGCTTTGTAAAGATTATCATGTGACATGGCATGACCCTACACATATTGAATTACAAGATAAACAAAACCAGTATGTTATTTTGGCATCTGACCAAACAGTATTTTCGCAAGATTTAATAAAACATTGTCAGGTGCTTAAAGAGAAGATAAAAACAGTGCCAGGGAAAAAACAGGCCTGGTGGTTTGATGTTAGATTTAAAAATCAAATAATTCTTTTTAATCAAAAGGGGGAGCGGGTATGAAAAGAGTATTTACTAACAAAATTTTGACAGCTATTGACGTTGGAACTACCAAAATTTGCGTACTGATTGGTCATAAACTTGAAGAAGGACAGGTTGAGATTTTAGGGATTGGCAAAGTTCCCTCTGAAGGTTTGCGTAAAGGGGTGGTGGTTGATATTGCAAAAGCAGCAAGATCAATCAAAAAAGCAGTTAATGAAGCGCAAATGATGGCTGATGTGGTAGTTGAATCGGCAACGGTTGGGATTTCTGGTGCGCATATTCAATCGCGCAATGCGTACGGCGCAGTACCACTTGAACATGGCCAAGTAAGGCAAGAAGATATTAATGCGGTTATCGTAGCAGCAAAAGCGATACCTTTAGCAGAAGGTCAAAAAGTATTACATGTTTTGCCGCAATATTTCAGCTTAGACGGGCAAGAGCGATTGTCAGACCCACTAGGTATGCATGGCATTCGACTTGAGGTGCAAGTGCACATTATTACCGGTTCGTTTGCTTCGGTCCAAGATTTAGTAAAATGTTGCCAAATGGCAGAAGTTAAAGTGCAAGATGTTGTTCTTGAGCAACTTGCTTCGGCACAAGCAGTGTTAAATGATGATGAACGGGAACTCGGAGTTGCAATGCTTGATATTGGAGGCGGAACAGCAGATTTAGCAATTTATCAAAAAGGAAGCATTAGACATACCATGGTTGTTCCAATTGCAGGTAATCATTTTACCAATGATTTGGCTATCGGATTACGCACTACAGTCAGTGATGCAGAGCGAATAAAACGAGAATATGGACTGGCGTGTTCTAGTTTGCTACAACAAGATAAGGAGATAGAAGTTGAGATGGTCCAAGGGGGTAAAACCAGAATGGTACATCAAAGCCAATTAGTTTCAATTCTTGAACCAAGAGCACAAGAACTGCTTTCTTTGGTTCATGAAGAAATTTTACATCGTAATCTAGAGCATTTATTGGTTTCTGGATTAGTTATTACCGGTGGCGGAGCACTTCTTGATGGTTTACAAGAAGTTGCACAAGATATTTTTCAAATTCCAGTAAGAATTGGAAGACCAGCGCATATTCATGACGTTTCAAGTATGCTGCAAAGTCCTATTTATGCAACAGGATATGGTCTTTTATTACATGCAACACATCAACAGCATTCATTTAATTTTGATGATCAAGATAAAAGAGGCATGTCGGGCCTTTTAATACGGATGAAGTCATGGGTATCAGACTTTTTTTAAAGTCTTAATAAAGGAGCATTACAATGATTGAGCTGGCACGAGAAGAAGCATTACAAGGACAACATATTTCTGTAGCTTCAATTAAAGTTGTTGGAGTTGGCGGTGCCGGAGGTAATACCATTAATCGCATGGTTCAATCTGATTACAAAGGTATTGAATTTTATGCAATTAATACCGATTCACAGGCATTACAACTTTCAAAAGCAGACCATGTGATTCAAATAGGTCAAAAATCTACTAAAGGACTTGGTGCCGGAGCAAATCCAGAAATTGGAAAACGAGCGGCTGAAGAAGATCTTGATAAAGTAATTGCTGCATTAGAAGGTGCAGATATTGTCTTTCTTACAGCAGGCGGAGGCGGTGGAACTGGTTCAGGAGCCTTGCCGGTTATAGCCAAAGCCTTAAAAGAAAAAAATATTTTGACTATTGTGGTTGTTACTCGCCCCTTTGATTTTGAAGGAAGAAAACGAGCAGCTTCTGCTGATAAAGCTATTGAAGAAGTTAAAAAATATGCTGATACATTATTAGTTGTTCCTAATCAAAAACTACTTGAAGTGGTTGATGATAAAGTTTCCATGATTCAAGGCTTTGAGATGATCAATGAAGTATTAAACCAATCAGTTAAAGGTGTTTCTGATATTATTACACGAGCTGGTCATATTAACGTTGACTTTGCTGATGTCAGAGAAATTATGAAAGACAAAGGCCTTGCTGTTATGGGTACCGGTAGAGCTTCTGGCCCAGACAGAGCACGTAAAGCGGCAATTGCAGCAATTTCATCACCATTACTTGAAAATATGTCAATTGCTGGAGCTCGTGGTGTGCTTTTAAATATCAGTGGTAACGCTGGTCTTGGCCTTCACGAAATTAGCGCAGCAGCTTCAGTTATTTATGATCAAGTTGATGCGGATGCAAATATCATTTTAGGTTCAGTTATTGATGATTCATTGGGTGATGAAGTAGCGGTAACAGTTATTGCTACAGGATTTACTGGAAAAACAGCCGAACTTAAAATACAAGGGACAACCCTTGTAAAAGAGATTCCAGCAGGAGCAATGCCTTTACCAGAAAAAGAAGTCATAGTGCAAGCTGCACCACAACCAGTTGTTGAAGCTATTGCCCCACACGTAGAAAAAGTACAATACGTTGCGCAGCCTCAACCAGTGGTTGCTCAACAAGTTGCACCAGTAGCATGCCATATTCAAGTACCTTTAGAAGCTGCACCTGTTGTCCATACTAACAACCAAGAGGCATTTCAAGAAGATGAGTCAGAAGAAGAAGTAATGCATTTTGAACGCCATCAAACCAATGAACTTGGTTCAAACATTATTCATTTAAAAGATTTGGATGTTCCAACGTTTATGCGTAAACAACAAGCAGCACAGCAACCACAAGTTCAAAGACACACCGAAACTCAATCTCAAAATCAGCAAACTCAACAAGCACAGCAACCACAACCAAACAATCATTTTCAAGGGAATTTCTACAAAAAACATAACAAAAAAAATAAACACAGATTTGGAAATCAATCAAATCAGCAGGGGCGTGGACCACAATAAAGATCAACTCAAGTAATAAAAAAGGGGACGAAATTAATCGTCCCTTTTTTATTCTATTTTTTTCTGTTCAGCTTTTTGTCCAATCAGCTTGTTCCCTTTAAACCAGACAAGAAGCCTGTCCATCATCCCTTTATTATTTTCAAGCGCAGCTTGCAGTACTTGAGCAGTAAAGTGGGTATCGTTTTTAATATCAGTTACTTTCATTTCAAGGTCACCAGTTTTTTTAACAAGCTCAGTCAGTGTAGTGCCTTGTTGTTGTTGCTTAGTTTCTATAGTTGCAAGTTGTTGTTTTATGGTTTGCATGTCTTTTTCAAGGGTATGTAAGACTTCTTTATTGCGATTAAATTGAAATAACGTAGAAAGTTTTGGCAATGCTCTTTTAGATTTAATTGCTATTACCAGTAAAGCTGTTGCAGTTGCTGCACCACATAAAAAAGGTTTTGCTAAAGAAGTCTTATCTGTATTATTGCAGTAAATAGTAATGTCTGCAGATAAAAAACAAAAAACTAACAAGTAATAATATGACATAGTAGAATAACTCCCTGTTGAATATAATGATAGATAAGCGTAACAAGAAACTTTATGAGTGTAAAACATGGAAACTATTTTTTGGGGCGACAGAACAAGCGCTATAGATCCTGAAACATTGGGTGACGTGACTGCAGAAACTGTATTAATGCAAGAACCATATAAAACATTACAAGAGCGGTTGGGTTTTAAGGCATGTGTTATGATGCATCAGGTCCATGGCACAAATGGGTACTGTATAAAACCATTAACTGATCTTTCACAATTACTGTTGCGCAGCCAAGAGGCAGATTTTTTAGTAACAGATTGCAAACAGGTAGCCTTGGCTGTTTTAACAGCAGACTGCTTACCCATAGTTTTTATTGATAAAAAAAAGCAAGTTATAGCAATTGCACATGCTGGCTGGAAAGGAACTGTTAATAAGATTGCTCAAAAAACAGTTATGGCAATGTCTGATCAATTTGGATCTGAGCTTTCAAATATAAAGGTTTTTTTTGGACCATCAGCATTAGTCTGCTGTTATGAAGTTCAGCAACCATTTAGTCTGGCTTTAGCTCAAGATCCGTTTGCGCAAAAGTCATTAATAGAGAGAAACCATAAAATCTATTTTGATGTTACTTATTATAACCAGTTAACGCTTCAGGCAATGGGAATAAGTCCAGAGGTATTCAATTTCCAAGCACAGCGCTGTACAATCTGTACTCCTGGTTATTGCTCTTATCGGGGCCAGAACGGCACTCAATTGAGAAATATTACATCTGTTTCGTTGAAATAGTAGTAAGTGTGGAGTAAACTATCTTTTTAATGAATAAAATAAAGTATAAACGTTCTTGTTATTACTTACTTAGAATAAGGGAATAAAATAGATGATTACCTCTTTAATAGCAAAAATATTAGGTACCAGTAATGACCGCGAACTTAAAAAAATTCAGCCACTTATTCAAGCAATTAATAGTTTTGAACCTTCAATAAAAGCTCTTTCTGATGCTGATCTTGCACATCAAACCAATAAACTTCGCAAACAATTAAGCGAAGGTAAAACACTTGACGATATTTTACCAGAAGCTTTTGCAACGGTCAGAGAAGCTTCATATAGAAAATTAGGACAACGCCATTACGATGTACAGTTAATTGGTGGTATTGTGATGCATCAAGGTAGAATTGCTGAAATGAAGACCGGTGAAGGCAAAACTTTAACTGCAACATTGGCTTTGTATTTAAATGCCTTAGAAGGTAAAACTGCTTTTTTAGTTACGGTTAACGATTACTTAGCTCGTCGTGACGCGCAATGGATGGCTCCTATTTTTGAATTTCTAGGACTAACTGTTGCTTGCTTGCAAAACTCAATGCATGATGCAGAACGTAAAAAAGTGTATCAAGCAGACATTGTGTATGCTACCAATAATGAACTAGGGTTTGATTATCTACGTGATAATATGAAGTTCCGTCTTGAAGATTATGTGCAGCGCGATTTAAATTTTGCCATTGTTGACGAAGTTGATTCAATTTTAATTGATGAAGCTCGAACACCATTAATCATTTCTGGTGGCTCAGATGAAGGTAGTAATCTGTATGCAAAAGCACGCGATGCAATTAAAAATTTACACAAAGACCAAGATTATGAAGTTGATGAAAAACAGCGCTCTGTTTTATTAACTGAATCAGGAAACGACAAAGTAGAAGCATTTTTTAACATTGAAAATATGTATGCACTTGAAAATATTAATATTTTACATCACGTTACTCAAGCGCTTAAAGCACATGCTCTTTTTAAACGGGATGTTGATTACGTAGTTAAAGACAATCAAGTATTAATTGTTGATGAATTTACTGGCCGTATTTTGCCAGGTAGACGTTACAGTGATGGATTACATCAGTCTCTTGAAGCAAAAGAGGGTGTACAAGTTGAACGAGAAA
>Ga0214917_10005148_pt1 | contig 14099 bp, 5 predicted proteins | sample LL_1208_BB_MetaG_FD_177983 | JGI IMG/M metagenome (GOLD analysis project Ga0214917, IMG submission 177983) | Freshwater microbial communities from Lake Lanier, Atlanta, Georgia, United States - LL_1208_BB | ecosystem: Environmental > Aquatic > Freshwater > Lake | place: USA: Georgia | collected... | reverse complement strand
TGTCCGGTAGGACCAGTAGGTCCGGTTTGTCCAGTAGGTCCAGTAGGCCCGGTTTGTCCGGTAGGTCCAGTAGGTCCGGTTTGTCCGGTAGGTCCAGTAGGCCCGGTTTGTCCGGTAGGTCCAGTAATACCAGTATGTCCGGTAGGTCCAGTAGGTCCGGTAGGTCCGGTAGGTCCGGTTACACCAGTTGCGCCGGTAGGTCCAGTAACGCCTGTGTTACCAGTTTCACCGGTGGGTCCAGTTCGCCCAGCAGTACCAGTAACACCGGTAACACCAGTAGGACCTGTTGTACCAGTTTCACCAGTTTCACCGGTTTTACCAGCAGTACCAGTTACACCAGTAACGCCAGTTGCGCCGGTAGGTCCCGTTATACCAGTATTACCGGTTTCACCAGTATTACCAGTTTCACCAGTATAACCAGTAACGCCAGTTGCGCCAGTATTACCGGTTATTCCAGTAGGACCGGTAGGTCCGGTAGGACCAGTTTGTCCAGTAGGACCCGTTATACCAGTATTACCAGTTTCACCGGTATTACCAGTTTCACCGGTATTACCAGTGACACCAGTTGCGCCAGTATTACCGGTTATTCCAGTAGGACCGGTAGGTCCGGTAGTACCAGTAGTACCAGTTGTTCCGGTTTGTCCAGTAGGACCAGTAGCCCCGGTTTGTCCAGTAGGTCCAGTAGGACCAGTAACACCAGTTGCACCAGTATTACCTGTAATTCCAGTAGGTCCAGTAGGACCAGTCTGGCCAGTTGCACCTGTATTACCAGTAATACCAGTAGGTCCGGTAGGTCCAGTTGTTCCAGTAGGACCAGTCTGACCAGTATTACCAGTAATACCAGTAATACCAGTAATACCAGTTGGACCAGTTGGACCGGTAGGACCAGTTGGACCAGTTCTACCAGTTGTACCAGTTCTACCGGTAGGACCAGTAGGACCTGTTTCACCAGTTGTACCAGTTGGACCAGTCGGACCAGTTTCACCAGTATTACCGGTTTCACCAGTATTACCGGTTTCGCCCGTTTCACCCGTTGCTCCGGTTGTACCGGTTCTACCAGTAGGACCGGTTGTTCCAGTAGGACCGGTTTGTCCAGTAGGCCCAGTAGGACCAGTTTCACCGGTATTACCAGTTTCACCAGTTTCACCTGTTTGACCAGTTTGTCCAGTTTCACCGGTATTACCAGTTTCACCTGTATAACCAGTTGCTCCCGTAAAACCGGTTGCGCCAGTATTTCCAGTCACACCAGTATTACCGGTTTCACCAGTATAACCGGTTGTACCAGTTGCACCAGTAGTACCTGTTCTGCCGGTAGGACCTGTTCTACCAGTTTCACCTGTATTACCAGTTTCACCTGTCTGACCAGTTTCGCCGGTAGGACCAGTTGTTCCAGTAGGACCAGTTTCACCAGTAGGACCAGTTGTTCCAGTAGGACCAGTATTACCAGTTTCACCAGTATTACCAGTTTCACCAGTAGGACCAGTTGTTCCAGTAGGACCAGTTGCACCTGTCGTTCCAGTTCTACCAGTAGGACCAGTTCTACCAGTTGTTCCAGTAGGACCCGTAGCACCTGTATTTGTAGCAACTCCCGCTACACCAGTTGGTCCGGTCATACCAGTATAACCAGTTGCACCGGTATTTGATGCAAGTCCACCCGGTCCAGTAGGACCAGTCATACCCGTATTACCAGTTTCACCGGTTGCACCTGTGTTTGTAGCTTCTCCTGCTAGACCAGTAGGTCCAGTAACACCGGTTGGACCCGTATTACCAGTTTCACCGGTTATACCCGTATTACCAGTTTCACCTGTTATACCCGTATTACCAGTTGTACCAGTTGTACCAGTTGTACCTGTTATACCAGTTGTACCAGTTGTACCGGTTGTACCTGTATTACCAGTCTCACCAGTATATCCGGTAAAACCAGTTGCGCCCGTATTACCTGTTACACCAGTATTACCAGTTTCACCTGTAAACCCAGTTGCACCAGTATTTCCAGTTCTACCAGTTGGTCCGGTTCTACCAGTTGCACCACTAAACCCAGTCGCACCGGTATTACCAGTTACACCAATAGGACCTGTATTACCAGTAATACCAGTAGGACCGGTAGATCCAGTAGGTCCAGTTTCACCAGTAGGACCGGTTCTACCAGTTGAACCAGTTCTACCAGTTGGTCCCGTTACACCAGTAGGACCAGTTTCACCTGTATTACCAGTTTCACCGGTATTACCAGTTTCACCAGTTTCACCGCTATAACCGGTTGCACCGGTATTTCCTGTTATACCAGTAGCACCAGTTCTACCAGTAGGTCCGGTTCTACCAGTATTACCAGTTACACCAGTAGGTCCACTTCTACCAGTAATACCAGTAGGACCAGTAGGACCAGTTTGTCCAATAGGACCCGTTTCACCAGTATTACCAGTTTCACCAGTATTACCAGTTTCGCCAGTTTCTCCGGTAAATCCAGTAGGACCAGTATTTCCAGTTACACCAGTAGGACCAGTTCTACCAGTAGGACCAGTTCTACCAGTAGGACCACTTACACCAGTAGGACCAGTTCTACCGGTAGGACCCGTTGCGCCAGTATTAGATGCAATTCCGGCAGGACCCGTAGGTCCAGATTCGCCAGTTTGACCAGTTGCACCAGTATTCGATGAAGTTCCGGCTGGACCAGTTACACCAGTATGTCCGGTAGGTCCAGTTGAACCAGTTGCACCAGTATTTGTCGAAAAACCTGGCGGCCCAGTTACACCGGTTGCGCCAGTATTACCGGTTACACCAGTAGGACCAGTTCTACCAGTATTACCTGTTTCACCGGTTTGTCCAGTTGCACCAATTGTACCGGTAGGTCCAGTCGCTCCGGTATAACCGGTAGCACCACTAGGTCCAGTTCTACCAGTATGTCCAGTAGGGCCAGTAGGACCAGTAGGTCCAGTTTGTCCCGTTTCACCAGTTTCACCGGTATTACCCGTTTCACCCGTGTTACCCGTTTCACCAGTGAACCCAGTAGGACCAGTTTCACCAATTTCACCAGTAGGACCAGTAGTACCGGTTTGACCAGTAGTACCGGTTTGACCAGTAGTACCGGTTTGACCAGTAGGTCCAGTAGGACCTGTTTGACCAGTTCTACCAGTAGGACCAGTTCTACCAGTATTACCTGTTTCACCAGTAGGTCCAGTTTGGCCGGTTCTACCAGTAGGTCCAGTTCTACCAGTTGGACCCGTTTCACCAGTAGGACCGGTAGGACCAGTTGGTCCAGTTTCACCGGCAGGACCCGTTTCACCAGTATTACCAGTTTCGCCGGTTACACCAGTTTCTCCGGTATAACCAGTTACACCAGTTTCACCAATTGCACCAGTAGGTCCAGTAGGCCCAGTACTACCGGTAGGTCCGGTAGGACCAGTAGCACCGATGTCACCAGTAGCTCCCGTTTCACCAGTGTATCCAGTTGCACCAGTTGTACCAGTATCACCAGTAGCTCCGATGTCACCAGTATTACCTGTTTCACCAGTATATCCAGTTGCACCGGTTGTTCCGGTCATACCAATTGTACCAGTTGGTCCAGTTGTACCAGTTTCACCGGTCGACCCAGTAGAACCAGTTGTACCAGTTTCACCAGTAGAACCAGTTGCACCTGTATTGGCAGCATCACCAGCAGGACCAGTTACACCAGTAACACCAGTAGACCCTGTTGCACCAGTATTTGATGATGTTCCGGCTGGACCAGTTACACCAGTATGACCGGTTGAACCGGTCGAACCGGTTGCACCAGTATTTGTTGCCGAACCAGCTGGACCAGTTACACCAGTTGCACCAGTAGCACCAGTTCTACCAGTAGCACCAGTATTACCGGTTTCTCCGGTTACACCAGTATTACCTGTCTCACCAGTTTGTCCAGTAGCACCAGTAGCGCCGATTTGACCGGTTGGCCCAGTTCTACCAGTTGCACCGGTAGGACCACTAGGTCCAGTTCTACCAGTATTACCAGTTTCACCAGTTGTTCCAGTTGTGCCAGTAGGTCCAGTTGTGCCAGTAGGTCCAGTATTACCAGTTTCGCCAGTCTCACCAGTAGGACCAGTTCTACCAGTATGGCCTGTTGGACCAGTTCTACCAGTTGGACCAGTTCTACCAGTTGGACCAGTTCTACCAGTTGGGCCAGTCGGACCAGTTTCACCAGTATTACCAGTATTACCAGTCTCACCAGTTTCACCAGTTTCACCAGTATTACCAGTTTCTCCGGTTTCACCGGTAGAACCAGTTGTTCCAGTAGGTCCAGTTTCACCAGTTGCACCAATATCGCCAGTTGCGCCTGTTGCACCAGTTTCGCCAGTTTCTCCGGTAGGTCCAGTTATACCAGTTGAACCAGTAGCACCTGTATTGGCAGCATCACCTGCTGGACCAGTTACACCAGTATATCCGGTATAACCAGTAGCACCAGTATTGGATGCTGTTCCTGCTGGACCAGTTACACCAGTTGGTCCAGTTCTACCAGTAGTACCAGTTGCACCAGTATTCGTTGCAAAACCAGCTGGACCTGTTGGACCAGTTGTACCAGTTCTACCAGTAGGACCGGTTCTACCAGTCGGTCCAGTTGAACCCGTTTCACCGGTTGTACCAGTTTCGCCAATATCACCAGTTACACCAGTAGGACCAGTTCTACCAGTCGGTCCAGTTCTACCAGTAGAACCAGTAGGACCAGTAGGACCAGTTCTACCAGTCGGTCCAGTTTCACCGGTTTCACCGGTTTCACCAGTATTACCAGTTTCACCAGTATTACCAGTCTCACCAGTTTCACCTGTTCCACCAGTAGGACCAGTTCTACCAGTAGGACCGGTTCTACCAGTCGGTCCAGTTCTACCAGTAGCACCTGTTGGACCAGTAGGGCCAGTAGTACCCGTTGTTCCGGTCGTACCGGTCGTACCGGTTGTACCAGTTTCACCAGTCTCACCAGTTTCACCAGTAACACCAGTTTCACCAGTGTATCCAGTAGCGCCAGTTGCGCCGGTTTCACCCGTTACTCCAGTTACACCAGTGTATCCAGTGTAACCAGTGTAACCAGTTGCGCCAGTTGGACCAGTTACACCAGTTTGTCCAGTTGCACCAGTGTTAGATGCTTCGCCGGCTGGACCAGTAGGACCAGTTCTACCGGTTTGTCCGGTTGCACCTGTGTTTGATGATGTTCCTGGTGGTCCAGTTACACCAGTTGGACCAGTTCGACCGGTAGGCCCAGTAGCACCAGTATTTGTTGCTGAACCAGCTATACCGGTTGGTCCAGTATGACCAGTAGCACCAGTATTACCAGTAGCACCAGTATTACCAGTAGGACCAGTTTCGCCAGTATTACCAGTTTCGCCGGTTTCACCAGTATTACCAGTTTCACCAGTATTACCAGTTTCACCGGTTTCACCTGTTCTACCAGTAGGACCCGTTCTACCGGTATTACCAGTTTGTCCAGTAGGACCAGTTTGTCCAGTAGGTCCAGTTCTACCTGTGTTACCAGTAGGACCAGTTCTACCAGTAGGACCAGTTCTACCTGTAGGACCCGTTTCACCAGTATTACCAGTTTCACCGGTGTTACCAGTTTCACCCGTTGTTCCAGTTGTACCAGTTGTACCAGTATTACCTGTAATACCAGTTGGTCCAGTATTACCGGTTATTCCAGTAGGTCCAGTAGGACCGGTTGGTCCAGTTGTTCCAGTAGGTCCAGTTCTACCAGTTGGTCCAGTATGTCCAGTACCGCGCGGACCAGTAGGTCCAGTTTGTCCAGTTTGTCCAGTAGGTCCTGTGTTACCAGTTTCACCAGTATTACCACTTTCACCAGTATTACCAGTGTAACCGGTAGGACCAGTTCTTCCGGTAGGACCAGTTCTTCCGGTAGGACCAGTTCTTCCAGTAGTACCAGTAGGTCCAGTTCTTCCGGTAGGGCCAGTAGGACCAGTTTCACCAGTCTCACCCGTATTACCAGTTTCACCAGTTTCACCAGTAGGACCAGTATCACCAAACCCAGTAGGACCTGTATCACCAGTTTGACCAGTTTCACCAGTTTGACCAGTTTCGCCGGTAGGACCAGTTCTTCCAATTGTTCCAGTAGGACCAGTAGGACCAGTAGGACCAGTTCTTCCCATTGTGCCAGTTGACCCGGTGCATCCGGTATATCCAGTTCCTTCTGGTCCAGTCATTCCAGTAGGTCCTGTAGGACCTGTAATGCCTAAACCGGTTGGACCTGTATTTCCAGTTGGACCACGATCTCCAACCGGACCCTTAATCTCACCTACATTTACCCATGATGCATCTGGACGATAATTTTGACTACTTGGATTTAATGAACCCGGATTGTCAATTTGCGCTACCCATAAATTAAATTCAACTATATATCCATCATTTTTTACAGCATCATATGGTAAATTATAAGAAGTATCTCTATTGCCGATTATAGTAATTAAACCTGTATTTACACCTCCAATAGTTGTACCAGATGGCAATGCTAATGACCCATTATCACTCGCAGATAACGATGCCGATGGTCCTAAATATAATGTATTAGAAGATATACGTAATGATTTAGTATAAATTTCATTGAAACCTCTTTCAGCAGAGCCAATATTGATATTTGAATAATAATTATATATTTCATTTCCTTGTGCATCTGTACCTTGATACTCCATATTCAGTGACCCTCCTGGTAAAATATCACTTAATACAAGACCTCCGAATGTACCTGTATGTCCAGTAATACCAATATCACCAGTAGGACCAGTTTCACCAGTATAACCAGTGTAACCAGTAGGACCTGTATCACCAGTATCGCCAGTAGGACCTGTGTCTCCGGTTGGACCTATATCTCCGGTGGGACCCGTTGGACCCGTTGGACCAGTTCTACCAGAGGGACCAGTTCTACCGGTGGGACCAGTTCTACCAGTTGGTCCGGTAGGACCAGTTGGTCCGGTTCTACCAGTAGGACCCGTTTCACCAGTCGGACCAGTTTCACCAGTATTACCAGTTTCACCAGTTTCACCAGTTTGTCCAGTTTCACCAGTATTACCAGTTTCACCAGTTTCACCGGTTCTACCAGTCGGTCCAGTTCTACCAGTCGGTCCAGTAGGACCAGTGGGTCCAGTTCTACCAGTCGGTCCAGTTCTACCAGTCGGACCAGTTTCACCAGTCGGACCAGTTTCACCAGTAGAACCAGTAGGACCAGTCGGACCAGTCGGACCAGTCGGACCAGTCGGACCAGTCGGACCAGTATTACCTGTTTCACCAGTTTCACCAGTTTCACCAGTTGGTCCGGTAGGACCCGTTCTACCAGTAGGCCCGGTTCTACCAGTCGGACCCGTTCTACCAGTAGGCCCGGTTCTACCAGTCGGACCCGTTGGACCCGTTGGACCCGTTTCACCAGTATTACCAGTTTCACCAGTTTCACCGGTTTGTCCAGTTGGTCCAGTATCACCGGTTTGTCCAGTTGAACCAGTAGGACCAGTTGAACCAGTAGGACCAGTTCTACCAGTCGGCCCAGTTCTACCAGTATTACCAGTTTCACCGGTAGGACCAGTTCTACCAGTAGGACCAGTAGGTCCAGTTCTACCAGTATTACCAGTATATCCAGTAGAACCAGTCAGTCCAGTTGGTCCAGTACTACCAGTTTCACCCGTATTACCGGTTTCACCAGTATAACCAGTAGTTCCCGTAGCTCCTGTATTGGTGGCAATACCACCAGGGCCGGTGCAACCGGTAAACCCAGTAGGACCTGTTCCACCGGTATTCGATGAACTTCCAGCCGGACCAGTAACACCGGTAGGGCCGGTTTTGCCAGCAGCACCCGCAGGACCAGTTTTACCGGCAACACCTGCTGGACCAGTTCTACCAGCAGCACCAGCAGGACCAACTGCACCAGCAGGACCAGCGGCACCAGCAGGACCAGCAGGACCAGCCGGACCAGCAGCACCAGCAGGACCAACTGCGCCAGCAGGACCAGCAGGACCTACCGCACCATCACGACCAGCTGGACCATCGCGTCCAGCAGGACCAACTGCACCATCGCGTCCAGCAGGGCCGTCGCGACCATCAGCACCAGCAGAACCAGCAGGACCGGCTGGACCAACAGCGCCATCACGTCCAATAGAACCATCGCGTCCAGCAGGACCAGCAGGACCCGCAGGACCCACAGGACCAGCAGGACCTACTGCACCATCACGGCCAACCGCACCATCACGACCAGCAGGACCAGCAGGACCAGCTGGACCAGCTGGACCAGCAGGACCAGCTGGACCAACCGCACCATCACGACCAATAATACCATCACGCCCAGCCGGACCAGCAGGACCCGCAGGACCAGCAGGACCCGCAGGACCAGCCGGACCAGTAACACCAGCCGCACCTGTACTGCCAATATTGTTCAAACTTACTCTATATGTATATTCATCATCGTCGAATTCAGCAGTAACATCTACAATATTTTTAATTACCATTCTACCAGTATCTTGTACATAACTTTTTACTTCACCGTGAAATTTTTGTATAACACCCGATGAATTTCTTTCCATTGCAGTTACCGAAACATTATCACCACTGTAATATGATAACCCGGTGTCAATAAAAATATTTATTTGTGAATCAAATCTCAAATCAGAAGTGAAAATAGTCATTTTTTTGATGCATCTATATCGTTCTCCAAAACCAGTGGGACCAGTAACACCAGTGTAACCTGTGCTACCGACGTTATTCAAACTTACCCTATAATCATATACATCATTATCAAATGAATTCGTTATGGATTCTATATTTATTAAAATCAATTCTCCGGTTGAAGAATTGTAACTATTTACCTCTCCTAAAAACCCCTGGTATTCATTATGTATATTTTTTTCAATCGTTTTTACAGAAACTTTGTCACCAATATAATAAGACAATCCTGGTTCAATTTGAAGTACAACTAATGAATCATTCAATAAATTTGTTTTACTTATTCTTTCTCTTATTATACATGAATATCTCTCGCCGTATCCAGTGGGTCCAGTCGAACCAGTAAAGCCGGTTATTCCTGTATTACCAACCGCGCGGGTTTCTGTGACGCCCCGATTTGTCGTGCAAATATTTGTATATATTCCATTATTTGCATTATTATCACATGTAGTATTTGCAGATGCAGCTGCTGTCGCATTTGCATTTGCATATACATATTTTTTCATCAACGTGTATTCACTTGATGACATGGCGTATATAAGTATTTATATATTTAATTTATTTCTAAATAATTTATTTGGTATTATAACAATATATCTATTTATAAAAAAAAAAATAAATAGATATATAATTTATGGTATTCATTATTATAAAATAAAAGTTTATTTTGTAAAATGAAAAAATTGATTTTGTTTATTGCTATTCGAATATAATTATTACTATTTGAAAATAATAAATGAACAATATACAAAAAATATCATTATGTGTTCCAAAAATGGATGTTACTACAAACAAAAAATATATTTTACAAACATTCAGTAAATTAAATGTAGGATATGTTGATTTTATTCGCGAAATTCCAATACATAATGATAGTAGCAACAAACGTATTATTTTGAATATTAATTTGAATATGGAAAATGAATTGGCGAAATATATTTATGATACTATTATGGGAGATAAAACTATAAAAATTGTGTACAATGAACCATGGTATTGGATTTGTACAAAGTTTATAAATAATGGAAATAAAAATTCAATGTCTACATGAACGGGGGATATTATGGATGCAATATAAATTGTAAATATTCATCCACGATTGGGTTTTTATTTTTCATTGTTTCGTAGGTTTGTCTATATTTACAACAACAACATAAATACACATATAAAATGGGCAATTTTTCACCATAATATGTTTCGTGGAAAAATATGGTATCGATGTAACTATATGCATTATTGTAATGATTCAGTTCCAGTTTTAATTTTTCTTTTGAATCCGATAAAAAATCGAGTCTATTTTTTTGTCGAACTGATTGTTCACCTTCGTTGACATATTTATGTAAAATATAATTGATTTCGTTTTTTGTATTTTTTAATTTCATAATCAAATTTTTTTTGGACAATTCTATTTTTTTAATAAACGAGAAAATGTTAATATTGAAAATAACCGGAAACAATATTTTCAATTCTCCTGGAATCAATATATTATTTGTTTCTTTCATATCAGTAATTTTTTTCTCAATTTCTTTCATCTTTTTGAGAACCAATTCTTTCTTTTCTTTTTCATTTTCAATAAATGCAATTGAATTGCTTGTAAATTCCATGGACGTTTCTAATTTGTCATATTGATTTGCAAAATTCAAATAAATTTCTGCGGTTGATTCCAATTTTAAATAATTGACCAATGATATTAACAATGTTATTAGACCATTTAATATACAAATTAATTCAATGCTCCATTCATAATTTTGCATAAATGGAGAAAAAATAGCGATGGATGCTGTAAAAACAAGTGACGGTATTGTTAACATATTTAATTTCCATCGCGTTATTCGATTTGAATATGTGTATAGCACTTTTTGCCCTTTCAAATACGTTATTAATATATCCAATTCATTTGAATATTTGTTCTCATTATCATAATAATTCGTTATTATTTTTTCCATTTCATCATACGATATTTTTTTGTATTTTGAAGATGGTTCTTTTTCTTCCTTTTCTTCGTGTTCGTTTTCATCGTCACTATTATTATTTGACATTGTAATTGGACTGTCACTGCAATAATAATGTTCATTGTATTTAATATTTGAATTATAATGGTTATCAGTATATTCTATTAACGAGTCTTCACCTGCAATGTTTTCGATTTTTATATCGTTGTTATGATTTATATTAATTGGTGTTGTTCGTCTAAAACCATTATTTTCGGATTCATCCGACGATGATGATACGAAAAGTTCTTCGATATCTATTACAAAATGTTGTATATCATTTTTGGACATTTTTTACTTGTAATTATATAATATGGTTACTTTATCTTGGGTTAAAGCTTCTTTATATATCCTAAAATCGTCTATATTGCCATTGTATCCTGGGTCTCCGCCCCAATTTGATCTTCCTATATAATTAATAGTTCTATCTACATTTTTAGGAAATCTTGCACCGGTTTTTGTTATATGTAGAGACCCATTTATATAAACTCGCTAAGTAGTACCGTCCAAAACCCAGACACAATGTCTCCATACATTATCATTAACTGAACTATAAATATTATCAAACTGTGAATCGGTATTTATATTACCATTATCGCCACCATATACAGAGAATCCCAAATTATTACTATTGATATATGCAATAATATTATTAGAAGCTGCGTTATTACCAAAATCAAAAATTCTCCCCCATGTTGTTGTGCTAGTAGTTGACCGAAACCAAAATGAAAATGATAATACACCCTGGTCAGTTAATGGCGCAGGTAAATCTGCAACATCAATATATGGTTTGAATGTAGTAGTTCCTGCAAATGCCATTGACGCACTTCCTACTTTTTTATTTACCGTATCAAAAGTTGCTCCCGAATTTGTTCCATTGTAATTACCCATATTATCAGTAATTGCTCCATCATTCAAAAATGTGTACCACAATACCAATTTATCAGTGTTTGGTGTGATAGGTACATAATTATTACACCTTTTCTCATTTAAAACGCCCATTTTATAGAGCAAAAAAATAAGAAAGTGTAAAATCAATAGGCGTGCTTACCCATTTGGGGTTGTTTCTTTAACGCCGATTGTCTTACTTAACCCTGCTTTTTTATTACCACAGGTGAAAGACGATGCTTGAATTTGAAACTCTACTGGTCTTGTTTGTGTATTTATCCAACATTCAGTTAGTTTCATTATAGAAATAGCAGAATTCTTATCCCTTGTTCTAAATACGATATTTTTGTTTTCGCAACTCACGCAATTAGAACATGTGAATAATCTGTATATTTCCACTCCTTTTGTATCTTTATAATGCTGTAATGGATTACGGCATTCGCAACATTTTTGAGATGTATAAAATTCATTAATAGTTATTGTATCATACTTTTTATGAATTAATTTCCTTAATCCTTTATTCATCGTAGGCATGGTATATTTCATTTGTGATGACCTACTCCAATTACCATAACCAATTAGTATATTTTCTCCAAATGTTTCTTGTATTTTATTCAAAAATGTATCTATTGATTTCTTACCATAACTATATTGTCTAAATTTCATTTTTCTCCACACCTCTCTCCTATAAAAATCAGATGTTTCTTTATTCAGTTTATCTTTTTCTACTAAATATGTTTTGAATTTATTATAATCTACTGATTTGCTATTATGAGAAGACAATACTGTTTCTTTTTCTATGATTTTATGTTTACTTCTTTCTTGTAATAGTATTCGCTGGTTGCGTTTTCCATAACTTTCTATCTTTCTTTGTGATGCTGTATATTGTAATTTGTTTCCTTGTTTATCCATCATATAAACGAGTGAATGCTTACCAGGGTCGCAACCTACAATATTTCGTTCTTTCAACGTATCTAATTGTTCTATGGATAAATCTTCAATGTTATAAAAATCTTGTTCTTGTAAAACAGGCACTCTTGAACCCCATTTTTTATCTTTCAAATCTTTTCTGATAAACAACAAACAACAACTAATTCCGTCAGTTTGTATTTGATTATGAAACTGATAATGTTTGTTATTGAATATTCTATGGTTCAAATTCAGGAAATTACTCCATACTTCATTTTGATTACTTTTTACATTAGTTAATAATTTGCCCTTCTTCACTTTTTTTCCGTCTTTGTCTTTTTCAGGACAAAATAAATTTATCAAACTTGCTGTATCAATAATAATGTGTTTTGGAATGATATTGTTTCGTAATGGTAATGGTTGAAACAATTTACTTTCTTGTTTTTCTAATACAGAATTCATATATAACATCCCTTTCAAATATTCAAATGGTCTAACCTGAATATCATAATGAATGTTTTTCTTAATTTCACTTGGTAGTATATTTGGTAAGTGATTAAGTTTCCATGTAGAAAACATTTCATCAGTTTCATTCAATTCTAATAATTGTTTCTTGAATTGAAATAGAGTTGATTTATCTTGTGTGATTTCATTGGTAGTTTTATTGACAAATCGTAATAAATGCTGAATAAAATGTTCCTGAAAATTATTATGAAGAGAAGTATGTATTTGCGTTGCTAAATAAGGTAATAAAAAGGTAGTATTTTTCAAATTGGTTTTTTGGTGTTTCAATAATGGTTGATATTCGGTTTTATAGAATTCTTCTAATGTTTCTAAAAGTTCAGTATCTTTTCCTTTCTTGCCTCTATTATCACGTGTTCCTAATGATTTGATACAATACAAAATAAATGTTTCATCTATGGTAGGTAATGATTGGTTTTTGGAATATTGATGTAAAACATATAACCGAATAAATTGATATGTGTGAATAACTAAATCGTTCATTTCAAAAACTAAAATGTTAATTAGTGGTAGGATCGTATCACGATTTAATAAAATCGTTTTCAAAGGTATTTTGAAAGTTTTGTAAGCAGATTTTTCATTATTCCTAAATTCTTTGAATGTGTCTTTTGGTTTTTTCTTTTTCACCATTCTATATATTAACTAAATATTTTATTTTTATATAGATTTAACGAATAATCTATATAAATGCCTAAATGTTTTCATTTTCCGTTGTTTCATTTAATTTCTTTATTTTTTCTTTTTTATTCAAATATGCTCGTTTTGCGTATTCTTTTTTCTTTTCAGGAGATAGATTAGCATAATAGTTTGTTTTTTCTTTGTATTCTTTATTTTTTTGTAATACGTCTTCTTTATGATTTTCATAAAAAGTTTTACTCCGTTTTGGTGCTGTATAATTCTTTAATTTTTCTTTCAACAAAGCGTTTTCATATTCTAATTCTTTAATTTTGTTATATAAATTTGTTTCTTCCATAATTAATATAATAAAATATTTTTATATTACTTATCAATACTTCTAATGTATAAAAACATAGATTTATAAGGAAATATTATAAGTTGTTACAGAACCAATATTTTTCAACAATACATTTTCTTTTGTTATAATATCAAATT
>Ga0214917_10005147_pt1 | contig 14100 bp, 8 predicted proteins | sample LL_1208_BB_MetaG_FD_177983 | JGI IMG/M metagenome (GOLD analysis project Ga0214917, IMG submission 177983) | Freshwater microbial communities from Lake Lanier, Atlanta, Georgia, United States - LL_1208_BB | ecosystem: Environmental > Aquatic > Freshwater > Lake | place: USA: Georgia | collected... | reverse complement strand
ACGCCCCCCCGTTGTGAGTGCCCTGGTACCGGCACCCGAGCCGCACGGACGGGCTTTTGGAAAGAGTCGGGGCGACACGATTTGAACGTGCGACCTCTACGTCCCGAACGTAGCGCTCTAGCCAGGCTGAGCTACGCCCCGAATTGTGCGGCCGCGCCAGCCGATCCGCACGTGGGAAGCCTGCAAAGACTACCGCCGATCCGCGATCGGGACAACGCCGGTCCAAAAATCGCCGGAATCAGTCCGCCAGCGAAACACAGACGAGTTCCCGGTCGTTGCGTGCGAACACGCAGCGATCGGCGAACGCCGGGTGGCTCCAGACGACGTCGCGTCCGAAACACTCGTTCGTCGGGTCGAGGAGGTGCGTCCGCCCGAGTTCCTCGTAGCCGGTTGGCAGGAGTTTCGCCAGGATCAGGTCGCCCGTCTCGCTGAAGATCCACGTGCAGCCGGCCGTGGCCTGGCCGGCTGCCGCGGGCCGATGCCGCACGAGGAACGCGGTGCCATGCTTGCCGCGGCGCTCGCCCATCGTGGGCCGGCCCGTCTCCCAGAGCCGCGCCCCCGTGGCCAGATCGACGGCAGTCAGGAAGCCGGTGTCGCAGTCGCAGCCATAGAGCACATCCCCCTCGATGAAGGGCGTGCTGTTGGCACAGTAGACGGCCGACTTCGGCTCGCCCCGCCACAGTACCTTCGCCCCCGGCTCGGCGGTGTTCAGGGCGAAAAGCGCCCCCACGCGGCCGATCCCACTGGCATAGAGCACGCGGCCTTGCTTCGTGTCGGCCACCTGCGGCGCCATGATCGACATGCCATACATCGGCTTGAGCGGCTGCGACCAGAGTACGCGGCCCGTCGCCGGCTCGAGGCTGTTGAGATTGTCGGCATCCCAGATCGCGAGTTGTCGCACGCCGGCGCTCTCGATGAGCGTGGGTGGGCAGTAGCCGCTCTCGCTCGCCGAGAGCGCCCGCCAGAGTTCCTGGCCCGTGTTCTTGTCGAACGCGACGGCCACGCTGCCCGGGCCGCCGACGAGGCAGATGAGCCGATCGCCATCGACCAGCGGATGGCCGCAGAATCCCCAGATCGGCACGGGCGCGGCGTATTCCTTCTGGAAGTCTTTCGTCCAGACGACGGCGCCGGAGAGTGCGTCGAGGCACGTCAGGTTTCCCTCGGCCCCGAGCACGTAGACCTTGCCGTCGGCCACGGTCGGCGTGCAGCGCGGGCCCGAGGCATACGAGATCGCGTAGGGACAGTCGTACTCGTGCTTCCAGAGGAGTTTTCCGGTGGCGGCATCGAGGCACAGAATCCGCTCGCGGCCGGTGAACTCCGTGCGGTCGTTCGGGGCGTTGGTGAGCGGGCCTTCGGGGCGATCGTAGTCGGTGAGATAGACGCGGCCCTCGGCGACGGCCGGTCCGGAGTAGCCGCCCTTCACGGGCACCCGCCACTTCACCGGCAGGCCGCCGGCGGGGATCTCGCTCACGACGTGCGGCTCACGCCACACGCCGTCGCGGCCAGGCCCCATCCACTGCGGCCAGTCGTCTGCATGAACGAAGGGGGCGAGAGTCGCGATGAGGAGCGATGGAAAAAGTCTTTTCATCTTGAAATTGCAGGCTCGAGTGGGACGAAGGCAGACAGGCTGAAGTCTGTCCTACTGTGTGGTAACGAGGGCCGGCAGGTCGATGGAAACGTCGACACCCGCGGGCCGCCAATCGACGACCTCCATCTCGGCCGTGCGCCGCCCGCGAAACTCGTTGATCTTTGGCTTGAAGGCCACGTGGAAGGGCTGCCCCGGCGGCGGCAGGTGATCGAGCCACTCCGCGCCGCCGAAGGCCACGCCGCGCACCCGCGCGCCGTGCTGCACGAGGTTCATCGCCAGATGGCGGGCCCCGCCGCCGATGATGCGCGGCGGTTCGGCGAGGCTCACCCCCGTGGCGCAGAACAGCGGCCGGCGGTTGGCCTGTCCGAACGGGGCGAGCCGTTCCAGCTGCGTGACCGTGTCGAGCGTGAGGCCGGCGAGCGTCGCCTCGCCGTCGATCGCGATCTGGGCCCGCCGCAGCGACTCCGGCAGCCGGGCCGCGACCTCGGCCAGGAAGCGCTCGCGGAAGTCGTCGATCCCGGCGTCGAGGATGCGCAGGCCGGCAGCCGCCGCATGGCCGCCGCAGGTGAGGAGGTGTTCGCGGCAAGCGACGAGTGCCGCGTGCACGTCGAAGCCCGGCACGCTCCGCACGCTGCCCGTCGCCGGCCGGCCCTGGAGGGCGTCCTGGGCGATGATCACGACGGGGCGGTGGAACTTCTCCGCGAGGCGGCCGGCCACGATCCCGATCACGCCGGGATGCCAGCCCTGGTCGGCGAGCACGAGGGCCGCGTCGCGTTCCGGGTCGAACCGCTCGCGCGCCTGCTTCGTGGCCGCGAGGAGGATGCTGCGTTCCTCCGTCTCCCGGCGGGCGTTGAGCTCGTGGAGGTAGGTGGCGAGGCTCGCCGCCCGGGCCTCGTCGGCGGTGGTGAGCAGTTCCACGCCGCAGGCCGGCTGCCCCAGCCGTCCGGCGGCGTTGAGCCGGGGGGCGAGCCGGAAGGCCACGTCTTCGCTCTCGAGCTGCGATTTTTCATCGAGTTTGGCGAGCCTGAGCAGGTGGGCGATGCCGGGGCCGCCGCGCTTGCGCAGGCATTCGAGGCCGTGCCTCACGTAGATCCGGTTCTCGTCGAGCAGCGGCACGACGTCGGCCACCGTGCCGAGGGCGGCGAAGCCCATCCCCTTGAAGAGCATCTCGCGGAGCCGGGGCGTCACCTGCTTGGCTCCGCTCGCCCGCGTGGCGATCGCCCAGGCGAGCTTGAATGCCACGCCTGCGCCGCAGAGCTCGCCGAAGGGATAGGCCGTGCCCGGCAGCCGCGGATGCACGAGCACGTCGGCCGGGGGCAGCGTGTCGGTGAACGAGTGGTGGTCGGTGACGACGAGCTCGAGGCCGAGGTCGCGGGCATGGCGGGCCTCGGCGACGCTCGCGATCCCGCAGTCGACGGTGATCACGAGGTTCGCACCCTGGGCGGCGAGCGTGGAGAGGGCCTGGGCGTTGAGGCCGTAGCCCTCCTCGAGGCGGTCGGGCACATACCAGGTGGCGTTCGCGTCAAGCGCCTCGAGGCAACTCATGAGGATCGCCGTCGCGCACATCCCGTCGGCGTCGTAGTCGCCGTAGACGACGATCCGGCGGCCGGCCCGCACGGCGGTGAGGATGCGGTCGGCAGCCTCCGCCACGCCCGGCAGCAGGTCGGGGTCGCGGAGGTCGGCCATCGTGCCCGAGAGGAACGCCTTCACGTCCGCCGCCTCGGTGAGGCCCCGCACGGCGAGCAGCCGGGCCACGAGCGGCGACACGCCGGCCGACCGTTCGATCGCGGTCACGAGTGCCCCATCGTGGGGCTGAATGTGCCAGCGTTTGGGCATCGGCCGACTCCCTGCGAAACGGACGTCGAGTATAGGGCATCGGACGGGCGAGACGGATGGTATAGTGCCGGCCCCGCGACGCCCGCGGGATCAGTGTCGCCCGGAGGTTTTCATGTCGGTCGCCGACCTTCCGCTCCCCACGCTGCCGCCGAAGCCCAAGCGAGGCGACGTCCCCGAGGACAAGGTGCTGTGCGAATACTGCACGGCCAAGTGCTGCCGCTACTTCGCCCTGCCGCTCGAGACGCCGACGACGCGTGAGGAGTTCGAATACATCCGCTGGTTTCTGCTCCACGACCACGCCACCGTGTTCACCGAGGACGGCGACTGGTACGTGTGCGTGCACACCGAGTGCAAGCACCTGCAGGCAGACCACCGCTGCGGAATCTACGAGACGCGGCCGCAGATCTGCCGGGAGTACACGACGAAGGACTGCGAGTACGAAGACGACTGGGTGTATGACCAGTACTTCGAGACCGCGGAACAGGTGGAGGAATACATGGACGCGGTGCTCGGGCCCGGCGGCAATGAGATCGGCGACGGTCGGAAGCGGAAGAACAGACGCCGGTCGATCCGCGGCCCGAAGCCGCCCCTGCTCCCGATCGTGTCATGATCGAGCCGCGGACGCTGAAGGGTTTCCGGGATCACCTGCCGGCGCAGGCGCTCGCACGGGAGCGGATTCTCGACGTCGCGCGGCGGGTCTATCGCTCCTACGGCTTCGCCCCGATCGACACACCGGCGCTTGAATACCTCGAGATCCTCACCGGCAAGGGGAGCACCGAGACCGACAAGCAGCTCTACCGGTTCACCGACCACGGCGGCCGCGACGTGGGCATGCGGTTCGACCTCACGGTGCCGTTCGCCCGGTTCTGCGCGCAGCACATCGCCACGCTGGGCACGCCCTTCAAGCGCTACCACATGGCCACGGTGTGGCGCGGCGAGAATACGCAGCGCGGCCGTTACCGCGAGTTCATGCAGTGCGACTTCGACACGATCGGCACGATGAGCCCCGTGGCCGATCTCGAGACGGTGCTCGTGGTGCACGATCTGCTCACGGCGATCGGCATCGAGCGGTTCACGATCCGTGTCAACGATCGCCGCGTGCTCGGCGGCGTGCTCGCGGGGCTCGGGCTCGCCGACCGCTCGACTGACGTCCTCCGGGCGCTCGACAAGCTCGGCAAGGCGACGCCCGACGCCGTGGCGGCCGAGCTCGCCGGGCACGGCGTATCCGGCGACGCGGCGGGAAAACTGTTGGGGATGGCCGGGCTCGCCGGGCCGCGGGCGGAGGTGCTCGCGGCGCTCGACGGGCTCGTGGCCGGCTCGGAGAGCGGCCGGGCCGGCGTGGCCGCGCTGCGCGGGCTGCTCGCCGGTGCGCAGGCGGCGGGCGTGGCCGACGGCCGTGTCGTCGTCGATCCCTCGATCGCCCGTGGCCTCGACTACTACACGGGCGTGGTGCTCGAAAGTTTTCTCGACGACCTGCCGACGCTCGGCAGCATCTGCTCCGGTGGCCGCTACGACAACCTCGCCGGGCTCTACACGAAGCAGTCGCTGCCGGGCGTGGGGGCGTCGCTCGGCATCGACCGGCTGCTGGCCGGGCTCGAGGAGCTGGGCATACTTTCGGCGGTTGAGACGCCTGCCGAGGTGCTCCTCGTGTTTTTCGACGAGGGCCACCTGGCCGACTACCTGCGGATCGCCGCGGCCCTCCGCGCGGCCGGGGTCGCGGTGGAGTTCTTCCCGGAGCCGAAGCGGGTGGGGCAGCAATTGAAGCACGCCGCGAAGAAGGGCTTCCCCGCGGCGCTCGTCATCGGCAGCGACGAGTTCGCCGCCGGCACCGCCCAGTTCAAGAACCTCGCCACGCAGCAGGCCTCCACGATCGACTGGCACGGCGATCTGCACGTGCTCGTGGACGCCGTGCATTCGCTGGTGGTGGCAGGCTGCAGCCCGTCCTAAAGCCCGCGTTCGATGGCGGACAGTTCGGCAGCGACGGTGGCGGCGTCGGCGGGGCGGTTGGCCTTGTCGTGGGCGAGGAGCCGCATCACGAGACGGGCCAGCGGCTCGGGAACTTCCGGCACCAGCGAGCGCAAATCGGGGGGATTGCCGCGAGAGATCGCCGCCAGCATCGACACGATCGAGTTGCCCTCGAACGGCAGCCGACCTGCGAGCATTTCGTAGAGCATCACCCCCAGACCGAAGAGGTCGCTCTGGACGTCGAGCTCACGTCCCTCAATCCGCTCCGGCGACATGTAGGCCGGCGTGCCCACGATCGAGCCCGCGAGCGTCACGTCCGCGTCGTCGTCCATGCCCGTGCGGGCCAGGCCGAAGTCGATGATCCGCACCTGTCCGCAGGGCTCCTGGAGGAAGATGTTGTCAGGCTTGATGTCGCGATGCACGAGTCCCTGCCGATGGGCCGCTGCGAGGCCCTCGGCCGTTTCCCGTCCGATGCGGAGCACCTCAGCGAGAGGCAGCCGCCCCTCTGCCTGCCGGGCCTGCTTGAGTGTGCGGCCGACGAGACGTTGCATGACGATATAGGGCAGGCCCTGCTCCTCGCCCACCTGGTAGACCGCCATCACGTGTGGGTGCTCGATCGCCGCCGCCGCCCGACTCTCGCGCAAAAACCGTTGCTTCGCCACCGGGTCGCGCGCCTTTGCCGGCTGCAGCACCTTGATCGCCACGTCGCGGTTCAGTTTTTCGTCACGGGCGAGATAAACGCGACCGACGGCTCCCTGTCCCAGGAGTCTGACGATGGTGTATCCGCCGATCGAAGTCGGCGTCGGTTCGTCGGCCGTGAGGGCGACGTGCATTGGCTCCCCGACGCGAGCGAAGTCAGCCGTCTCGGCGAGAGACTCATCGGGGGCGTGCGTGTCGTGGGTCGCGCACCGGATCACGAACGAGCAAAACGGATCGCCCCGCCGCATGCAGGAGGGCTCTTCGATCTCGATCGTCTCCTGGTAGTGCTCGGCGAGCCCCTGCATGAGTCCGATTGCCAACGGGCAGAGCTGGCGCTGCGAACTGTACACGAGTTGCACTTCCTCAACCGACGGGCGCAGCGTTTCCAGGACCGGCGGCCTGGCACCGGGGTTGGTCGAGCGGATCATCTCGTGGATGATCCGCTCGGTGTGCTCGATCAGATCGAGCGTGCGCCAGGCGGGATCGATGTGCCGGCCCGCCACCTTGACGAGGAGGGGAGCGAGGAACCGGCCGAATTGCTCGATGACTTCACGGATCGGATGCCCGGTGGAGTCGGCGATCGACTGGAGGAGTTGCACCGCCTCGGCGTCGGGGTAGACACCCGAAGGCAGGTATCGACCGGCCGTCGTGGCGACAGTGGAGCGGACGGTGCTCCAGGAAGAATCGCCCAGCGCCGCGGACTCGGCGAACTTCTGGATGTAGAAGAAAATCAGGCCGTGCACGGGCGCTCAACGAATGGTTGCGAAGGACGGCCGGGGGCATACCCGACGATGGTAGAGTGCGAGGCCGTGAATGGCATGGTACAGGCCGCCGCACTCGACTTCGACGTCACGGGTCTGTTCGAGGAGCGTCACGAGCCGCTCGGCGGCGTTCGTCACCCAGGATGCGGCGAGGTCCTCGTCGTCGAGCGCGAGCGCGAGCACCTCGAAAACGTGGCCGGTGGCGGCGAGGCGGGCGAAGACGTCGGGCGACGTGCCCGGCCGATCGAAGAAGTGCGTGGAAAAACTGCCGTCGGGCTGCTGAAATCGCCGGGCGCGGTCGATCGCGTCTGCGAGCCGCCCGGCGGCGTCGGCCCATGCACCGGTAAGCGGCGCGTCGGGATTCGCTTGGGCTGCGCGGTGGGCTGCCAGCGCGAGCGCGAGCCCGGCGAGCCGGTGTGTGCCGCCGCAGGCGCTTGTCGAGAGATCGGCGTCGGCCTCCATCTGCACGACCTGCTCGACCGACCACGTCGTGCCGTCGGACGCCTTCCAAGACGCGTCGGGCGGCACGTAGGCCGCGAGTGCCATCAGCGTCCAGGTGGCCTCTTGCCGCGGGCGCAGATCGAACTTCGCCTGTTCGAGCAGGTCGGCGAGCGTGTGGTCGCGACCGCCGACGACGAGCCTCGTGGTGAGCGGCACACCTCCGAAGCCGCTCTGCGAGAGGTAGCCGAGCCACTGGTCCGGGTGTCCCTGCCCCGTCGTGCTCCCTTCCTCGACCACGGCCGCGACGCCCCGCTTCGCCGGCCGCAGCTGCCAGCCGGTGAGTGGTCCGCCGCCGAGCAGATACTCGAGCGCCGGCACCACCTCGCCGTCGTGGGCGAGTGGAAACGCGGGGCCGAACGCGAGGATGCCGTGCACCACCTGCCAGGCGCCGTGCACCGATGCGTCGAGCCGGCGGCCGTCACGGGCATGGGCGATCGCAGCCTCGATTCGGGCACACAACGCCGGCGGGGAGGGGCGGGTGGCCGCGCCGGCGGCGGCGGGCGGTGGCGGCATCCGGCCGCAGCCCGCCGCAAGAACGCAGGCGGCGAGCCGGGTGGCGAGCGGGGAACGGTGGCGAACGGTGTGTCTCATCGCTGCGTACGTCTAGAATACAGTGGTCTCGAAATCCCTGCCGCCGCAGCGATCCGAGCGCGGCCTTTCCCCGGAGCCACTCCGCTTCCATGCCGATGTTCTTCGATCCAGGGTACATGCTCGCGGTCGCCCCCGCCCTCCTCCTGGCTCTGTGGGCCCAGTGGCGGGTGAAGTCGTCGTTCGCCGCCGCGTCGCACGAGCCGGCGCCGCTGACGGGGGCTGCGGCCGCACGGCACATCCTCGACTCGGCGGGTGCGACCGACGTGGAGATCGAGGCCATCCCCGGCATGCTGAACGACCATTACGATCCGCAGAAGAAGGTGCTCCGGCTCTCCGAGGCGGTCTACGGCAGCCGGTCGCTCGCCGCCGTCGGCATCGCGGCCCACGAGGCGGGGCACGCGCTCCAGGACGCTCAGGGTTTTTCCCTGATGAAGGTGCGGAACATCGCCGTGAACGTGGCCAATATCGGTAGCGGCTTCGGGATGGCGATGTTCGTGCTCGGGCTCATGATGCAGCGTGCGCCTCTGGCCTGGCTCGGTATCGCCCTGTTCGCGGGCACGGTTTTTTTCCAGGTCGTGAACCTGCCGGTGGAGATCGACGCCAGCAATCGGGCGAAGGCCCAACTCGTGAACCTGGGAATCGTGCCGCCGGCGGAGATGCCCTCCGTGAACAACGTGCTCAATGCCGCCGCCTGGACGTACGTCGCCGCGACGCTGCAGAGCATTCTCGCGCTCATCTACTACATGAGCTACCTGTCCGGGAACGGCAACGACTCGGAAAACTAGGCTCTGTCTGAAAACTCTGCGGGGTGGTCTGCTTGGTCTTTGTGAGCAGCTCTTCGTCAGCTTCGCCCGCCCAGCAGGGCTCTTCCACCCCGAAGCGCGCATGGCGACCCGTGAACCCTCTCTGCAATCGTGGCATGCGCTGACCGCAGCCGAGGTCGCCGCGCGGCTCGGCTCCGACACGGCCGCGGGCCTGACGCAGCCCGAGGCTGCCCGGCGGCTCGCGGCGTGGGGGGCCAACGCGCTCGACGAGGCCCCGGCCGTGCCCTGGTGGCGTCGGTTCGCGCGGCAGTTCCAGGAGGTGATGATCGGGATCCTCCTCGTGGCCGCGATCATCGCCGGCGCCCTCGGCGAGTGGGCCGACACGGCGGCGATCCTCGCGATCGTGCTCGTCAATGGCGTGATCGGCTTCCTCCAGGAGGAGCGGGCCCAGCGGGCGATCGGGGCGCTGCGGCGGCTTTCGGCACCGAACGCCCGCGTCGTCCGCGGCGGGCAGGCGTTGGTCGTGCCGGCGCGGGAGGTCGTCGTCGGCGACCTGATCGCGCTCGAAGCCGGCGACCACGTGCCCGCCGATGCCCGGCTCGTCACGGCCCACGGGCTCACCGCCCAGGAGGCGGCGCTCACCGGCGAATCGCTGCCGGTGACGAAGGATGCGCGAGCCGTGCTCCCGGCCGAGCTGCCGCTCGGCGATCGCTCGACACTCGTGCACGCCGGCACGGTGATCGCGGCTGGCCGGGGCGCGGCCCTCGTCGTCGCCATCGGGATGCACACGCACCTCGGCGGCATCGCCGGATTGCTCGAGTCGGCTCCCGCAGAGGCGACGCCCCTGCAGCGCCGGCTCGGCGAACTCGGCCGCGTGTTGATCGTGGTGTGCCTGGCGATCGTGGCGGCGATCACGGCCGTCGACCTCGTGCGTGGAGAAAGCCCCAGGGACGTGCTGTTGCGGTCGGTGAGCCTCGCGGTGGCCGCGGTGCCCGAGGGGCTGCCGGCGGTCGTCACGCTCGTGCTCGCGCTCGGGCTGCAGCGGATGGTCGCCCGCAACGCCCTCGTGCGCCGACTGCCGAGCGTGGAGACGCTCGGCAGCGTGACGGTGATCGGCTCCGACAAGACCGGCACGCTCACCCGCAACGAGATGACCGTGCGGGCGCTGGTGACCGGGGCCCGGGCGTATCGTGTGACGGGGGTCGGATACGCGCCGCGCGGAGAGTTTTTCATGGCGTCGGCACCATGGTCGGGATCGGCGCATGCGTCCACCCCGCCGAGCGATCCGACCGCCGACGCCCAGCTCGTCAGGGTCCTCACGATCGGCGCGCGGTGCAACAACGCGGCGCTGAGTCCGGCGGCCGATGGCGACGACCACTGGCAGGTGGTCGGCGACCCGACGGAAGGGGCCCTGCTCGTCGCCGCCGTGAAGGCGGGAGTCGCGGTCCGCGATCCTCGCGAGACGGTGGTCTACGAACTGCCGTTCGACTCCGATCGCAAGGCGATGTCGGTCGTGGTGCGAACCTCGGACGGATCCTGCGCCGTCTATGCCAAGGGAGCTCCGGAAGCGGTGCTCGACCGGTGCACGCATGAAGACCGCGGCGCGGGGCCGGAGCCGCTGACACCGGCGCGGCGCGGCGAGATTCTCGCGATCAACGCGTCCCTCGCAGCCGGGGCCTTGCGCGTGCTCGCCCTGGCATGGCGGCCCGAGGCGGCGTGGCCCGGGCCCGGCGGCACGGCGGCCGACGTGGAGCGGGAACTCGTGTTCGCGGGGCTCGTGGGCATGATCGATCCGCCACGCGACGAGGCCCGCACGGCCGTGGCCACGTGCACGTCGGCCGGCATCCGCCCGCTCATGATCACCGGTGATCATCCCGCCACGGCGCTGGCCATCGCCCGGGAGATCGGCATCGCCGGGCCGGAGGATCGGGTGGCGACCGGGCAAGAGATCGATCGGTTGTCCGACGACGAGCTCACCACGGCGGCCGGCACGATCGCCGTCTACGCCCGGGTGACGGCCGAGCACAAACTGAGGATCGTGCAGGCCTGGCAGCGCCGGGGGGCAGTGGTGGCGATGACGGGCGATGGCGTGAACGACGCGCCGGCGATCCGGGCCGCCGACATCGGGATCGCGATGGGCCTCACCGGCACCGACGTCACGAAGGAGGCGGCAGACATGGTGCTCACCGACGACAACTTCGCGTCGATCGTGAGCGCCGTCGAGGAAGGCAGGGGCATCTACGACGATATCCAGAAGTTCATCCACTACCTGCTCTCCTGCAACGCCGGCGAGGTGCTCGTGATGTTCGTGGCCGCCGTCGTCGGCTGGCCGGCGCCGCTGGCGGCGATCCAGATCCTGTGGCTGAACCTGATCACCGACGGGCTGCCGGCGCTGGCGCTGGGGCTCGAGCCTCCGGAGGACGACGTCATGCGGCGCCGGCCCCGGGCGGCCCGCGAGCCGGTGATCACGTGGAGCCACGGACGCACCATCGCCTGTCACGGGGCGCTCGTGGCGGCCGTCACACTCGGGGCCTTCTGGGCGGCCTACCGTGGGGACGCCGCGCGGCTTCCCCACGCCCGCACGGTCACGTTTTGTGTCGCCGCTTTCTCCCAGCTGCTGTTCGTGTTCGCCTGCCGCAGCGGTCGCCGCACGGCCTGGCAGCTCGGCCTGGCGTCGAACCCCGCGCTCCTCGTGGCCGTCGCCGTGTCGGCCCTCCTGCAGGTGAGCGTGGTGATGCTGCCGTTCGCCCGGCCGGTGTTCGAGGTCGGGACGGAACTCGGCACCGACTGGATCCTCGTGCTGCTCGTGGCCGTGCTGCCCCTGGCCATCGTCGAAGCCTCGAAATCCCTCCACTCGTAGGACAGGCCGAAGCGTGTCCTCCGGGCGTGGCGTTCAGTGGTTCAGCGAGTAGAGCAGGATGTTGAGGGCGATCTTCTCGGCGTCGTCGCGGTCGTAGCCGGTGCATTCGAGCGAGTTCTGCTTCTCGAGGGCGCAGGACAGGTCGTATGGCGAGAAGATCACGGCCCAGCGGTCGCCGATTCGGATACCCTCGAGTATGGGGGCGACGCGGCGGCGCCGAGCGGCGAGCGGGCCTTCGCCGCCGGCGGGCTCGCGGAGCGTGACCTCGTGCACGTCGAAGCCGCCGTACTCCGTCGCCGTGAACAGCGGATCGGACGCCGGAATCTCCTCGAGCCGGTGATCGGGAAGCACCGCGGCGATCTCGGTGCGAAAAGCGGCCGTGAAACTCCCGGCGGCGCACACGCTGTCGGCGAGCAGCATGCCCCCGCGTTCGAAGAACTGCCGCAGCCGCTCGCGGGCCGGCTGCGAGAAGGCGAAGCCCTGCCGCCCGTGCATGAACAGGAGGTGGTGGTCGAAGAGCCGCGGGTCGGCGGGGTCGATCTGGTCGGGCGTGTCGTCGACCCGCACGCCGAGCTCGCGGCCGGCGGCCCGCAGGATGTTGGCCAGCGCCGCCGGGGCGGCATTGCACATGCCTCCGTGTCGGAGCTTGCCGATCGTGATCTGCCCGCGCTCGAAGCCGTCGGCCGGCTCGGCCGGGACCTGCTCGCTCGCGAACAACTGGTCCTTGCTCTTGAGCTCCCGATTGGTGGCGTAGGCGAGCACGTTGGTGCCGATCGCGAGCGCCGCGTCGACCTCGCGCTGGATCGCCGGCGCGAGCGATCGCCGGGACGGGCCGCCGACCTCCCAGAGGCAGGAGAGGCTCGGCATCGCGGGGGCGTCACGTTGTAAATCCGTCGGTGGAGCATAGATCAGGCAGGTGCGGCAGCCGTAGTCGACGCCGAGGAGCGGCCGGTGGAGTTCCGGCGGCACGATGGCCTCGGCGTGCCAGGCAGGATGCTCCGGCGGCAGGAGGTGGAGGCCATATTCGGGCTCGGGGAAGATCTCGCCGACGAGTTGACGGAAGCGACGGTCGAACTCGCCGCTCGCCGGGCAGCAGGCCTCGGCGAAGACGAAGCCCCCCTCGTCGATGTACCTGCGCAGCCGTGGGCCGGCGTCGGGGCCGAGGTCGAAGGCGGCCTTGCCCGAGACCCACAGCACCGGCGCCTGGCGGAGGTCGTCGAGCGTCGCGGCCGGCGTGTCGACGACGTGCCAGGAGAGGCCCGCGGGATAGTCCTTCTTCCACTGCCCCTCCACGTGCTCGACGAGGTGGGCGATGTCGTGGCCGTGACGGTTCCAGTCGGTGCCCGGATCGTGGCGGCTCTTCGCCACGAGCACCGGCCGCCGGCCCTTGGCGAGAAACAGGAGCGCAAAGCTCGTGGCCACGATCGGATCCTCGATCCGGCCGCCGCGAAAGGCGCCCGAGAGCTGGTCCTGGCTGGCCACCAGCACCCTTGCGCCCTCCAGGTACCAGTCGGCCTGGCCGATGAACCGCCGGGCCGTGAACCGCCCCACCCGTTCGAGCCCGTAGAGATAGTAGAAGTGCCACGTCGCACCGCCGCCGGGATTCTCACGCACGCTGAACCGCTTGCCGAGCCAGTCGAGACCGCGTTCGAGCACCTTGGGAGACGTGCCGCCGCCGCAGCACGAGACCGTGTCGCGGCCGGCCTGGGCGTCGGGCGTGCCCAGGTGCTCGGCCGTGATCCACACGCTCGCGATTCCCGCGCAGGTCATGCTCCCGGTACCGGCGACGTTGCCGATCGTGTAGCCCCACGAGCCGTCGGCGTTGGCGCACGACACCCAGTATTGCTGGGCCTTCATCCACACGTCGCGGTTCACCTTCGCACCCGCGCGGGCTGCCTCGTGGAGGGCCAGGAGTGCGAACTGCGAGTTGGAATTGTCTCCGGTGCCCTTCCCCTTGCCATACGACCACGATCCAGCCGCGGGCCCCGCCGCCACCTGCGTCTGCTCGAGCCAGCCCACGTTGCGTTGGATGATCGCCCGGTCTGCCGCCGGGCCGAGCATCGCGAGCACGAGCGTCTGCAGCGCGACGGAGTAGGTCTCCTCCGGCTCCTGGCGACGCAGCCAGTCGAGGCTCTTGCGCAGGGCAGGCTCCTCCGCCCGCATCCCGGCGTTGGCCAGCGCCAGCATCACGAGCGCGGTCGCACCCACGCGGGTGTCCTGCGTGCGCATCGCGCACTCCCACGAGCCGTCGGCCTCCTGCTCGCGCACGAGCCAGTCGCGGGCCTTCTCGATCGCCCGCTGGATGCGTTCGGACGACAACTCGCCCACGTCGTCAGCCCACACCGGCGCCGGCGGCCGCCCTGCCGCGAAGCACAGGGCGGCGACGAGGAGCCACGGCAGCCGCGCGGCTGACTTCGCGGGTCGTGGCGGTCGGAAGGGTGGAAGAGCGCAGCGGGGCAGCGACATCATCGAAAGTTTACCGCTTTTGCCCGTGGAGCGCTGCGGAGGCGCATCAACCGGCGAGCGCGGGGCCGT
>Ga0214917_10005146_pt1 | contig 14100 bp, 14 predicted proteins | sample LL_1208_BB_MetaG_FD_177983 | JGI IMG/M metagenome (GOLD analysis project Ga0214917, IMG submission 177983) | Freshwater microbial communities from Lake Lanier, Atlanta, Georgia, United States - LL_1208_BB | ecosystem: Environmental > Aquatic > Freshwater > Lake | place: USA: Georgia | collected... | reverse complement strand
GCGGTGCTGGCCTCGCTGCTGTTGACGTTGTCGCTGACCGGTTGTGGCCTCTCCGGTCCAAGTGGTGCCTGCCTGGATGGCCGGCACCGTTGCGCCGCCGCGGAGACGCCGTCGGGCATGCGTGCCGTGCGCAGGGGCTATCGCATCGGTCGTTATCACTGGTTGCGTCGCGTCAATCGCGAATCGGGCGTGCCTGATGTGGGCATCCAGGCCGAGTGGCTTCCCACCCGCGAGCGCCGCTGAACGCTCGATGCCGCTGTCAGCGGTGACGTTGTGTGGGCATCAGTGTCCGGGGGCAACACGCTTGATGACCCACATCATTTCGTGGGCTGCCGCCTTCCTCTCAAGGACGGAGCTGTGCGGCCAGGTGCTGTGGGCGCGGTCCCAACCGCTCTGCGCGCCGTTGCGGAGCCTCATTGGGGCATCACGAACAAGCGGATGCGCGACAACAGGGTTGGGAAGTCCCGCCTGCATGTCCTGGGGTGAGCAGGGCACCCCGCGGGGGAAGTGATCCTGGTCTCCCACATCTGGAATGGGGAGCGCAATGGGTGATGGCAAGCAGAAATGCCCGGCAAAGTCCTGAAGCGGAGCGATTCCGGGCCGGAGGGGAGTAGGGGATGCAGAGGTGAACGCAGGCCTGCTGTCAGGACACCTCAGGATCTGCATTGCCCTGCGGGCGCAGGGACTCCAGAGCGGCGGGATCCATGGCCAGTCCCGTGGACACGCTGGGCGGGCTTCCCAGCTGCTGGCGCATCACCCACTGGGTGGCGGCCTTCTGGCTGTGCCAGGCCTGCAGGAGCTGTTTGGCCAGGCCACGCAGGGCCTGGGGGTCGACGGTGGCATCGATGGCCCGGCTCATGCGCTCGAGCTCGAATTGCTGACCAAGGCTGAGGGCAAGCGGTTCGGACATGACGGGCTACGCGGTGTCGTCGCGGACCTCATGAAGCTACGAAGTGTTTCGATGGCGCTCGTAGCTGTTGCAACATCCCCGCCTGGTCGGTCAGGAAATCAAGGCCTCCCGGTTCCGCTCGCGCCTGGAGGCGTGCGGGGCCGGGAGGCTCGCTCAGGCGGTCTCCCGCAGCTGTTCCACGCAGCGGGTCACGCACTCGCCATCCTCCAGGGAGCAGGTGGTGATGCACTCGAAGTAGGTCTCCATGGCATCCCAGGTCTCGCTGTGCTGACGGCTCGGCTCCTCCCAGCTCTGCAGGCCGGTGTTGGTCGATTGGGGGGTGGAGCCGAGGATGCCGCCATGCAGGGCGGAGGCTCCGGAGTGGATGCTCATGGCGGGGGAGCGATGGGTTGAGGTCAGCCTATGCACACATTTGTGGTCTGGCGAGCGGAATGAGCCGAGATGCCTATGGCTCTATGAAGTTGTGTGTGTTGCATAAGTCTTTCTACCTACGTCTTGTTTGCAGCCGCTGCGGCCCCGGCGGGTGCAATAGCGCTGGTGCGTTGAATGTTGATCGCCGCGCGCGTCCGCGCAGTGATCGTTGCGCCCATCGGCGGGCACGGCAGGGCGGTTTGCTGCTGAAGGTGAGTCCCCGGAGGCGAGTCCCAGGAGGCAAGTCCTCGGTGCATCGGGGGGGGGCTGCCAGCTGCGATGGCACCGTGATGCACGGCAGGGCGCTGTCTCCAAGGCTGCGGCCCGGCTTGGCCCAGCCCCATGCACGGCTCCATCCCTGATCGGCCGGATTGCGGGTGTGCTTCACGCCAGTGTCGATCGCGATCGCAACGCTGGTCGTTGCCGCCGGCTGGATCCCAGCCGGCAGGGACCACTACGGCCCGCGCCGCGGGGCGATCAGGAGGCCTGCGCCTTGGCGGCGGCCTTGCGGGCCTGTGTGCGGGCCTGTTGTTTGAGGCGGTTGGCCTGGCGCTGCTGTTCGCGCTGCCGCTGCGCTTCCTCCTGGAGTGCCGCCTCGGCCTCCTCGCGCCTCTTCTCGAGGTAATAGGCGTAATCGCCGCGATAGAGGATCAGTTCGCCATCGCGCACTTCGACGATTCTGTTCGCCACCTGGCCGATGAAATAGCGGTCGTGGGAAACCAGCAGCGCCGCGCCGTCGTAGGCGCGCAGCGCCTCTTCCAGCATCTGCTTGGCCGGGATGTCGAGGTGGTTGGTGGGCTCATCGAGCACCAGCAGATTGCAGGGGCGCACCAGCATCAGCGCCAGGGCCAGGCGCGCCTTCTCGCCACCCGAGAGATGGCCCACATCCTTGAAGACGCTGTCGTTGCTGAAGCCCAGACTGCCCAGCAGGGAGCGCACCTGGGTCTGGGTCCAGTCCGGCACCGCCTCGAACAGGGTGTCGATGACGCGTCGGTCCAGGTCCAGGGCCTCAGCCTGGTTCTGCTCGAAGTAGCCCGGAACGACGTGATGCTCGCCCAGGCGCGCGAGTCCCTCGTCGGGCTGCTCCATCCCCAGCAGCAGCCGCAGCAGGGTCGACTTGCCGGCGCCGTTCGGGCCCACGAAGGCGATGCGATCACCGCGCTCCACCTCCAGGTTGGCGCCCAGGAACAGGATGCGATCGCCGTAGGCGTGGGTCATGTCCTCGATCAGCGCCACCTGCCGACCGCAGCGAGGGGCGGGCGGAAACTGGAAGCGAGGGCCGGCGACGCTCTCGATCGGCGCCTCGATCCGCTCCACCTTGTCCAGCAGCTTCTCGCGGCTCTTGGCCTGGGTGCTGCGGGTGGCGCTCGCCCGGAAGCGGTCGATGTAGGCCTGCTGCGTGCTCAGCTCCTTCTGCTGCCGCTCATAGGCCGACTGGCGCGCCTCCTGCTCGAGCGCCTTGAGCTCGAGGTGCTGGCTGTAGTTGCCCAGGTAGCTGCGTGAGACGCCCCGCTCGGTTTCGACGATCTGATTGCAGACCCGGTCGAGGAACGCCCGGTCGTGGCTGATCACCACCAGGGGGATCGTCTGGCTGATCAGATAGTCCTCCAGCCACTGGATCGTCTCCACGTCCAGGTGGTTGGTGGGCTCGTCGAGCAGCAGCAGATCCGGTTCCTGCAGCAGGATCTTCCCCAGGGCGATGCGCATCTGCCAACCGCCTGAATAGCTCGCCACCAGCTGATCCGCCCCGTCCGGCGTGAAGGACAGCGTCGGCAGCAGCCGGTCGATGCGGGCGTCGAGCTCGTAGCCGTGCAGGGCCTCGAAGCGGCTCTGCAGCCGGCCCAGATCCTGGATCAGGCGATCGAGATGGTCCGCGTCGGACGCCGCCCGTTCGCTGCCCATCTCCTCTTCCACCTGCCGCTGCTGGCGCAGCACCTCGGCGGCCTCGCCGAAGGCCTGGAACAGTTCCTCCCGCACCGTGCGGGAGGGATCGACGTCGAATTCCTGCTGCAGATAGGCGATGCGGGGGGAGCCCTCGCGGATCACCTGGCCGCTGCTGGGTTCCTCCAGGCCGGCCAGGATGCGCATCTGGGTGGATTTGCCCGCCCCGTTGACCCCCACCAGGCCGATCCTGTCGCCACTGCGCACCTCCCAGGTGACGTCGCGCAGCACCTCCCCGGTGGGGTAGATCTTGCCGATGCGTTCCAGGCGCAGCACGGGAGCGGGAAACCAGGGATGGCTGCATCATCCCCCCTGGCCCGGGAGGGGCGCCGCCGCCCGGGTGGTTCAGGTTGCCCTGGCCCGTTTCCGCCAGGCGGTCATCGGCATGGTGTGGGGAGGTCGCGAGCGGGTCGGCGATGATCGCGACTGAGCCGTCGTGCCCGTCCGCCCATGATCAGACGTCTGGAGCAGATTGCCGCCCTCGTGGTCGCGGCCGGATTGGCGATCGTCAGTTACTGGCTGTTCTTCAGCTGGGCCCAGGGAGGCGGCTCCGAGCGCCGACTCCCCCCCCGCCAGTCACGACTGCTGCCCGCCTCAGAGGCCGCCGCGGGCCTTGATCAGCCATTGGCTCGTGGCGCCGTCCTCAAGGCTGCCGAGATGCTCCCTCACCTCCTCGGTCGTCACGGGCAGGTTCTCGCTGGCGCCGATCTCGACGATGCGGGCCAGGGCACCGGTCGGATCCTGCAGGGCCTGGCGGAACAGGGACTGGGTCAGATCGCTGTCAGCGCTGATGCGCCGATAGAGCTCGGCGGCGTTGCCGTTGGCCATGGCGGAGGGGCGAGGAAGGGGTGAACCCGCAAGGGGAAGCGGACCGCCGGTGCGGCCCGTTCGCCGGGGCAAGGGGGGGGAAGCCCCTCCCAGGCCTGCATCCTCTGACCTTATGAACGGATGGCCCGCGCCGCTCCCTGGTCGCTGCAGGCCTTAATGGGCTGGGGGTGTGCGTGAGTTTTGGTTCAGGCGGCGGCGCTGCTGCTGCAGCTCTCCTCGCTGCCGCTGGCGGAGGCGTCCTCCATGCTGCGGGCGTCGAGGCAGAGCACCTTGCGCAGCTGGGCATAGTTGGCGGCCAGGGCCTTGTGCCCCTCCTGAAGGGCCCCGTACTCGGCCCGCTGCAGCACATGGTGCAGATGGGTGAGCAGATAGGTGCTGATCACGGCCGAGACGAGCACGTCGCTGCGCTCGGCGGTGCGGCGACGACGGCTGCTGCTGCTGCTGCTGTTGCCGCTGCGGCCAGCGCTGTTGCGGTGTGCGCCGGGGGCCTGGGTCTGAGACGAACGGGCCATGGATGAGGAGGGCTGGGGAGCCGTGGGGCGGGGCGGAGAGGCGATCCCATCCCCTGGGTTCCGTCAGCATAGTGCTGGATACTATCCATGCCTGTCTCTGTACACTGGGTGCTAGCCGATCCCTCCCGTGGGGCTCGATGCGTCCGCTCCCCCTCGGGTCTGGATCGTCGAGGTCCATCGGAACCTGTCGGTCTCACTGACCGACTCCGCCTCAGCGACCGGCTCCGCCTCAGCAACTGGCTTCTCCTCAGCGACAGGCTTCTCCTCAGCGACAGGCTCTGCCCCACAGACAGGCTCCGCCCCAACGGACGTGCCCACCCGACAGACCTCATCGAGCGGGCGTCCCAAGTCGCCTCGCATTCAGGTGGTCCTGCCCGAGGAGCTCTGCGCCCGCCTGTCGGCGCTGTCGGATCTGGAGTCGCGCACCGTCAGCAACATGGCCAAGGTGCTGATTCAGCAGGGCGTGGAACGGCTGGAGCGCCAGCTGGCGGCCCAGGCCCAGACCGCCTCCGCTCCCGCGCCTCCGTCTCCCGCCGCCGCGTCACCGGAGCCGAGGCCGACGGCGTCGGCCGAGATCCGCGCCGAACTCGAGCAGCGGCAGCAGCAGGTGCCCCGACCCCTGCGACGCGGGCCGCGGCGGGTGCGGCTGCAGAGGCCATCTGTCTGAGAGTTCCCGTCTGCAGATCCATTCCGACGGTTCGCTCTGAAGTTGGTGTTCTGACCCCTGTGTTCTGACCTCTGTGTGCTGTCGCCTGGTCTGCGGGTTCTGTCCGAGCTAACAGTCCCAATGGTTCTGCCGGACGCCTCTCCTGCGCGCCTTCGGTTGATCCATGGCCACAACGCGTCGGTTCACTGCCGGGATGGCGAGGAGAGCCTGGACGGAGCGCTCGGATGCTGAGATCCGCGCGAGCGATGCCATGGAGCGACTGGATTGCCCCCCATCCCTCCCTGAGCCGCCGCCCTCGTCTCAAGGAGAGCGCTGTGCGGCCCGCTGAGGAGGGCGTTCTCCCACGCCCGGAGCGCAGCTGAGGTGCGCCACACCGCTCTGAGCGCGGCAGCTGGCTTCAGCATCGGGCCCCGTGACTCAGCCCGTGGGTTCAGCCCGCACCCCCAGGACGGCCGCCCGGGGTGCTCCCGTCACCGAGGGCAGGGAGCCCGGATGGCGGCGCAGGTTCCACCAGGCGAGCAGGGCGAAGGCGAGCGCCTCGCGCTGATCATCCGCGATGCCGAGTTCCGCAAGAGGGCGCACCCGCATGCCGCGGCAGCGCCGGCGCAGTTCGCCCATCAGGGTGGCGTTGCGGGCTCCGCCACCGGACACCAGCAGTTCCACCGGCAGGGGGCCGCGGCGCAGATCCATCGCCACGGCCGCCGCGCTCAGAGCGGTGAGGTGTGCCAGGGCGTCGGCCGGGCTGTGCGCGGGAAGGAGCGCGGTCAGATCCCGCAGCCGCCTCTCCAGGTCGGCTGCGCCGAACAGCTCCCGCCCGGTGGATTTGGGCGGCGCCTGCTGGAAGTAGGGCTCGTTCAGCCAGCGCTCGATCAGCGGCTCCACGACCTGGCCCGTGGCCGCCCAGGCCCCATCGGCATCGAAGCTGCGCTGCCCCTCGCTGAAGCGTTGGCAGGCCAGATCCAGCAGGGTGTTGGCCGGGCCGCAGTCCCAGCCACGCACCGCTGCCAGGCGGTCAGGACCACTGGCCGGCGGCAGCAGGGTGAGGTTGGCGATCCCGCCCAGATTGAGCAGGGCGCGCCAGCCGCCGACACGTCCCAGGAGTGCCGCGTCGGTGGCGGGCACCAGGGGTGCCCCCTGGCCTCCCAGGGCCAGATCGGCGGCACGGAAGTCGTAGATCACGGGGCGGCTGAGGCGCTGCGCCAGCAGCGGTCCGAGCAGCAGCTGCCAGCTGGCTCCACGCCGCTCCGGAGCGGGGGGCCGGTGCCACACCGTCTGGCCGTGGCAGCCCACCAGCTGTGCCTGTCCCCGCGGATCGCAGCGCAGCGCCGCCTCCGCCTGGACTTCGGTGACGGCCTCCGCCAGCTCCAGCCAGGCCGAGGCCTCCAGGGGCTCCCCCTGGCCCGCCTGGATCAGCCGCTGGCGAAGGTCCGGCGTGTAGGGATGGGCGGCGCTGGCCAGGATCCGCCAGCGGGGGCGAGCCGGCGGGCCTTCGAACTCCGCCAGAACCGCATCGACACCGTCGGCGCTGGTGCCGCTCATCAGACCCATCACCCGCATCGCCGCTCCGCCATCTGGGGCTGATTCAACGCCAGAACCCGACGCGATGTCTCAGGCACGCGATCCTGCGCCTTCCGGTTGCCTGGGGACGGACGTGGGGTGATGGCGGTGGTGTGATGGCAGTCGTGTGGCGGTATGGGTGTGGCGGAGATGCGTCGCCCACACCCGAGACGTGGTGGGTGCCCGATGCCCTCACATCGCAACGTGGGTTGCCGCTCTTCTGCCTGCGGCTGAGCGCGATGTGGCCTCCATACCGATGGCTCAGCGCTCACCACCGAAGCGTGCAGCACCGGCGCCGACCGCCTTCACTGGTTGGACAGCTCCACGAGGGCCTTGCTGCTGCCCATCACCACCAGCAGTTCGCCCTCCTGCAGGATCTGGGTGGCGGGTGGGTTGACCTTCAGCTGGCTGGCGGGGCCGGCGGCCAGGACGCTGACGCTGAAATGCTTGCGCAGGTTCAGATCCCGCAGGGAGCGGCCAGCGAAGCTGGAGGGCACCTTGATCTCCTCGATGCTGTTGTGCTCATCGAGGCGCAGGCGTTCGAGCAGGTTCGGACGCATCAGCTCCAGGCCGAGGCGGGTGCCCTGCATCTTGGAGGGAAACACGACGCGGTCGGCTCCGACCCGCAGCAGCATCTTCTCGTGCAGATCGCTGGTGGCGCGGGAGATCACCTGCTGCACGCGGCTGCCCTCGGAGTCCTTGACGAGCAGGGTGGCGGTGATGCTGGCCTCGATCGGCTCGCTGATTGCCACCACCACCGTGTCGACGTCGAGGGCACCGGCCGCTCGCAACGCTTCCTCGTCAGTGCAATCCAGCAGGCGCGATTCGATGCTGGGTTCGAGATTGATCAGCTCATCCATCGCCCGCTGGTTCTGATCCAGGGCCAGCACTTCGGCTCCCTGGGAGATGAGTTCGCGGCAGACGGCGCTCCCGAAACGCCCGACACCGATCACGCAGAAACTGCGGGGTTGTCTGGACTGTGCCTGCCATTGCCACCACTGGCTGCTCGGGCGGGCGTTCGACACGCGTTCAGGGGCGATGGATCAGAGGAGGGCCCGGCGCCTGCGCCGGGCCGGAAGGTGTGTCGGGGCCGCGGCGCGTGGGCCGTGCGGCTCCGCGCGCCGATGGGCCCTCAGCGGTTGGGCTGGGGGGTCATGCGCAGGTAGGGGCGCACCTCGGTGATGCCCTTCGGGAACTTGGTGCGGGCCTCCTCGGTGGGGATCGAGGGCACCACGACGCAGTCGTCGCCGTCCTTCCAGTTCACCGGCGTGGCGACCTGGTGGTGGTCGGTGAGCTGCAGCGAATCGATGACGCGCAGGATCTCATCGAAGTTGCGGCCGGTGCTGGCGGGATAGGTGATCTGCAGCCGCAGCTTTTTGGCCGGATCGATGATGAACACCGAGCGCACGGTGAGGTTGTTGAGCGAATTGGGATGGATCATCCCGTAGAGATCGCTCACCTTCTTGTCGGCATCCGCCAGGATCGGATAGTCGACTGTGGTGTTCTGGGTCTCGTTGATGTCGCCGATCCAGCCCTTGTGGCTCTCGGCCGAATCGACGCTCAGGGCGATGGTCTTGACGTTGCGCTTCTCCCACTCGGGACGCAGGCGGGACACCTCGCCCAGTTCGGTGGTGCAGACCGGGGTGTAGTCAGCGGGATGCGAGAACAGCACGACCCAGCTGTCAGCGGCGAAGTCGTAGAGGTTGATCGGGCCGAGCTGGGAATCCTGGGTGAAATCGGGAACGGTGTCACCAAGCTGCAGCGCCATAGCGGGGAAAAAATCAGCTGGCTGATCCTGCCACAATCGTCGCGGCAACGCCTTGTGGGTCCTGCGGCGGCCACCGCAGCAGACGCTGGCGCAGGCTCTGCAGGCCCAGATCCGCGGTGGCCGAGACGAACAGCATGCCCGGTTCCAGGCTGCGGGCACGCTCCAGTTCCCCCGCCGGGCAGCGGTCGATCTGGTTGCCGATCACCAGCTGGGGTTCCCGGGATCCCAGATCCGCAAGAATCCCGCGCACCGTGCGCAGTTGCTCCGGCCAGGCCGGATCGGCCAGATCCACCACCAGCAGGAGCGCGTCGGCGTCGAGCGCTTCCTCAATCGTGGAGCGGAAGGCCTCCACCAGCTGGGGGGGCAGGGCGCGGATGAAGCCCACCGTGTCGGTGATCAGCAGGGTGCGCAGCGGTCGCTGCCCCTCGTCCAGCAGCGTCAGTCGGCGGGTGGTGGGATCGAGGGTGGCGAACAGCTTGTTCTCCGCGAGCACCGCCTCGGCGGCCGGAGCGCGGGTCAGGGCGTTGAGCAGCGAGCTCTTGCCGGCGTTCGTGTAGCCCACCAGCGCCACCCGCGCCAGGTCGGCGCGGCGCTGGCGCAGGCGGCTGCGGTGCTCCCCGAGGCGGCTCACCTCGCGCTGCAGCCGTTCCAACCGTCGACTGATCGCCCGACGGTCCTTCTCCAGCTGGGTCTCGCCGGGGCCGCGGGTGCCGATGCCGCCACCCTGGCGCGACAGGCTGCTGCCCCTGCCGGTCAGCCGCGGCAGGCGGTAGCGCAGCTGGGCCAGCTCCACCTGGAGGCGGCCGGCGCCGCTGGCGGCCCGCTGGGCAAAGATGTCCAGAATCAGCTCGCTGCGGTCGCTCACCGGCAGATCGAGGATCCGCTCGAGATTGCGGGACTGCACCGGGCTCAGCTCCCGGTCGGTGACCACCAGATCCGCCTTCAGCCGACGCGCCTCCAGGGCCGCTTCCCGCAGCTTGCCTTCGCCCCAGATCGTGGCGGCCGCCGCACCGGCCCGGCGTTTCTGCTCCACGACGCCCACCGGTTCGCCGCCGGCGCTGCGCACGAGCCCCTCCAGTTCAGCCACCTCCCGTTGGGCCTGTCCCGGGTCGCCGCCGCTCAGGCAGAGCAGCAGCACCCGCTCCACACCGGCGGGAGAGCGCTTGGGGCCCGCAGCGGACGCGATCTCCTGGGGGAGGTCGGTCGGCTCCCCGCACAGATCGGCCAGATGGCCTTCCGTCTCGGCCCGCCAGGGTGTCTGGCCATCGCCCGGCCGCAGCAGCAGCGCCGGCCAGTGGCCGCCCGCAGCCGCGTCATGGCTGTAGCGAAGCCACAGGCTGGGGGCCAGGTCGAGTGCCACCAGCGCCTCGCTGGGGCCGGGCTGCAGCTGGGGATGGCGGCCGCTGCCGCGGCAGGTGATCAGGCGCAGTTCGCCGGCGTTGCGCCGTTCGCTGCCGCTGAGCCGCTCCCTGAGCCGTCCCGAACTGTCCAGATCCCCCACCCAGAGCAGCCGGCAGAGGCCGCGCGTGTCCAGGATCAGGCTGAGCGGCAGGTCCAGCTCCCGTGCCTGATCCGCCAGGCGCTGCAGGGTGAATGGATCGGCCACGGTGTCCGCTGCATGGCGCCGGTGGCAGAGACGCTCCAGCTGCCGCCGCTGCGAGGGCCGCAGCCCTGCCGTGCGGCCGCCGAGCACCCCCTGCCTCATGGGCGCCGCACCAGCACGCAGGGCAGCCCTGCCGCCCGGGCGCCGGATTCGTCCTCGGGGCTGTCGCCGATGTGCCAGGCCTGGTGGGGGGCCAGGCCGAGCTGCGCCAGGGCGAGCTGGAAGGGCAGCGCCGAGGGTTTGGCCGCCCCGGCACGGCTGGAGAGGATCACCACATCCAGCCAGCGCAGCAGATCGAAGGCCTCCAGCAATCCTTCCAGTCGCTGATCGAAGTTGCTGACCACCGCCAGGCGCAGCCCCTGCATGCGCCAGCGGGCCAGGGCCTCCGGAACCTCGTCGTACACGCGCCAGAGGCGGGGGGTGGCATACAGATCGAACAGCTGCTCGTGCAGCTCGGGGGGGCCGCCTCCTTCCTCCCCGACCCCGCGCAGCACGGCGGCGATGCGCTCGGACCACCAGTTGCGCTCGGCCCGCTCGAGCTCGGCGCCGCTCAGGCCCGGGAAGGCCAGAGGGGGAGCGGCTCGATAGGCCGCCCTGAAGGCCTGGTCCAGAGCGGCCGGCTCCAGCTGCAGGCCGTGTTCAGCGGCCACCGCTGCGTAGGTGCTGCCCACCGAGGCCCGCAGTCCCAGGAGGGTGCCCATGGCATCGAGCAGCAGGGCCTGGGGGCGTGGCCAGGGGAGGCCCCGGCTGTCGGCCGTGCCGATCTCGCCCATCAGCGCCAGTCCGCCAGCCAGCCGGCGGCCACCCGCAGGGTGTGGCTCAGGCCTGGCATGCGGCTGAGATAGGCGAGTTGCCGCAGCCGGAAGGCCGCCCGCCCCGCCAGGGTGAGGCCGGCGCCGCAGAGGCTCGCCTCGCCGCGGCCGAGCGAGAGCATTTCGCCGAGGTCGTTCCACGCGAAGGGCTTCAGCGGCTCCCTCGCCAGGGAACAGAGGAGGTTGGACGCCAGCAGCGGCGCCTGCTGGAAGGCCACCTGGGCGGAGCTGGGCAAGGGCCCGTCCATGCCGTTGGGTGCGGCCAGGTCGCCGATCACGAACACCTCCGGCCGCCCCTCCAGCTGGAGGGTTGGCTCGCAGCGCAGCCGGCCCCGTTCGTCCTGCGGCGGCGGCGGCGTGATCGCCGGTGGGCGGAACGCCAGACCTGCCGTCCAGATCACCCCGGCCGCGGCCAGTTCCTCCTCGGGCTGGGCGGAGGCGGCGACCGGGGATTGGCCGGGGACATCGGTGCGGCGCAGCCGCAGCCGGTCCGCCTCGACCGCCACCACCGCGGTGTGGGTGCGCAGGCGCACATCTCGGCGGCTCAGAGCCAGGGAGGCCTGTTCGCGGTTGAAGGCGCGGCCCTGGGGGAGCAGCTGCGGCCCCTGTTCGATCAGTTCGACCACGGCACTGCCGTCTGCCAGATCGGCCAGCTTGCAGGCCAGTTCGACACCGGTGGCCCCGGCCCCGACCACAGCCAGGCGTTGCAGCGGCCGGCGGTTGCGGGTCAGGCTGCTCAGCAGGTTCTGCAGACGCTCGACGTCGGCGAGGGTGCGAAACCCGAGGCAGTGGCGATCCGCGCCCGGCACGCCGAAAGTGGTGGTCGAAGCGCCGCTGGCGATCACCAGGCGTCCGTAGGGAACCGTCTGGCCGCCATGGGTGTGAACCCGCCGCCGTTCGGTGTCGATGGCCTCGACGCGATCGCGCAGGTGGGCAATGCCCCGGCCTGCCAGAAGCGCGTCGTAGCGCGGGGCGATCTCCCAGCGCCGCAGCTCGCCGCTGAGCAGCTCATACAGCAGAGGCAGAAACAGGAAGTGCGCGTTGGGCTCGATCAGCAGGATCGGCGGGTGCTGCGGTCGCTGGGACAGGGCCAGAGCGGTGTAGAGGCCCCCGAATCCGCCGCCGACGATCACAACGGTCTGCGGCAGGCTGTTTGGCTCGCCTGGCGGGACCGCGGGGGAATCGTTCAGGCCCGCGGTGCAGATGTGGGAGGCACCTTCCATGGCCGAACCCTACCCAGCCGGAGGCTGCGCAGCCGCTGCCGTCAGGGGTGATGATGGCGTGATGCTGAGCGCTCCCTCCCAGATCCCGTCGGTCAAGCGCCCGTCCGGTTCCGGTTCGCCTGCGGCGCCTGACCTGCCGCTGCCCATCGCTGAGGCCCTGACGCAACTCGAGGCCCTCGATCCCCTGGGGCGTCTGCACTGGGCTCACCGCACCTTCCCCGACGGGCTGGTGATGACCACCAGCTTCGGCATCCAGTCGGCGGTGCTGCTGCATCTGGCTCACCAGCTGATGGAGCGCGAAGGCCTCGCGCCGATCCCGGTGTTTTGGGTGGACACCGGCTATCTGCCGCCCGAGACCTATCACTACGCCGAGCAGCTGCGTGCTCGTCTCAGCATCGATCTGCATGTGGTCCAGCCGGAGTTGAGCCCGGCCCGCATGGAGGCCCTGCACGGACGCCTGTGGGAGTCCGGACGGGTCGAGGATCTGCAGCTCTACAACCGGCTGCGCAAGGTGGAGCCGCTCGACCGTGCCTTCGCCGATCTGGGAGTGCGCTGCTGGGCCAGCGGCGTGCGCGGCAGCCAGACCGATCACCGCAAGGGCATGCCCCTGCTGGAGCTGGTGCGCGGCTCCTGGGCGCTGCGCCCCCTCCTGTCCTGGACAAGCCGCGACGTCTACTACTACATGCAGGACCATGACCTGCCCCAGCACCCCCTGTTCGAGCAGGGGTATTCCACCGTCGGTGACTGGCACTCCAGCGCCCCCGACAGTGGCGAGGTGAGCGGCCGTGCCACCCGCTTCGGCGGTCTCAAGCAGGAGTGCGGCATTCATCTGCCCGGTCTGATGGGCGAGGGCATCTGAGGCCCGGCCGCGACGACTCCAGGCCGAGCGGCCGGTGGCTTCTGGTGGGCAACAGCCGCTGGCACTGGGCTGAAGCCACTGACGGAGGCCTGCGCATCCGGCACCACGAAGCCGCGGAAGGGTGTCGCCATCACAGGGAGGAGGCTCCGGCGGCCTGGGCGGCTGTCGGCAGGCTGCCCGCCGGCTGGACAACGGCGCCGTCGGGCCGGGTGGTGACGACCGATGTCCCTCTTCAGGCGATGCCCGCCTGGTTGGGGGTGGACAGGGCGCTGGCGGGTTGGCTGGCCTGGCGGCAACGCGCTGACGCGGTGCTGGTGGCTGATGCCGGCACGGTGCTCAGCCTCACCCGCATCGACCGAGACGGAAGATTCGCCGGCGGGCGCCTGATGGCAGGGCTGACTCTGCAGCTGCGGGCGATGGCGGAGGGAACGGCCGCCCTGCCGGGGCCCCCCGAGCCCGGCGAGCTGTCAGATCTGCTGGTGCAGGAAGCCTGGCCGGCCGTCACCCGCGCTGCCATGGCGGTCGGGGTGCTCCAGGGGCTGGCGGCGGCTCTGGCGGTGGCCTTCCGACAGGCACGGGCCGAGATGCCCAGCTGCTGCCTGGTGCTCAGCGGCGGCGATGCCTGCAGCCTGCTCCCACTGGTGAAGGAACTGCTGGCCGGGGAGGCTGACGCCGCCATCCATGAGCCGGATCTGGCGCTGCGAGGGCTGGTGGCCCTGCGGCCGCTGGAGGGGGATCAGGCCAGATTGAGATCGGCCAGCACCTGATCGGCCATCGTTTCGGCCTTCACCTTGGTGTAGATGCGTTCGAGGCGCCCGTCTGCATCGATCACGAAGCTGTGGCGCATCATTCCCATGTATTCCCGGCCCATAAACTTCTTCAGTCCGTAGCTGCCATAGGCCGCGGCCACCGCACAGGGTTCGACGTCGGTGAGCAGGGTGAACGGCAGGTTGTGCTTGCTGATGAACTTTCCGTGGCTGGTGGCGCCGTCCTTGCTGATGCCCAGAAC
>Ga0214917_10005144_pt1 | contig 14102 bp, 9 predicted proteins | sample LL_1208_BB_MetaG_FD_177983 | JGI IMG/M metagenome (GOLD analysis project Ga0214917, IMG submission 177983) | Freshwater microbial communities from Lake Lanier, Atlanta, Georgia, United States - LL_1208_BB | ecosystem: Environmental > Aquatic > Freshwater > Lake | place: USA: Georgia | collected... | reverse complement strand
CCAGTAGCTGTCGGGTCGGTTGCATACACTGGCCAAGTAGGCACTGTTCCCGCATTCGCAGAACCGCTTGCTGTGTTCTTATAAAACGCAAAAGCCGGTCCGGTGAGTGTGCTTCCCGAATTAATAGTTAAATTGGTAATTCCCCTCGCCGGAATGGAATCAACAGTAAAGGTACCATTTCCCGAGATCGTTAAAGACGAAATGGAGTTTGAACCCACAGCAGCAAGGGCTGTGAGCCCACTCATTGTTGTTTGGGCAGTCGTTGTTGTTGCGCTTCCACTTGAGGGGGTGATCGTGGTTTGATTTGTTGAGAAGTTTATCGCAACACTGACCGAAGATGCTGGAGTAGTAGCCGTTGCAGTAACGCTTGAACTGACATCAGAAGAAGTATTCAGAGCGCATAACCGGAACGAATACTGGGTCAAAGCACTGAGTCCTGTAATGTTTGTGGTGGTACCACTAATGCCAGATACCACTGTTCCAGCACTACAAGAAGCAGGAGCAGTCGCTCCTGAAGCATAGGCTACTGTGAAGGTAGAAGTCGACCCACCGCCTGAAGTCCAGCTTAAGTTGATTTGTGTAGAGCTAGCAGCAGAAGCTAAGAAATTGCTGGGTGCTGGAGGTAGAGCAATGGTTGTTCCTGTGGCCGTGATGCCTGAGGAAGAAATCGCTGAAGCATTAAAAGCGCAGAGCCGCATGGCGTACTGAGTTCCCGGACTTAAACTACTCAAAGTATAAGAGGTGCTGCTCGATGAGATATTAGAAACCAGTGTTCCACTACTGCAATCTGAAGGTGCTGTTGCTCCCGATTGATAGGCCAGAATAAATCCACTGGTGCTGCCACCGCCTGAGGTCCAAGTCACGGAGAGAGAAGTTGAATTCAAAGAAGTGGCAACTAAATTGGAGGGATTCGGAGGCACTGCCAGAGGAGTTGTCGCGGAAGCGGTTACCCCCGAGGAAAGCGTCCCAGCTGAAGTCGCTGCACAAAGCCTAAAGGAATAACTGGTACCCGAAGATAAACTGGATATTGAAGTAGTGGTTGCGCTTCCTGAAATGCCAGAAAGTACTGTCCCGCTGCTGCAATTAATGGGCGCCGTAGCTCCCGATTGATAAGCGAGAGTGAAACTACTGGTAGCCCCTCCCCCTGAATTCCATGACAAGTTAATCGAGGAGGAAGAAGCGGCGGTAGCAACAAAACTGCTAGGATCAGGAGAGGTAATACTCAGTGAGGCGCCGTTACTCGTTACATTCGCAGCCCCTCCCGTTGCACTGACTGCCACTCGGTAATTGAATCCATTATCACTCCCTGTCAGACCACTCAAAGAAAGTGTCGAACTTGTCGCCCCACTGATATCCACATAAGTGCTTCCACCACTCGTGGTACTTTTTTGCCACTGATAAGAAAGAGTCGCATTTTGAGTCACTGATGCACTGACAGAGAACGTAGCACTGCCATTAGAAGTCGACTGGTTTGACGGATGGGAAGCAATAGTAATCACTGGAATGCCTACAACGACAGTTGTGCTGGCCGTAAAACTACCAAATGTTCCAGATAATTCCCTTGATACGGAAGTAGAAGCCGAAAGCTGACCTTGGCTACCCAACGCATTCGATACGGTTATCGAGCTATCGGGTAATGCAAAGGTGGTTAACTGGGTAATGTCCTGTGTGCTTCCGTTGGCAAAAGTTGCAGTGACAGTGGCTTGACCTGTTGACCCAGGAGCAAAACTCGGAGCAGTAACTGCGATAGAACTAAGCCCTCGGCTAGCCAAAAGAGAAACTGTCGCATTAGGGGTGCTAACTCCATTATCGTAAGCTAGTCGGAAAGTGTCTCCATTCGCCTGCTGATTGGAAGGAGAATAAGAAACATTTACAATGCAACTTGAAAATGCGGGTAAAGTGGCACCACACGCTGATCCCGAGCTAAAGGGCGCAGTGACCGACCCTGTTAGGGAAGCTGGCTGACTAAAGGGGGAACTAGGGGCAGTGGAGAGCGATAAAGTTGAAATGGGCCTTGCAGTTAGGTTTTGTACGGTAACAGGAATAGTTCCGTTGCCAGTACCAGCTGGTAAACCTAAATAAGAAGCGCTGAGAGCCAAAACACTTCTTGCACTGGTTCCAGCCATAATTGTAATAGAGCTTCTTTTATCGCTAGGATTTTGAGCAGAACAAAACATCAAATCCTTCAAGTTGGTGCCCAAAGAAAAAAGACAAGCAGCATTTCCGGTACCAGACACCCCTTGAACAGAGAGGGTTCCTTTACAAAATCCGGTTACTGGTGAATTGAGATTATTGCAGTTAAGACTTCCCCAAGCAGATCTCAAACTCGTATTGGAGACACTCGAACCCTCTGAAATCGTAAACACTTGCCCAGTCGTATCTGGAATAAGATAAACAATGCGCTGGTCTTGATTCCCTCTTCGAGTATGGCCAGTAAGAAGTCCCGAATAGACATTTCCTGACCTTGCCACTAAAGCTGATGAACTCAGAGAAGATTGCGGAACTGCAACTCCAATCAGAGGATTGCCACCCACCGAACGTACAACTGCTAAGTTAGTTCCGAACAGCCAAGTAGCATAAGTATCGAGGGGCCGATTTGCTGTTGAGAAAGAAGTTGCGCTAGCTCTTAACTCCCCAGAAGCTTGGGCCCCACAAGCCTCTCCCTTGAATCCATTAAATCCAAAGGCTGTGGTGTCAGAAGTGAGAGCATTTAAACTAAATCGAGCAGTTCCGTTGAGAAGAGGAGAAGCAGATGAATTGTAAGTGAGAGTACCACCGACCCAAGCCGAATTAGAAGTGAAATCCGTAGAGGAAGTGTAGTCGTCATAGTTTCTAGAACGCAAAAGCAGATAATTGTAGGTGACCGGGGCAGCAGGGCAAACAGGATTAGAATTCGTGACAACGAGTTGGGTAGAGCTTAACAAACTTCTAAAGATGTTAAAGGAATCAAAACGATAGCCATACCGAGTGGTACTTTCTTTTCCACTGTAACGGCCACTGCAAGCAGAAGTAGATAAACTCAAAACACCCGACCAATTTTCAGTAGCCGTCCCAGTACAAGATCCAGTAGCACCAGGACTAGTGGGAATTAAAGTAAAGCTACTCGACTGCCCGGGAGTAATATCCGACATTGTCAGATTTGCCTTTACATCTTCCGCCCAAGCACCTTGAGTTACAATGAAAGCAAAGAACAGTCCCCAAGCAAAATTGATTCGCCAGTTTTGGGGTCTAGTCTTTCTCATCTGAAGTTCTCTTTTCCCTTTCTTTTTCGGATCTTTCTCAATCTCTCTTGATATTTACTTCCTCAATTCGACACTCTGTAACACAAAAGCTCTGACACAAAAGAAATCCCCCCCAAGAACCCGCGAGGTAAAGGTGTTTGTCGTTAACACCACTCTTTTGCGATTTAGGACAGACGGTTTGTGGAATTCGAACAGAAGTAATTAAAGCCAACATACGTTCTACTCCTGAATCCAGTTTATCATTGGAAGGTTCTAAAAATATGTTGCTTAAGTTAAATTTTTAGCTTCAATTATGAAGAAATCTTCACAATTACCCTTGGGGGTATTGTCAATTTGCGGGAAGAACACAACGGGCAGAGGGATTGGAATAGAAATTGTTACCGTAATCAGTGGCAAGCCCCGACCACAACCAATAACTATCAGGAGTGCTGTCCACCACAGCAGTCGCTGTCCAAGAATAGAAATCTAAAACGGGCACTCCCGAGTTGCCACTAAAAGTGGGGGCTGCATCGGAAGGCAATCCATCAATCGGAGAATCTGCTGTGGTTTCAAAAAGAGTCGGAAGTCTCATTCCCTGGTCCGCGCATACCTTGATGTTTCCCTCATACCAGGAAGGTTCTATTCCATTTCCAGTTCTGGAATCACTCCAATCCCCTAAATAATCCTCACCCAACTCTCCCGGCTCCATATCCAGAGAAGCCAGATCCGTCCCGACGTCGTAATAAAGACACTGATGGACAGCTGTCATATTTGTAGAGTTTAAAAAAACATGCGTAGGGCAAGTTCGTCCGGCTAAAGAGGAATAGCTGGTAAAATAGGTACTTGTAAAACCTGTACCCGCTCGATTTAAAGTCTTTTGCCAATCTGAAGGAGAACCCCAAAAACCAGTAGCCTTCAAAATTTTGTCACTAGCTGAGTCTTTCCAAATCTTAAAACCATTTATATTTTCCAAGTATTCGATTTGAGTCCCATCAGAGAGACAAGCGCGCCCCACCGTTTGAGCAGGGGAGTTTTCATAACAACTATTCCCAGCGTCCCCGCAGAGAATATAACCACAGCTGCCCAGCATGGTGGTAGGCACTGAGAGAGTGACTGAATGAGAAGTTACATCGCTTGCGCCACCGGAAGCTCTGACAATTACTCGATAGACATCGCCGTCATCTGACGCGCGAGCTAAGCCAGAAATAGTGAGTTGAGCCGCAGTGGCTCCATCCACACTAGGTCCGTTATTTAAATTACTGAAAGCCCCCACTCCCCCTTCTTGCTTCTGCCATTGATAAGAGAGAGTCGCCCCTTGATTAACGGTAGCAGAGAGCGAGAAACTCGCGGTTTGAGTTATTGCTGTCTGGTTTGTTGGCTGACTTGCGATGGTTATGATGGGTAAAGCGCTTCGTGAATTATCCACAAAAGAAATGATACGGGGCTTACAACTCAGAAGCGCCAAAGAAGTGAGCAATTATGGAACGACCTGTCTCACTTTCTTCCTGCTCTTGCTCAAGCGCTTAACCTTTTATCCTCCTTAGATTATAGGGCACCAGGAGGGTAGAAATTATGGAGCAATTGTGAAGCCATGGTGAGGAAAGTGTAATCCCCAAGCGATTCTGACGGCACTTAATTCCTGGTGGCGAAGTCCGGCAAGAAGGATTAACTCCATGAAACTGTCGCTTGTTTTTTACCAGGAGCTGTGAAAATATTTTCAAGTAAACAGATTATCTATCGATTCCCATTTGAGCAGCTAAGTCCTTAAACCCTTTGAGCAGGATAGGCGGACACCACAAAGAAACCATTCGACGCATTTTTTTCAAAAATCTTTTTCTATCAGCTGAAGTATCCATAAAAACAGTACCGTGAACAAAACTCTTTTTGCCCTCGGATGGAAGAGCTGTGTAGTAGTAAAGCGCTAAGCTATTTCGAGTCCTGTGGGGAGGACAAGTGAGTGGCAGCGGATGGCCATGATAAGAAGTAGTAGTGGTAGTAAAAATTACACAACGATTAAAGAGTGGAGCAATTTTTTGATGGCACTTTTTACCTTCTGAATCCCATAGCTCTAAATGACCGCCATAACTTTCTTGCCAATTTTGATTGAGATAAACCAAAAGATTTAATCTTCGATAGAGGTGGGTTTTGGGAAGCTGATTGAAATCCACATGAACCCCTAGTTTTCCACCAGGCAAAGTTTGATGAATTCCGCCTCCTTGAAAGAAAGGATCCGGAATAAGACCACTGATTCCAGTGAGTGTTTCAAGAAATTCAATCACTGGAGCTGAGTTCAAAGCGTAGAGAGCACTTCGGATACTTTCAGGAAACCGCGATTCATTCGTAGAAGCTGATTTCACTTCATCTTTTATCTGCGTCCGAATCCAAAAATCTTCTTCAGGCTTAGGAAAAACATGAGCCAACTTATCGGCAGCTTGGTTTTTTAGAAATCCATCTAAAACAATATGTGGGTAAGGAGAATTGCTTTGATAAGTTTCAGAAAATTTCTTCGCCCAGCTCTCTAAAGTTGCTGGGGACTGCAAATAGTCCCAGGGCATTCCCTGCGACTTCTGTGCTAAGGCTTCAGTTTTGTGGATACTGGGGTCTTGAGTTAACATAGAGATAAGTTCCTTTTATTAAGTTTAGCATCCTTGGCCACCTTTATGAACTATCACCCCTTTGCTCTGATTATCGTCTTTTCAATCTTTTCCCTGGCTTACGGGGAACATGATGACAAAAAGGTCCAATCCCGGCCACTTGCCGCAGAACAGAAAGAGCTTTTTAGGGGAGCTACCGATATCAACGTCAAGGAATCAGACGGACCGGGATCACTTTGCCAGAGCACTTTTGTGTCTAGGAATCAGATTGCTTCTCAACCCCAGAAATGTCGCGTAGCTTTCCTGACAGCTGCTCACTGTGTCGACTCTAGCTTTGAAGCGATTGAATTTTCTGGTTTTGGTGAAGTGAAAAGAAATGAACTCGTTTTGTGCCGACCTCGAGAGTATCTCAGAAACAAAGCAAGAATCTGGAGAGACAACAGTTCAGTAGCAGGTGATCTCGCTACTCTCGTCTTTGATATTCCCTGTGACAAAACGAAGAACGAGCCTGCTCTCCTTGCGCCCATTGCTCCTGATGGAATGACCCTCTTAGAGACACCTCATCTTTTCTTAAAAAAGCGAACAAGTGCAGCCCCGGGGAATCCTGGGGGAGGGAAAAGAATCCAAGCTGATTTTAAGGGACTCGAAAAAAAACTTTATACTTTTCATGCTCCGAGCCCTCAGGGGGCAGCTATCGTAGGAGGAGATTCCGGTGGTCCGGTCTTCGATGAAAAAGGAAGACTCGTCTGTCCGATGATTGCTTCTTCTTACGAATACCTCCGAATGACCGAAAAGTTGAAAGAGAAAGAACCCGATGGAAAATCGGAAAGAAAAGCAGATCCTTTTGAAGTAACTTGTGATAGTAGAGCAATCGGAAAGCTGAAAGAATACCTCTCTTCCTTGGGCCTCTCCCCTGACTCCTCACTGCCCGTTTCTAAAAACCCTTCGGAACAGAAACACCCGGACTGTGCTCAGCTCAAAATGTGAAGAAATCTTCACAATTGATTGATAGCTCTCCTCTTTACTTCGAGAGATAATAGAAAGAACTCTCTTTTCAGGACGTTGGCTTTGACCCTTTTTTATTTAAAAAAACCAATGGGAATGTTCTGGTTTCCGTTCTGGTGGCAGGCACTATCGCTATTACTGCTTTATTGGGAGTGGCCCAAATGGCGGGCCTCTTTAGTCGGCAACTAAGGCTAGATCGTCTAGCGAGTGGAGCGGTAAGTAAAAATGAACTTGCTCTAGAATATCTCAAATCTAAATTTGCTTTTCGAACTGGCTCTACTCAGCGATTCTGGGAACCTCCCAGCGGTGACACTAACCAAGTCCGAATCACTTCCACTGTAGCTGTCTCCGGAGTCGGTGCCGGATTCATGCCCATTCGAGTAAACCTCAAAGAACAAGCAAGCGGCACTTGCAATCCAGGAAGAATTATTTTGCGCACTGATGCTAATTATTTTCAGACCACCGGAGCAGCTGCAGCCACCATTTGCGACAAAGACGATTATATCCGAGACGATGGCGATAGAGCTTCTCTGCAGGATTGGAGTACTGTCAACACCGCTTCTCAAGAAAAGCAAAAAGCTTTTATTGCAGTTCCTGACATCACCAAGCTCACCGCCACAGAACAGGAAGCTTACATTCAGGGAAATTTTGGAACTGGAATAAATAGCCTTTTAAACAAAGCTCTTTCTTATGTTCAAGTGGAGTTTGTAAGCCTTTCTTCAGGAACTCTCACAGTGAGTTTTTTAGAAGACGGGACAATGGGGCAAATTGACTTACCCGAAACAGCACCCTCTTGTACCATGACTGTCACTCGAGATGTCACGAAAGCAGAGACCTGCGATGCCCTCTTAACTGTCGACTCCGGAAGAGTCACCAATCCCCCCATCATCATTAATTCCAACAGCTCACTTTCGCCAAAAACCCGATGGGACGGGGATGTTTTGGTGGTCGAAGTTCCCCTCTCTTCGGAAACAATGACAACCATCAAAGTTGACAACCTCGAAGCTGGCACTTCCCTAACCGGTAATCTCAAAGTAGAAGCCAAAGGCAGTGAGCAGATTAATAACGCGCATGTATTGAACACTTTTGGAGTGTGTAACTGGAATGGAACCTCCTGCTTTTCCTGGCAACTTCCCGCAGAACGGGCAAACTGGTCTTGCACCAATTACAAAACTTGCCAGACTGATTTCACTTTAGCAGGAGACACGGCAACCACTGTTCTTTTTGGTTCTCAGCTAAATATGGCGAGAAGTTATTATGGTTTTCCAGCACTCTATAAAGGGTCATCCACTTCTTATCCCTTGCTCACTTTGAGACTCAATAAAAGCAACTCTATTCACAGTCGGATAAGCATCACTACTTTTGATGATTTTTCTGATGTCTATACCAATCGAAATTTCTCTGTGAGCTATAAAGGAGAATTGCCTTTTTGGAATACTTCAACCAAGCGCTGGGAAGGCGAAGTTTTTTGTGCAGCAGATGAAAACACTAACACTTTTGGTTACATTCCAGATGGCCAAACGGGATCGTCTGGTCTTCTGGCTTGTCGAAACTCCGTTGCGACTGGACCGGGGGGGCCCGCAATTATCACTCAGAAATCAGCGGATGGCTGGGTAAAGAATACCAACTACGGAGAAATTCTGATTAATGGGAATGCTAATTGGAGACGAATCGCTGGAAACAGACACACTGGTTACAGGGTTTGTCCAGCAAGCGGGTGTAAAAATGAAACTTGGAGTGGTGGCTGCGGCGATACTAGTAGAGGACAGCCTCTCTGTGGCAACTACTCGACTTACTTTACTAGAGAAATCGTACAAACCTGGGGGTTATTACCTAAACCGGCTTGCAATATTCTTAGAGTACAAAGCGCAGGTGGCGCCCCTTACGTAATGCCTAACTCTGGAGGGGCCTGTGGCAGCACCGTTTCCGACTTAAAAAACGGAAAATATCAAGTTTTGTTCAAACATCAATGTGGAGCAGATTGGGATCTTAATTTCTTTATTACAATTGATCCAAATCTTTATAACTATCGAATTGACGGTTACGGCAAAGGCTCCTGCCCCTAAATTTTCAGGTCTTATTGTCTACTTCTACTACTGTTACTTTTTCCACACTTAACTTTTCCACTGTCACTAAGTACTTCTTGGTCGCTTCTGGCAAGTGTCCCCACATTTTCACAGCAATATAGACACTTAAAATTGCAAAGGGCACCAAGAAAGCAGGCCAGAAAAGCCAGCTATAGTTTGTGAGATACCCCAAAGACACTGACTGCAAGCCGGTTCCTAAATAAACAAATCCATCGGTAATTCCCGAAGCAGTAGCAGTGAGCTTTCTTCCTCCAAAATCTGCAGCTGCAGTCCCCGACATCAAAGAATGAATCGAAATAGAAAGCAAACAAATCAGCACTGAACAAGTCCCCACTACCCGAGGCGAAGAATAAAGAGTGCCACAAAGAATGAGAGCTAAAATGAAAATCCCTCCACCCGCAATCGCAACTGGCGGACTTCTTCGGGAGTGGAAAATATGATCGGAAGCCCAGCCAATCGCAAAGCCTCCAATAATTCCCGAAATACAAAGTAAAAGTCCCCAGTGCTCATGGAAAAATTCAGCTCCCGGTTGTTTTACTTCATCTGCAAAAATAAAATACCACTGCATCACTCCATTGCGAATGACTCCCGTTGTGAACTCCACCACAGCAATCATCATGAGTACTGGATTTTTAAAGACGAGCTTTAAAGTCTCCACCATCGTGTACTCCACATGCATTTCCCCGGAGGAAGCATCGTGAGTGTCGAAGTCTTCAAATTTAGCTTTGGCTGGAGTGTCCTTAATAAGCCAAGCATCCAGAAGAGTCCAAACCAGTAAAATGGTCGCAGGAATAAAAAACACTAACCAAGTAGCACTCCCTGGCTTGCCCTCCAGGGCAAAGATTTGCCTGAAAGCTGACTGAAAAGGAGTGGGATTTGCGAGACCAGCAGTTGCAGCATCTGCTATGGCTTTTCCCCAATCAAAAGCAAAGTACACCCCGAAAGAAATGAGAGTTCCAAAAATCGCTCCGAAAATCCCTCTTTCCCTCACATGAAACCAGTAAGCTTTTACTTTAATAATCGAAACTGCTCCATAACTTTGAAAAAACATGTTGATTGAATAGAGAGTTGCAAACGATAAGGTTAAATCAAAAGGCCACCTTTGATTCAGGAGAAGATAAGTAACAACTCCCATAGCGATATTGGCAATGGAAGAACCTAAAGTAGCAATGATGATTCCTCTTTTTCCTCCGATTTTATCTACTAGAGGTCCGTTCAAAAGAAAGGACAAGCCATACACGATGGTTCCCGCTCCGAAAATGAGCCCAAAACTTTCTTTGTTCATTAGGGAGCCCAAAGCGTTTTTTGTAACGTTCAGGTTGTAGCGGGCCATGTAGAGAAAAGCGTAGCTCATTCCCATTGGAAACCAGTTAACAAACCTTCGAACCATGAATTTTCGGCTGTGATTCAGGGGGTTGTAGCTAAAATAAAGCGCCACTACACAATTAAGAGTAAAGGTAACCAGACCAACAGCCATGGATAGCTCCTTCGAAGTTACAAAAGGATTGAAATCGGCCCGTTTGTATCTCGACCATGACTTGCTTGTAAACGAGGGAATGGAAAGGAAAAACGGGGGCTTCCCCGAAAGGAAAACCCCCGTATAATTAAATACTTATAACTATCTCAGCTTTTTATCTACCGAGTTGTAAAACATTCGAAGCAGCTACTCTGACTTCTGATTCCTCGTTAGATGCTGAGACGAGCTTTACTTCACGCTCATTTTTGCTGATTTTCACTTCTACTTGAGCGCCTCTCGCAATAGAAATTGCTTCTTTATAAACGAATTCCCCCTGCCCTTTAGCATTGGGGCCTAATTCAATTTCATTGGCTTCAATTTTTCCAGTGAACTCGCCGTTGACGTACACTTTACCTTTAGCTTTCACTTCTCCGCCAAAAAACTTTCCAGTGATTCGGACATCAAGAGCAGTAGTGATATTGCCACCTAAGAGCTCGCCTTCGATGGAAACAGTTCCAGCACCGGTTTCAATGTTTCCTTTGCAACTTCCTTTAATCGTAATGTTTGATTTTTCTTTGGAGAAAATATTACCCACTACATCTCCGCTTAACTCCAAATCGCAAATAACGTGGATATCCCCAATAAGCTTACTGCCTCGAAGAAGAGTATTAGAGGACTTGCTGGAATTTACTTTTGGTTCACTGACCACATTCATCACGGGTTCAGCAGCTGGAGCTTTTGGGCTAGTTTCAATATTTTCTGGGGTTTTTCTTCCAAACATGGATTTCTCCTAAAAAAATTTCGTTCGAAATCTTTTCGGAATAATCCCACCCAGGCTTGATGAGTATTTTATGAAGCTGGCAACACTTTGCTGCGCCGGGCCACCGCTTTTTTAATCCATCCAGAATTTCTTCACTTTGGCCAAGTCGGCTTTGCCTTTAGCTGCTCCACTCTTCATCGCGGGAAGCATTTCTAATGGCGAAAGAAGATTCGTATCGGGCTTGGGGTTTGCCACTACTAAAAAGGTTTGCGTTCCCCCTGCTTCAAGATCACTTATTTCTTGCTGGAGAGAATTCGGTAAGCTGGATAGCCGAGGACCCCCTGGATTTCCATCGCTTAACGAAAGAACAAGAGCACGTTTGGCACCTGCGACTAAGTCACAGTGAGTAGAAGTACCGCAAATTCCTCCATCCATACAGAGCTGATCTTTGAGCCAAGTGGGACCAATAGAACCGGGAAGTGACATGCTTGCGCTCACTGCAGAAGCAATCGAAATATCATCTGGTTCCGAAATGGTTACTCTCTCTCCGGAATAGCAATCGATTCCAGTTGCATGGAATTTCGGCGAAGGCCATCTTTGATTTCCAGTCATCAACCCAATGACTCTTTGAAGCTTTCCCATTCCGGAATTGTGCGAAGCCATAGCTGCTCTGCCAATTTCCCGAAGGGTTTCGGGATCTGCTTTTTCTGCTTGCTTGAGAATTTCCAAAGCTCTTTGTTGGCTTGGACTCCGCTCTTCAGAAGGCAATAAAGTTGCCATCAACTCAGGAATCTTTCCTAGAAAATCAAACTCACGAGTCAGGCGAGCTAAATGCCCTCCAGCAATTGAACTTCCCACAAAAGAACCTGCTGAAGTTCCCACAATCACATCTGAAAGCTCAAGATCCACTCCTCCAGCAGTCAAAGAATGAAAATAACCGAGCATCCACGAAGCAAAGTAAATTCCCCCGCCTCCCAAAACTAAAGCTCTTTCTTTTCCTTCACCAAAAGATTTATTCATCATCCTAACCAAAACCAAAGCGTCAGCATAATCGCCACTAGAACAACACTCAGAATAACATTTACCCGATGACTCTTAGCACTCTCCACTTCAGCAGCTAAATGAGCTTTGGTTTCAGGTCCTCCCCCTTCACTACGATGGGCCCAAGTTAATCCTGCTAACTGATTTTTTTCTGGAGGGGTGGTCAGATAGCTCACCCCCACTAAAATTCCCGAGCAAATGACAAAAAGAACAGCAGCAAAATGAAGGAAGTTCATTTCAGCTACATACTCCCAAAAACTTCCTTCAGGCATTCCCGACTTATCAGTTCCATTTGCAAGTTCGAGTCCCAGCCTTGCAAACCCGAGCACAAAACCAACCAACAAAGAACTAATAGCTCCAGTTCCATTTAACCGAGAAATAAAAAGTCCCAACAGAAAACAAGCAGCAATAGGAGGAGCAATATATCCTTGTACGCTCTGCAAATAGACGTAGAGCTGAGAGGAAATATATTTCATGAAGGGAATCCAAAGCAGTCCCAGAACTGCCAGCAAAACAGTCGTCCACCGGCCAACAGAAACCAAGGTTGCTTCGCTCGCGTTGGGCCGTAACTTTCTAAAAACATCCCAAGTAATCAAAGTAGAACAGGAATTAAATACTGCACTCAACGAACCCATGAGAGCTGCAAGAAGAGCTGCGAGAAACAATCCTCTCATTCCGGGGCTCAGTAAATGAAGCACAATTCGAGGAAGAGCTTGATCCGAATTGCTTTCATTCATGTCGCTAAAAACAACTCTTGCAATGATGCCTGGAAGAATGAAAAGAAAAACAGGGAGAATCTTCAAGTAGCCCGCAAGTATAGTGCCTCCTCTGGCATGCCCTAAATTTTTTGCAGAAAGAGTTCTTTGCACAATGCACTGATCAGTGCACCAATACCAAATTCCTAAAATAGGAGCTCCGAAAACTATTCCCGTCCAAGGAAATTGAGGGTGGGAAACTGATTTCCACATTGAGAAAAAACCCTCAGGAGATCGATGGACTAGTTCTGACCAGCCCCCCACGGATCCAATTCCAGTAAAAACAAGAATGAAAGAACCGATTAATAAAACGACCGTTTGCAACATGTCGGTGTATACAACTGCTCGTAATCCACCAATTACTGTGTAAAGCCCAGTGAAAATCACTATCACTCCAGCACTCACCCACATATCGAGTCCAGCCACTTCTTTGATGATGATTCCGCCAGCATAAAGAGAAACGCTGATTTTTGTGAGGACATAGCCGATGACAGAAATTGCAGTGAAATACCATCGACAAGCAGGGTTGTATCTTCTTCCCAGAAACTCAGGCATCGTAAAGACGCCACTTTTTAAATAGAAGGGAACAAAAAGCCATCCTAAAAGAAGTAAAATAAGAGCAGCCAACCATTCAAAATGTCCCACTGCAAGTCCTGAAGCAGCTCCAGTTCCAGAGAGTCCCACTAAGTGCTCACTTCCGATATTAGAAGCAAAAAGACTGGCTCCTACTGCAAACCAGCCTAAATCTCTTCCTGCTAAGAAGTAGCTTTCGCTTTCATTACTATTTCTTCTAAAAGCCCACCAAGCCACTGCAAGAACAGCAGCGAAGTAAAGAACAATGACTAGTACATCAATCGTCTGCAAATGATTCATGAGGGATTCCGGGCCGAGTCAATTTCCGAAGGTTCTGGAAAAACCAGATCGGCGATTCCGCTGAAAGCTCCTCTTAAATCTCCGATGAGAGGACGAGCATCCCAAGCTTTGCTGCACTTGATTGAGTGCAATCCAGCAGGAGATTCTACAGCCAAAGTTACATAAATAGATTCTCCTGGAGGCAATCCCTCGATTACTTTTCCAGAGAAGATAATTTCTCTACCAGCACTGATTTTTCTGTCGACTTCAGATGGCTGAAAAGACAGAAAACAGTGGTCGTTATATTTAGTAGGAGGAGAAAACTGAAAAG
>Ga0214917_10005143_pt1 | contig 14103 bp, 8 predicted proteins | sample LL_1208_BB_MetaG_FD_177983 | JGI IMG/M metagenome (GOLD analysis project Ga0214917, IMG submission 177983) | Freshwater microbial communities from Lake Lanier, Atlanta, Georgia, United States - LL_1208_BB | ecosystem: Environmental > Aquatic > Freshwater > Lake | place: USA: Georgia | collected... | reverse complement strand
AAGTTTTGAAGAAACTGGTCGCTATAATAATATTCAAGACAAAACAAACAACAACATTATCTTTGTGAATGTATATAGTACAAAACAAGAATCACCAAATACACAAATAACTGTTGGCTATAGATATGATTGTACATGTGGACCACTTACACAAACTACTTATTATTATGATGATGGAAGACCATCTAGAACAGAAAGTAATGGTCAAAATTGTGTATATGGTGGCTGGAATTGTAATACTGGAATGTCTGGTGATATTAGTTTAAGAGAATATGTTACATATAATGCATATACCAATGTTGTTCCATATGAACTGAATAAACCTTATCATTTTACATTTACATATGATTTTAGAAATACTAGGAGCTTAAAATTTTATATAAATGGAGTTTTCAAGTTTGAAAAGAAGAATTTTGGATTTAAAATTGGTGGTTCACAACGTCTTATGTATTTATTTAGTCAACAAAAAGCTATACAAACAACTGTTTCATATTCTGATTTGAGAATCTACGATATCGCTCTTTCAAATACTGTTATTAGTAATATGTATACGTCAAATAAGAGTAATTCTGGCGAATATTTGATTGTTGACCTTGGAGATCAAGCGACCTTGTCTAAATATACTCTAAAATTTATAGATAATTACAAAGGACCAAAAAGTTTCAAGATATATGGTGCGAATAGTACCGCGCCATTAACTGATATGATGAGCAATGAATGGAAATTATTAAATATAGTTTCAAATGCGGAATATGAATATAAATTAGGAGGAAATTTAAAACAAACATATACCATACCAGGTATCGTAAGTTCAGGAATATCTCATTCATTGTTTGTACAAGCAGATGGGCGAGTTCTTTCATGTGGAAACAATGCAGCCGGATTATTAGGAGGTGATAATAATTTAAATGCTAACGTATTATTTGCTACATATATTATTTCAAGTCAAGGAGGTGCTTTAAAAAATATTGTTCAAGTTTCTGCTGGATTTAATCATTCACTTTTTATTAATAAAGATGGTGATGCATTTTCTAGTGGAAATAACAGTGTAGGTCAATTGGGAAATTCTTTTAATAAACAATATGCAACTAATGTATTAAGTGATCAAGGTGATATATTAGGAGGAATTACATTTATTTATGCTGGATATCAAACATCATTCTTTATTAAAAATGATACATCAGTTGTTGTTTGCGGATATAATAGATATGGTGTATTAGGTACAGGAGGTTCAGTAAATATCAATGGTACAGATGGAATATATACAAGTTATGTTATGAAGAATGCTACAGATAAATTAATGAACGTAGTTCAGATATCAAGTTCAAGACAAGATATTTATATGCATACATTATTTCTGACAAAAGAATGGAATGTACTAGCATGTGGAACGAACTATAGTGGGCAATTAGGAAATGGAACAAAAGATAGTTCAAATTCAACAGTGGTTAGATATCCTACATATGTTATGAAAACTGCCACAGAAAGGTTGACCAATATTATACAAGTAGAAGCAGCTGCATTATGTTCTCTATTCTTACAACAAGACGGTAAAGTTTTAGGTTGTGGTAAAAATGATTCAGGTATATTTGGAGAAACTGTACCAGACGATTGGAATAAATTTCCTGAATATACTTATCCAATATATGTTAAAGGTTTACAAAATGAATATTTAACAAATATTGTTCAAATATCAGCTAATAAATACAGGGATGATATTAGTGGTGGTACCTATACAGCAGGTGTTGGAAATTATGCATTATTCTTACAAAAAGATGGCAAGGTTTTAGCTTATGGTGGTAATTATATCAATAGTGGAGCATATGGAGGTGGTAGTTATTCTGGACAAATTGGTATAGGGTCTACTAATAAATTTTTTAATGTTAAAACGTACGTTCAAAGCTCATCAGGACAAGATTTGACAGATGTTGTTCAAATTTGTGCAGGAATTGCTAGTTCCTTTTTTGTAAAAAAAGATGGAACAGTGTTAGCAACAGGCTATAATGTATATGGTAATTTAGGAATTGGTAATACAACAAATCAATATTATCCTACAACTGTAAAAACACCACAAAATACATCTTTGACAAATGTCAAACCTGATACAAATAGAATTTATGAATTGAGTCTACCATCATTTGAAAAAGAATTTGTTGTTTCCCAAAATATGTCATCTATTTCTGATGATGTGAAACAAACACATCAAAATCAAGGCTTTAGATATTTTTCCATTGTTGTAAATGAAATTATGAATTCAGCTGCTACTTCTACACAAATAACCAATTGGGACTTATATGGTACTATTAAAAACAATTTACCTCCTGCTGTTCCTCCAGCTACTCCTCCTGCTGTTCCTCCAGCTACTCCTCCAGCTGCTCCTCCAGCCATTCCTCCCGCTCTCCCTCCAGCTATTCCTCCAATTGGTCCTCCAACTGGTCCTCCAGCTACTCCTCCAGCTACTCCTCCTGCTGTGTTACAAAGACCACCTGCTACAGCTGCTCCAGTATTCCCTGGAGTTGCATCAACAACACCGGCATATCAAGAACAATTAGATGGGCTACAATCTGCTGTTAGAGCTGCGTTACAAGATGAGGATAATGCCAATAAAAAAGTTGAAGAAAGCATCAATGTAGATAATGATTTAAATGCAAGATTACAACAATTACGCGAAACCAGAGATTCTCTTGAAGCACAATTAAATTCTTCGAATACTAATTCTACGGAAAGACAAGCAATTGAACAAAGAAAGCAGCAAATTGAAGCACAAATTAAACAAATAGAAGGAATAGATGGAGATATTGCTGCTGCAAATACTAAAAAAGCACAATATGATGCAGAACAAGCGAAACTTGTCACGATTGCTGCTAAAATCAGACTTCAAGAAGCATTGCTTCAGAATTTCTTAGGAAAACTTGGTTCAGTTGATTTCAATGATTTAGTAGCTCAATTAGGTACTACAACTGAATCTGGAATTGTCATTCAATCTCAATTAAATGCCGATAAAACAAAGGATATCGCAAATGCACTAATCAATTTGCGCGAACAATACATAACACAATCTGCAGCTGCTTATCTGGCTAAGCTTATGGATGATGTAGAGCAAGCAAGAAAGGATGCCCAAGATGCATTGGCTCACAAACAAAAACTTATTAGCGATACAAGCCAATCAAGAGCTCTGGATACTAATGTTGCAGACCAAGAAATACAAAAAGCCAAAGCAGCTGAAGATAGAGCGAAACAATTGCTTCTTACAGAAACTGCTCGAACAAATGCGAAAGCATCTCAAGATATTTTAGATGCAAGAAAGAATTTCTATGCTGACTTGCAAAAGCAATTACAAATTTTACAAAAGCAACAAGATGATAACTTAAATATTATTCAAAATACACCTCTTGCCAATGACTTAATTACAAAAGCTATTCAAGATACATATGCAAATACCAGCAATGTCTTGTTACCACAAAAGGAAGCAGAATATGCCAGTCTTGAAGCTACCAAAGACAAGGAAATACAAGATATCAGGGACTACATGGACAGACTTCGCGAAGACTTGAAAACAGTTCGAAATGACATTGATACCCATGTTAGAAACATTTTGAACTACAAGGAAATGGGTAAACCAACAGAAAAACAAATAAGCGACCTTGCTGCCGAAATTCTGCAAAGATGGATAGAAGCTCAACGCTACAAATATACAGCTGAAAATGTCTTTGGAATCAAGGCATCAATTGGTGATATCAGTACTAAGATTACACTACATATCAATAATACTGCCACCTATATAGCGAACAGTATTATTCTAACATCATTACACAAAGAATATGCTGACTTTAATAGCAGAAAAGATAGCATACAAGCAGCTGAATATAATTCAAGCATGAACATCGAAATCGAAAAACGTAATAATAGAATCCTCGTGGCTACTATCTATCTTGTCCTGAATCTCTTATTGGTAACATCTATCGTCTTCATACTTTTCAAGGCATCTTATACATATATGGTATATATTCTTATGATAGCATATGTACCATTCATTATATATTACGCAGTGACAATAGCCCGTATTGTGCATACAACTGCTAAACACAAATACTGGAGAAAACCTTCCCAAAAGTTCTAAGAACCGCTTCTCTCCTCCTACCTCGCCTCTCGCCCTTGATTTTACTTATTTTTCTATCCATTTAACCAATTATATGTATTTAAGGTGCTCATTATTTTATATATTTATATGTTATAGAAGGCTCTACGGTATGATATATGATAAAATATTATCTTTTTATGATATTTCTCCCAATAATTATGCAAGAGCCTATGATACAATCTCAGAAGAATCTATGATGAAATTGATATTCTCCAAATTTATGAACGATGGACAAATGACAGCAGCAAACAAGCAATATATTGATTACATATTGCGATACAATTTTGCCCAGTATTATGAAATGGAAGACCTTCAAGAAAATAATACATTTTATTATGAGAATTTTCAAAAAATATTAGACGCGACTCCAGAACAAGATAGTCAAATTGTTGATTTCGATATCTCCAAATATGCATCCAAAGACATTAAATCCTATCTCTTTTATCTTGATATTATTGCCCAAATTTATGACAAAGCTGGTGCTATGAAACAAGGGAAGCTTGGTATAACTCCTAGTGAAATTAATATAAGATGTCGTTATGTTCCATCACAGAGTGATAATAGTATATTAAGACAATATGATGAAAATGCTTCAGGGTGGTTTGATGTTACTTTAAAAATATCTCGTCAAGATAATCTACAAAACGATGTAAATGATATCCAATTTATCACGAATCAAGGAGTATCTTTTACAGAACATATTAATAAATTTAAAGCAGATATAGTTCGCCATTTGCAATATTTAAATACAGGGAATGATGTCAAATATGGTAATACAGCCTATCTCGAAAATATCAGAGATTTCTATAGACTTTGCAGACTCAAGTTGATGTATTTAATACCACATTCTATTCATTTGCTAACATTGCAACCAGCGCCATCCATTAGCGAAAAAGCCATGTATTATATAAGGCAATTTGTATTGCCTGTTTTTATTAATAGAAAGAAGGTTCTTAGTAATACGGTACAAGCACAAACTACCACAACCGACTATAATGATATGGTTTTTGATAAAACCAACAAGTTAGCCCAAATCAATGAAAAACTCCTAAAATCAAAGCATAAACTCCTCAAGAATAAAAAACAATCGGAATACGTTTCGGAAAATGTGTCCTATAAAAAGACGTTTACAACAATTGCAAAATTCGTATTTGGATTTATTATATTAGCAACATTAGTACTTATAGCAGCCAATATATCCATGGAATCAAAAAGATTAATGTTTATCATTTTATCAATTTTAGTTTTGGTTATGATGGCTGTGGTATATTATATGCTTAATAAGGCGTTCTTTGAGACATTCGAAGCTCCTGTATCCTCACCAGCAACAACAACAGGAACGTTTACAAAATATCCCAAGGTAGCTGTGCAAGCGAATCAATTTAATTATAATGATATTCCGGTACGTATTGATGCATCGAGTATTCCTATGGCAGCCTTTCTTGCATTTAACAACACGCCGTCTGATGCATGGATTAGCGGCGGTTCTGAAGTAGGTGGAACATATTTAAATGGAAATGCTAAGAATACTTATAAACAAGGGTTCGATGGCGAATACTTAAAAATTGATTTAGGTGAATATATGGTATTAAAAAATTATACAATTAAATTCAATGTACCCGAATGTGGTCCTAAGAAATTCAAGATATATGGTACAAATTCAAATATAGCATGGACCGATGTTAACCATTCTGGATGGCAACAATTAGATAACCAAGATAATATTACTTATAACTCTGGTTTATCCAGACAATTTACGATTGCCAATAATATAAATCCAAATCCAAACCGATATTATATGATGATTATCAATAAGTTGACAGGAACTACTTCAAATCGTGTAAATATCAGTGAATGGGAGCTAAATGGTACACGTGAACCCAAAGAAGTAATAATTAGTAGTGGTGCTAAAACAGTATCAGCAAATCAAACGCTTATTTCATTACAACCTTTATCATTACCATTTGACTATGATGATAAAGGACTTATTTCGTGGGATTTAACAGTGAATTGTAAGAAAACTGCTGCTTCGGCTACATTAGATGGTCTTGTTATTCTAAATACATTACCATCATCCACTGAAATCCCTATTACAAATACTACAAATCAGGAAATAACTATTACACAAACATATAATAATCAGGTATTATTGAATGCATTCAGAGGAGGTACGTTGAATGCTTATATTACTCTATATCAAGCAACTCTCGCAAATTATAATTATGAAATTAAGTTAAGATATTACCCTGTTGTTCCAGAACAAGAAAAAGAAAGTCTAATTGTGCAAAATATAGCAGATACTCTTGGACCACCTTCTGCAATTACAAAAGCCATACAGTATGGCGATGCAGCCAAGCAAAGATATCGAATCGCAGAAGCTGCGATAGCGGCATCCAATATCAAATTTATGCAATCAAGTATTCTTATTGGGGGCGAAATATCATCATTGCAAAGACAATTAGAAATACAATCTCAAGAAGTGCAAGCGATTTTAACCAGTTGTAATTTAACATATAGTGAAAATGAACTGACCATAACCAGGAAATTAATTGAATTTGCAACAGCTTCAAGCAACCTTGGAGTTAGTTCTAATCTATATATAGAAACCAGTAATTATATAAAGGATACTGGTGCAAATCTTAACCAATTAAATGCGCAACGAATTGCTGTCATTACAAAATTCAAGCAATATCTAAGTGCTTCACAACAGTCAAGTGATGCAGAAGTATATCGATTACAAGCTGATTTACTGCAGATAGGCACAAGCATTGCACCCGGAACGCAAAATTATTATTCAGACCTTGCATCTATCAATTTAGATAAATTACAAGCAGATGAAAGAAATGCAAAAGCAAGTGCTGAACTTACATATTTAGCATATGCCAGACTTCGAGAAACCGCATTACAAGAACAGAATGATGCTATAGATAAAGCTGCAGAATTGTTAGCACAATTAAATCAGAAATATAACTTAAACGAGACTAATGTTGATAATATGCTATCAGCTTTGCAAACAAAATATAAAACTGATAAGGCATATATAGACCAGTATAATGCAGATATTAAGGCATTACAAGATAGCGAAGGTGATTATATCAGATTAAAGGCATATTCAGATACATCAATACTTACTTATGATGGTTATATCAGCGATTCTCAAAAACTTATTGGCGAATTAGAGGACCTTATTAAAGAAAGTACAAAAAATAGAGATGCTATTCTTGCAGAAAAAAGAAGGTTGGAAACTGAATTAGCAGGCGCACAAGGATGGTCTCAAGCCAGTTTAGATGCAGCTCAGGCAAGAATTGATTCTCTGCGAATAAGAAAAAATATTCAAATACAAGACCTCCGACTGCAGAAACAAGACTTGGATGATGAATTTGCAAAGGAATTAAGAACGAAAGAAGAAAAGTTTCAAGAAGAATTACGTGAAAAACAACATTATGAAGATTTACCATCTCTTCTTGCAAGCAAAGTCGAAGCAAAACAACTGCAAATTCAAGAATCGGATTATTACAAAGAAGTCACTGGTAATTACGAAATTAGCAATATCTTAAAAGATATGGATGTTCAAGTTATGTATAATATTAACGACAGCATAAGCGGTCTCAATTATGAAATGGTCAAACCTGTTCTTAACAAAGAATATGACCAATATCAAAAATATTCCACTGCGATAGAAGCACATACTGCTGCATCCAATCAAAATCTAAATTCTAAATGGCTCGAAGCATATCAATTAAAAGCACAATCAAACCTTCTTATGAATATTTCACTTATTATTTGCGTATGTATGATATTATATTATAATAGAACACCTAAAACAGCAGTTGCATTTGCAATCATAGGAGGTACTATAGCATTGACTATATACAATGTAGAACTTACAGTAAAAGTTCGAACAAAATACAAAAATAATTATTGGGTTCAGCCATTATCGTATGTAAATCAAATATCATCATCTTAATGTGATTATGCGAGACTCTATACGAGATTTTATATAAGACTCTATACGAGACTTTATATAAGACTATGATATTTATAAATATTATTTTTATAAATCTCCTTTGCAGATTCATCAGATTTATTAATAGGAGATATAAGATTAAGATAATGTTTTTCATTGAATAAAATATATATACATGTATATGATATGAATATTACAAGTAATGTAATAGGCATATTTCTTGTTGTTAAATAAACAACGCTTGTATACATTGCGACTTGAGTAATAGGATGCATCATAAGCTTCTCCTGATTTTCCGTCAAATCAAATTTCATGTATCGATTTGCCAATTGCATCAAAAAGATTGCAAACAAATTCAAAGGATCAAAGTTCAATGACATTCTATATTATACGTCGATTATATCTATTGGATTAAATTATCTGTATTCTTCGTGAACTCCGTATTCTCTGTTTACTCCGTGAACATTTTAAGTTTTTGTATTACATCATCATCGTCATCATCAATATTCTGAAAGTTTTCTGTAATCTTCACAACCTTTTTATAGCCTTTTTTGGTAAATAGTAAATAGTCAAATACAAGAGCAATAACACATAAAAACAACATTGTTCCGGCTCTTGAATCCCATACAAACACATAATAATTTAGAAGCAATAATAATAGGAACATCCATAAATTTTCAAACACTTCTAAAATTAAATCAGGATAAGGAACAGCTGGACGCAATCCGTATATAATAAGATAAGCAGCTAATATACCCGTTATAACTCCTTTAAATATAAGTTGAATATCCATACTTATTGTTAGACTATAAAAATATTTTTTACTTTTTCTTTTCCATTATAGAATTAGAAAAAACATAATGAATTATAGCACATTGATGGAGGCTTATGAAGTGGATTCATTCGAAAAAAAGAAAAAGAAAAAACAAGTTCGTATAATACCTCCTTCATCTGAGATATCTGACCATTCTCACCACCTGGAAAAATCAGATAACTCTTTAAGTTCCTTAAATAAAAAGAATCATTCGGATATTAACGATGATTTCGATACGATTCCGACGCATCTTACCACAGCCAATGAACAACCAAAAGTACCTTTCCAGAATAAGTCTGAAATACAACCATTTTATGACGAGGAATTGGAACAATATTTAAATTATAAGGAATTTCAACAAATGAAAGAAGGACCTTTAAATCAACAAGCAACGCTTTCGCCACCTGTTCAAGTACCTGTTCATCATGTGCAGTCCGTTGCAACATCTATTCCTGTGCAGGTGCAGCAACAACAACAACCACAACCAGTGTATTCAATACCACCTCGTGAACATATATCAGAAAAGAAGGATATGTTTTATAAAAATTTGGTTAATATTGGACTATTTATTTTCATAGGGGTTCTGATAATATTTTTATGCGACCAAATTACAGAAATTGCTATAAGCCTTGGTATGAAACGCACTGTTCAATTGTTAGAACCATATCTTCGTAATTATAACACGTGAATATCGGATACCTGAATATAAGCAATTATACTCATGAATTACTATGATTACACACATCGCTTTGTCAGGAGGTGGAATAAAAGGTATGGCATATCTTGGAATACTTCGGTATCTCTATATTGAAAATATGATACAAAATATTAAATATGCATCCGGTTCATCCATAGGAGCATTATATTGTCTATATATTGCTCTAAAGATACCAGTTGATTTTCTTGAAACCGAATATATGCATCTTTTAGAAGAAATTAATAATAAAAATTATTTATGTATCAATAAGGGCAGTTTTGGTAAATTATTAGAAACAAATGGATTTGTATCCGTAGAATTCATGACAAGACCTGCAAAGAAATATTTAAAACAAATATACGGCGAAGAAGATATCACATTCATAGAACTTGCAAAAAAAACGGGTGTAAATATTTATGTAAATACGACATGTATCAATAATGGTCAACGTGCTATATTTTCATTAGAACACACACCGAATATATCTGTCATTGATGCTATAACTGCATCGATGTCCGTTCCTGTTATGTTCGAACCCGTTTATATAAATGGTGAATATCATATCGACGGTGTTCTATCGATGGATTTACCTATCGATGTTTTTGGAAATACAAATCCAAATAATATATTAGCAGTGTTATTAATGTCGTCTAAAAATTTACAATCTTCTATTTATCCTAAAGATACAGAATTTAATTTTATGAATTATATAATGATTTGTATGCAAATAATGGCTTTAAATTCAATACAACAATCTATATTAAAATTTGATAATAATGCTCCTCCATCTTTTTTATTAAAATTAGACGATTTACCTTATGATGACGCATTTAAATTTGATATAAGGGACGAAGATATTAAAATAAAATTAGAACAAAAAGATATAGACAATCTAATTTTAAAGGGGTTTATACATATGTCAAATTATATGAAAAAACGTAATGAAAAATCGAAAGAGACATAAAGAAATATAAATATGTAATATCTAATGAATATCTTGACAAATTCTATTATAGTAGGCGAGGAAACTCTAAAAGACACAAAATTTGAATCTGTAGACAAGCCTACTATAGTCAATAAAACATTATATGAATCCATTCCTTCCACATCTTCCGCATCATGGTGGAAACCTTCCACAAATGGTAAGAAACGTATTATGCTTTGCGGAACATATCCGATTGGAACGAGTAATGGATACTCCAAGGTAGTTTATTATATTTCAAAACATCTCGGGGTACACGATGATATTGAGTTGACAATTTATGGTTTCCAGAATTTTGCGAATACATTAGGTGCAGCTATTCGCAAGGATATTCCAAGTGCGGTAAAGATTCATGATGCTTATGCAACTGAAAATCCAAAGCGCAATGGTTTCGGCGAATTAGAGATTGGAGGCTATTTAAAACAGAATCCTCAAGATGTTATCATTGTTTTCAATGACAATGTGGTTACAAGTGCTATTACTAATAACATCATGAATGAGTGTGGGTCTGAGCGTAAGAACTTTCGTCTTGTATCTTACATGGATCAAGTATACCCATATCAGAAAAAAGCTTACATAGAGTTACTTAATAAACATTATGATGCAATTATAGCGTTTACACCATATTGGGCAGATATTGCCAGAAAACTTGGGATTAAAGAAAGTATGCCTATGTATATTTTTCCACACGGTTTTGATACGCGCTTGTATTATCCAATCCCTATTAAGCTATGTCGTATGTATTTCAATTTTGACCATAATGCATTTATGGTACTTAATTTAAATAGAAATCAGCCAAGAAAACGATGGGATACAACTATTATGGCTTGGGCAGAATTTGTGGAAAGACATTACCAAGTAAATGTGAAAAATAAGAAGGGCGACTTCAAGGTCAACAAACATACCAAAAGACCTATTAAACTTGCGGTAGGAACTCAAATAAGCGCATATTGGGATTTGATGGATGTTTTAGAAAATGAAATAAAATTCAGAGATGTTCCATGGGAATATGCTAAGGAAACCATACAAGCTATTCCATTACCTCAGCAATTGTCTGACCGTGAAATTAATATCTTATATAATGCAACTGATGTAGGATTAAATTCATGTGACGGTGAAGGTTTTGGTCTTACAGGATTTGAATCATCTGGTGTTGGCAAACCTCAAGTATCTGCTTATGTAGGTGGTATTAAAGAATTTTTGAACGAGCAAACAGCTATTCTTATTAAACCTTCTTTTGCCATTTATTTAGACAATAAGTCAAATGGTATTGGTGGAAAAGCTGAATTGACAGACCCTCATGAATATGCTGAAGCATTTTGGAAATATCTAAGTAATCCAGAATTAGCAGAAAAACATGGAAGACGAGGTAGAGAAAATATTCTAACTCATTATAGATGGGAGACAATGGTTGACCATTTCCATAAGAATATTATTCCTAAATTGTAATCAAATAAACATTTATATTATTTTTTTAGCATAAATATAAAAACTGATGTTCATCATTATATTTATGATTGTCTATCAAGATGAATCATTTGGACCTCAAGAATGAACTCGAAGAAAAAGGATATTGTGTAGTGCCGAATATTCTATCTTCTAACGAAATCCAAACAGCACTCGAATATTTTCATACATGGCTTGATACAAATCCGAATATGAAAGAAACCCATAAAAAAACTCCTCATGGAATCTTTCGTTTTCATCAAGCTGGACATCAGCGTCATGCATGGTATATTCGCACTCGTGAAAATGTTCAAAAAGTTTTCAAAACTATATGGAATACAGATGAACTCGTTGTATCTTACGATGGTTGCTGTTGGCTCAGTAAAGACATTGACAAAAAGGACAACATATGGACTCACGCAGACCAAGCCCCTAATAATACAGAATTTGCATGTTACCAATCATTCGTAACATTGACAACAAATACCACACGTTCGCTTGTAGTTTACGAAGGAAGCCATAAACTATATAAGGAATACGTAGAAGAAAAAGGGCTGAATCATAAAATCAACTGGCAGCTTATAGACCACGATTATCTCGAATCTATTAAACATCTCAAACACGTAGTATACGCATCTGCAGGCTCGATTGTAATATGGGATTCGCGAACATTTCATCAAAACCAATATGGAAGTCCCGAAGAACGAATTGTACAATATGTTAGTTATTTACCAAAAAAAGGAAGAAGCCAAAAGATGTATGAAAAGCGCTTAAAATATCTTCGTGAACTTCGTACCACATCTCATTGGGCATATCCTGTAAAAGTGAATGGATTACAGCCACAAACTTTCAAAAATAAAGATTTATTAATAGACTACTCGCAATTGCAACCACCAGATTTGGAAGACCTTATGCCTGAAATAATGAAACTTGTTTGATATCCTATACACGCCTTGATAATAATAATAAAAATCCAAAAAAATATTTTTTAGATTGATATAAAAATTAATCTATATTCATTAGCATACATGAAAGTCTTAGTTACTGGCGGAACAGGCTTAGTGGGAACTGCTATGAAAAACATAAAGGATGATTATATTTACTTATCAAGTAAGGATGGGGATTTAAGGAAAGAAACAGATGTAAAAGCGATTTTTGAAAGATATTCGCCAAATGTTGTAATACATCTTGCTGCAAATGTAGGAGGTCTATATAAAAATATGCATCAAAAGGCGCAAATGTACGAGGATAATATGTTGATGAATACACTTGTATTGAAACATGCAAGATTATGTGGCGTAGAAAAGGTCATCGTAATGTTATCAACATGTATTTTTCCAGATGATATTGGAGATATTATAAGAGAAGATGACCTTCATATAGGACCACCTCATCCATCAAATGAAGGATATGCATATGCGAAACGAATGATGGAAGTTCATGGACGTATATTACATAAAGAATGTAAAATGCAAGTAATATGTATTTCACCGACGAATATATACGGACCTTATGACAATTTTAGCTTAGAAGATGCTCATGTTATTCCTGCTCTTATTCACAAATGCTGGATTGCAAAGAAAAATAATGAACCATTTATCGTCAAAGGATCAGGGAAACCATTGCGCCAATTTATTTATTCAAATGACCTTGCCAAATGTATTATTCAAATGGTTAGTAAAAATGATATAGGTTATGGTCATTTTATTTGTGCTCCTAAGGATTCAGAAATATCTATCGAATATGTAGCTAGAAGCATTGCAAAATGCATAGACTATGAAGATGCTATTGTATTTGATAAATCTTATGCAGATGGTCAATATAAGAAAACAGTAGAACCAAATCCTATTTTTGCAAATACGCATTTTACTTCATTTGAGGAAGGTATAAAAACAACTGTAAATTGGTTTGTTAAAAATGTTGATGAATCAAGAAAAATTAGGATGTAATTATGATGTAATTAGGATGTAATTATGATGTAATTATGATGTAATCATTATATAATTAGGATGCATAAATTATGGACTATTCAATGCCAATTTAGATATATCTACTT
>Ga0214917_10005142_pt1 | contig 14106 bp, 9 predicted proteins | sample LL_1208_BB_MetaG_FD_177983 | JGI IMG/M metagenome (GOLD analysis project Ga0214917, IMG submission 177983) | Freshwater microbial communities from Lake Lanier, Atlanta, Georgia, United States - LL_1208_BB | ecosystem: Environmental > Aquatic > Freshwater > Lake | place: USA: Georgia | collected... | reverse complement strand
CATGAACAAATAGGGGGGATTCCGTACAGGCGCAGCAGGCTGCGCCTGTACGGAATCCCCCCTCCTGCATCAGCGCACCGCCCCCGTCAACAACGCCGCCACTTGGCTCCCGGCAGCCAACGGCTGAGTACCTGGTGCGATCACCAACAAGGCGTTGGCCGCCCGCAACGACAACAAGCGGCTCGACCCTTGGGCACCGGTGGTGGTTGCCACCAGCTGACCAGCGTGCCAAGCCACGATTGCCCGTTGGTATTCGGGGCGATCGGGAGAGGGGGTGATGGGCGTGGCGAGGTGTACTTGCACGAGGGGGCGATGAGGCTGGGGGTCGCCTTGCAGGCGACGCAAGGCCGGGCGCACAAAGACCTCAAACGACACCAGCGACGAGACGGGATTGCCCGGCAAGCCAAACATGATGCGCGAACCGACGGTGGCACACATGGTCGGTTTGCCCGGCTTAAAGGCGATCCGGCCAAACTGGACGGTACCGAGCTCGGCCAACAGCGGTTTGATATAGTCGCGGGTGCCCATCGACACGCCACCGCTGGTAATCAGCACATCGGCGCGAGCCAGGCCTTCGAGGATTTTGGCGCGTTGCAAAGCGGCATCGTCACGGGCAATCCCCAACGAAATCCCTTCGCAGCCGGCTGCTGCCACCGCCGCCAACAAGGCATGCCGATTGGCATCACGCACTCCGCCGTACGGGATGGCTTCGTCGTATTCGTAGACTTCGTCGCCGGTCGACAATACCGCCACCACCGGCCGCCGATAGACGGCCACATGGCGCAACCCCATGCTGGTGAGTAGGCCCACATCACCCGGCGAAAGTTCGGCGCCGACCGGCATCACCACATCGCCGACCTGCATATCGTGCCCCGTGGGCAAGACACATTCGCCGGCGCGGATGTCACCACTAAAGGTCAACACGCCATCGGCTTCACGGGTTCGTTCGACCATGATGGCGGCATCGGCGCCAGAGGGGAGTGGTGCGCCGGTCATGATGCGCACCGCCTGGCCAGCACCAAGGGTCACGGCCAAATCATTGCCGGCCGTTAATTCGGCAATCACTTGGCGCGGCATGGTGCCATCGCTACTGCGTACCGCATACCCATCGACGGTGGCACGGGGTTCACTAGGCATGGCAGTAGGCGCAGTAATCGTCGTGGCAATAATCCGGCCAGCGGCCTGATGGGGGGCGATTTGTTCGCTGGTGAGGGGAGTGGAACTTATCGCGGTAATCAAGGCTTGGGCATCGGCGACACTCACCATGGGCCAGGCTGATTCACGTTGCATCGTCATATCTGCGTCCTTTTGCTATGCCAAAATGAACAAAAAGCCCCACAGACAACGGCGTTTTATGCCGTCATCTGTGGGGCATTACACGCTATACCGCAGCGTTTTTGCTGGCGGCAAAGTCTTGGTCGGCTAGGTACCAAACGGCTTCCATGGCGGCTTTGCAGCCTTCGCCGGCGGCGGTAATGGCTTGACGATAGACGTGGTCAACCACATCGCCGGCGGCAAAAATCCCCGGCACGTTGGTGCGGGTATGCCCCTCAGATTTGATGTAACCGTTTTCGTCGAGATCAAGCAAGCCCTTGAAAATATTCGTATTGGGTACATGACCGATATAGGGGAAGACGCCTTCGGTGTCGAGTTGGGTGATTTCGCCCGTCTTGAGGTTGCGGATTTTGACGCCAGTAACCGACTGCTCGCCCAATACTTCTTCGACAGTGGAATCCCACACGAAACGCACTTTGGGGTTGGCAAAGGCCCGCTCTTGGAGTACGGGGTCGGCGCGCAAGCTATCGCGGCGATGGATGATGACCAATTCGGTCACATAGCGGGTCAAAAACAACCCTTCGTCGAGGGCGCTGTTGCCACCACCGACCACCACCACGCGCTTTTCGCGAAAGAAAAAGCCGTCACAGGTGGCACAGTACGACACACCGCGATTGGCCAATTTTTCTTCGCCAGGCACACCCAAGTGGCGCGGCGAGGCACCGGTCGACACGATGATGGTGTCGGCGGTGATTGGTTCGCCGTCGTCAGTGTGCAACACAAACGGGCGTTGCGACGCGTCAATCGAGGTAATCAGAGTGTCTTTGAATTTAGCACCAAAGCGCATGGCTTGTTTTTCCATGTTTTCTGACAGCTCATAGCCGCCAATGCCATCCACAAAGCCAGGATAGTTTTCGACTTCGCTGGTGGTGGCAATCAGGCCGCCGGGTTGGAGGCCACGGATGACGAGCGGCTCGAGATTTGCGCGGGCAGCATAAAGCGCAGCCGTCAATCCAGCCGGACCAGAACCAATAATAGCAACTCGTGTATGCATGATTTCCTCGATTTAGATGCACTAAACGCATCTCTCAAAAACAGATCAAACCTACATTTATTCTACCACATCCGCTATAAATGGGGCGATACCGACGTTCTTTTTATACCGGGCGAATAGCGGCGAATGAATTCGCCGGCGTTTTTTCCCATCGGGCGAATCCGGGCGAATGAATTCGCCGACGTTTTTTCCACATCGGGCGAATTGCGCCGAATGGGACGCCGACGATTTTCCCATCGGGCAAATCCGGGCGAATAAAATCGCCAGATCATTCGCCCCTACATTTCCCATCACCCCACGACGTTGCGTATGGACATACATTCATCGATGATTACCAACCACCATATATTGCCTCCGCGTCCTCCGTGTGCCCTGTGCGAAACAAATCAAATCCTCGCATACCTTTTGCCGATCGCTAAACGGTATAGCTCACAAACCGTATTGAGCAGAAAGGAGCACCCATGCTGGCATTAATATTGTGGTTGAGCATCGTCATCAATGAAGTGTTACCAGCGCCGAGTAGCGGCCCAGAATGGGTAGAGCTCTACAACACCAGCGACAGCGCCGTCGACGTCAGTGGCTGGCGCATCGATGATGACACCCCCGGTGGCATCCAAACCACAATCCCTGCAGGAAGCATCATCGCACCCTATAGCGTATTGGCTGTCGCAATTACCACCGCCATCCTCAACAACACCGGCGACTCGGTCGTATTACTCGATGCGAGCGGCGCTCAAGTCGATCGCATCGACTTTGGTGCCATGAAAAGCACCGAAAGTATGGCACGGATCCCCGATGGATCGACATTCATCATCAAAGGCCCTCCATCAATTGGGTTGCTCAATGCTACCGCAACCGTCATCCCATCTGCCACCGCTACTGCCATCCCATCCCCTACTGCGACCACCATCCCATCTGCTACCGCAACCGTCATCCCGTCTGCTACCGCAACCGTCATCCCATCTGCTACCGCAACCGTCATTCCATCTACCACCGCTATACCAGCAACAGCAGCCGCTATCACCATCACACCATCTGTGACCAAAACACCGAGTGATACCATCACGCCATCTGCCACCAAAACACCGAGTGATACCGTCACGCCATCTGCCACCAAAACGCCATCACTGACAAAAACTCCCAGCGAAACCGATACGCCATCTGCCACCAAAACACCATCACTGACAAAAACTCCCAGCGAAACCGATACGCCAAGCATTACCCACACTCCCCCTGCCACCACTACTGGCAGTCCGAGCAAAACAGCCAGTATGACTCGTACTGCATCAATGACCAAAACAGTGAGCACGACGCGCACCCCCTCAATGACCAAAACCGCAAGCAACACCAAAACGATATCCCCCAGCAACACACCGAGCGCTACCCGCACCTCCTCGCCAACCAAAACCCCCAGCGATACCCGCACTGCTTCACGCACGCGCATCAAAAGCACAGTACGTGCCAGTTTCACGCCCACAATCATATTGATGCACATGCGCGTCAACCAGCGCACCCCAGAATTAATCTTGTGCGCGCCACCAGCACAATCATTGGCGAACTGGACACTCAAAAGCCACAACGCCACCAAAGTAATTACCCGTAGCCAAACGGGGTGTCAGGCTGTGCAGTGGCGCGGTACCGTTGATCAAATAGTCACGCTATACAATCCACACAATGTGCAGATGGCGACGATTGACATGGCACAAACGGCTTGTCAACTTGACCTAAGTACTTGTCAGCCTAGTGCGACTGCGACTATGGTGGCCAGCCCAGTGCTGATATGGAATGTAGATCAGGCGGTGCAGGCGACGCCGACCGGCATGCATGAAGATAGCGTCTACAAAGGGAGCGACGCCGATTTTGACAATGGCGCCATCACACCACCGCCACCGCCGCCTATTCACGACGGCGCCCCGCAGGGAGATTTTTTTCTCATCGGCATCATTTGTCTAATTATCGGGTGTAGTACACGACTCTGGCTTGCCCGCACCCCGCCCCCCATGCTATACTCACAACCAAGCGATGAAGCGGAGAGTAGCGACCAACGAGTGTCCAGCGAGTCGAGGAGCGTGTGAGCTCGACCATAAGTTGCCGTGAACGGCACCGCGGAGCTAGACAACACAATACACAAAGAGGGATCGAGGCCAACATGGCCTTGGTAACTGGGGTGGAACCGCGCAGACTTTGCGTCCCCAGGCGAGATTCGTTTCGCCTGGGGTTTTTGTGTGCCCTGGGCTCAGCAAGGAGCATCCGCATGCCGGCAGCCTCACTCGAACAGTTGGCGTCCCTGTGCAAACGCCGCGGCTTTATCTTCCCGAGTTCCGACATCTACGGTGGCTTGCAAGGGGTGTTTGACTACGGCCCGTTAGGGGTCGAGCTCAAAAACAACATCATCAATGCTTGGTGGCGCACCAACGTCTATGCTCGTGACGACATGGAAGGCTTAGATGCCGCGATTTTGATGAACAAACTGGTCTGGAAGTATTCCGGCCACGAAGAAACCTTCAACGATCCCTTGGTGGACTGCAAAAGCTGCAAAGGGCGCTGGCGCGCCGACCACATCAAAGGTAAATGCCCTGCTTGTGGCTCGAGCGATTTGACCGAAGCACGCCCCTTCAACATGATGTTCAAAACGGCCATCGGCCCCGTGGCTGATAGCGATTCATTTGCCTATTTGCGCCCCGAAACGGCCCAAGGCATCTTTGCCAACTTTGGCAATGTACTGTCGACCACCAGTCGCAAATTGCCGTTTGGGATTGCCCAAGTGGGCAAGGCCTTCCGCAACGAAATCAACCCACGCAACTTTTTGTTCCGCGTGCGCGAATTCGAACAAATGGAAATCGAGTTCTTTGTGATGCCAGGCAGCGACGAAGCTTGGCACGATCGCTGGCTCGAAGATCGCTTGAGCTGGTGGGAATCGATTGGCGTACCCCGGAGCAAAATCCAGGTCTACGATGTCCCCAAAGGCGATTTGGCGCATTATTCCAAGCGCACCTACGATTTGATGTACGACTACCCCACCCTCGGTTACGAAGAAATCGAAGGTATCGCCAGCCGGAGCGACTACGACCTCGGCTCACATTCCCGCGACCAAGACAACTTGGGCTTGGCGGCCAAAGTCGCCCCCAACCGCGATAGCGTCGCCAAATTGACCTACTACGACCAAGCCAACAACCGCCACGTGGTGCCGTTTGTAATTGAGCCGTCGGCAGGCGTGGGGCGCTGCTTCTTGGCGGTGTTGTCGGAAGCCTACGACGAGCAGATGGTCAAAACTCCTGCCAGCGACAAGGTCGAAGCAGTCCAAGCCGCCCTCGACACCTTCCGCAAGTCGGTCAGCCGCACCGAAAAAATCAGCGCCGAGCAACGCGATGCCATCACCGCCCAAGCCGACGCCATCGGCAGTGATTTGGGCAATCGCTTGCCCGAAATCGAGCAGTTGCTCAGTATGCCCGGTGCCGATGGCATCGAGGTCGGCAAGAAACTGCGCGGTGTTGCCCAACCAGTGGTCGATGAATTCTACCGCACGGTGTTGCACCTCAAGCCCCATTTGGCCCCCATCAAGGTGGCATTCTTCCCGCTCAAGCGCAACCACGACGGCTTGGTGAGTATGGCCAAAGGCTTGCGCAGTGATTTGCAACTCAACGCCAACATGCGCACGATCTATGATGATACCGGCGCGATTGGCAAGCTGTACCGCCGCCAAGACGAAATCGGCACGCCATTCTGTGTGACTGTCGACTTCCAGTCCCTCGAAGACCACACAGTCACGATTCGCGACCGCGACAGCATGCAACAAGAGCGGATTTTGGCCAGCGAGCTCGAACAATACGTGCGTGAAAAGTCACGCTAACCAGAAAGTCGTAGCATGAACGCCACTATCACCTGTCCGTTGTGTCAGCACCAGACCACGGTAGTCATCCCCGAGGGTGCCTGAATGGTGCGTTGGCACTGCCCGTCGTGTACGGGATTGTTGACACCGCTGGCAGGTGATTGTTGTGTGCTCTGTTCGTATGCCGACCATGATTGTCATGGTCAGCCGCGGCAAGGAGGGAACCATGCTTAATACGGCGACGATTGTCTGCCCGCACTGCAATCACCCCAGCGAAGAAACAATGCGCGTGCGCATCGTGGAGCGCGCCATTCGCTGTAGCGAATGTAGCGAGATGATAGAGGCGCCGGCCGACAAACATTGTGTCTGGTGTGCCTATGCCGATATCCCGTGCCCCGTAGTCCAAAACGACGGGAGTTGTAATCCGTATCAATGATGTGTGGCAGTACCACACATCATTGATACGGTTACGGCGTCTATTTGGATCACGCCACGGTTTCTTAGCACGTGTTACGAATGTAGTTGCAGGTACCAATGCACTTTTTTGTAGGAATGCGATTTTGCTGTATCAAATAGACGCAAACCCACCCGCAATAATAGCAACAACTGCATGACATAGACGGTGATGTTTGCGTAGCCTGATTCAACATCAACATGACACAAATGGCACCGCAACACTTGACAACAATTCATAGGTTAAGATAGAGATTATACGTATTCGATTTATCACGCATTGCGTCACTATTAACCCAATAAGTGGAGAGTAGTTATGAGTTTGTGGCAAAATCCAAATAATAGCGACACAAGCTATATCCACCATAAACTATTATTACCATACACGGGACCAATTGCGGTGTTCGTCTCGGGAAACAGTAGCAACATCCAGATTGCCACTGCGATTAGTGAGCAAATCGAAGTCACGTTCAACTTCAATAGCGTGAATGCATCGCAACAACTCACTGAAACGCAGAGTGAATTTTCTTATGAGCATCAGCGTTTAACAGTGATTGCGCACGAAAATCAATGGCCGGTACACACATCAATCGACATATCCATCAAGGCACCAGCTTTTACGACAATCGACGCCTTCACGGCAACAGGCAATATCACCATCAATACGCCAAATTGCACCGCCATCCACGCAAGCACTCCGGCAGGCAATCTGACCATTACCGCACCAAATTGCCCCACCATCCACACGAGCACTTCGGCAGACAATCTGACCATTAATGCGCCAGCGGCATCCATCCAATATCATACTGTTGCGGAGATTATTGCGATGCAACCAGCACTGACGCAGGTACAGATGATCAATATTACGCCGAGTGATATTGCAGTCGCCGCGCCTAGTACCATTCCGCAGGAAATCGCCCAACCACTGACAAACCATGTAGCTGCGAATGATACTGCCATCACGCAAATCCCCAGCCAAACGCTGCTCCAGCGCATTACGCACCAACATGCCATATATGTTGCACAAGTGCACAATTTTTTGCAACGTACAGTAACTGTCATTAAAGAAGCCAGTGCACATTTCGTGTTTTTACACCAGATAGCGACCAATATCACACAAGCAAGTGCACATTTCTTTGCTGACGACCATCAAGAGCCAATAGTAGGCACAACAGGCAAACCAAGCACCGAGTTTACGATAATGCATTTATTTAGCATTATGGTTGTGACGTGTGCCGCGTTCGTGTATCCGATGGCGTTCTATCGTAGTGATATGAGCGAAGTAGGTGATCAATACTTGGTGATGGCAGCATTGTGTACGGCAGCAGCAACGTTTGGGTTATTGCAATTCGCGCCGCAGTTATTCCACAAAATCAGCACACATATTGGTGCAAAAATTTTATTGGTACTAATGGTGTTGGCGTTTTTGGGCTTTGGATTCCGCGAAGATGATTTTTACACAGAATTTGTAGGGCTCGGACCGGTTATTTTCGGTTGTTTACTCGCAGTCGCATTTGGCATTACTACTTTGCGTTCTACCGTTGCCACAAACGCACTTCAATTTGGCATGAAGACACTCAGTATTTTTGTTTTGGTGATGGGATTAAATGCGGTATTGATTGATGTGAGCTTGACTGATAATTTTTATGTGATAAATGAAATGGTCACATCGCTGACGAATTTACATTCCTATTCCACATTCATTCCGCAATATGTTAATTTATACCAGTATTTCCCTCGTTTGTTAGATATGATGGGGATTACCAAATACCCCCAATTAAGTTTGCATATCATCTACGTGTTTTTACAATTCATTAGTATTATCACGATCGGCATCGCCGTATACCTCAATTATTACTTTATGCACCGGCGATCACTGTTTATGGCGATTTTATTCACCGTACCGTTGTTTTTTATTTCTTCACGGCCATTTTGGGATTATGAGCGGCCATATTACGTCCTACAACTCTTTGTCTATTCTTTGGTACCAAATCGGATATTTGCGGTATTTAGTGTTGGTGCTATCTGTATTTGGTTACTTCGCAAAGCCAATAAAAATCTGTTCAACACCATGCTATATGGATGCATTTGCGGGATTATCGCCAGTATTGGTGTTTATCAAAATAATGACTTTGGATTATTTGCTGCAATTGGGGTAGGCGCGGCGATTATTTTTCAGCCATTTCAAGCATGGATTAAGCGAATAGCATTAGCAACGGTTTTTGTGGTAAGTACCCTGATTGGTCTCAGCGTTTTGCTCGTCACCAATACTGATTGGGCGACATTAAATAGCGATTATCTGTTTTGGTTTCAACGTGCGTTTAGTACTGGTTCAGGGAGCGAACTGATTAAATTTCCAGGCAACGGGCTTATGGTAATCATAAGTGTCTTTGTGATGTGGTTTTGCACACTCAAGCTGTATATCACGCTCCGTCGTTTTGCAACAATATATGATAAAGACCCATTAACGGCAGGGCATTTTGCTACGTTGATGTTTGTTGCAACGACATCAGTACTTGGGCTATCGTATTACATCAATCACTCAGTTATTTCGTTCCAAGGCTCGTCGATGTACATTTGCTGGGGTATATCGATGTTTTTGTTGTATCAATTGACGCAACGGATGACGGCACAACAGCCGCACCAATATCAATTACGCTATTCCAATCTAGCCTTCCAGCTCTTGGTATTACTCCCTGTAGCGATTGCACTTATCTATACCCCTTTATCGAGCCGACTCAACCAAGACTCTATGGCCATCAAGAAAATTTTCACGACTGACCCCAATGATATGACCAATACGCCTGCATACAACGAACTTCATATCCAGCATATCAATGACGTGTATACCGCGCTCCAGCCCATACAAGCAGATGTAGCATTTGTTGGCGCATTTGCCAATTTAGTACAGCTCTACACGCATATTCCAGCAGCCAGTATTTTTGATCATCCTGCCAACGTCACGTTTGGTGAACCCGCACTCAGAATTTATTGCAACCAGATGGACAAGATGCAATACGACATTTATATTACAGATCAGCCATACACCTGTGAAAACAAGAATCTCATAATCTCTGATAAGCTTGGAATCTTCCTTTATCTCAATAAAAGCTACCAGCAAACCCATCCACAGCAATGGCAACAATTGCGTGACATCGCCAATATTTGTCTTGTTGATCCGAGCAACGGTGCAACGGTCTGCCCAAATCCATAACACACGACCTATTGCATGGCTAAACGGTCGCAAGACACGCGTGTTGCCTGATATAAAGAACACTGCATTCATAGTATAAAAATAGGAGAATTTATGGATCTGTCGCAACAAGCAACTACGATTGCCCATCATCATACATTCCCCTTTGCCCAACCAATTACAGTAGTAGTCAAGGGTAGCAGTGGCAATGTTCAAATTACTACCGCAAATAGTTCACAAATCGACATCATGTTGCGCTTCCATAGTGTAAATGCATTACAGCAACTCACTACAACGCAGATCCAATTTGACGAAAAATTACAGCGGTTAGAGGTCATTTGCAGTGACAGTCCATTAGAAATGCAGACACCAATTGAAATTTCGATTCGTGCGCCAGCCATTACCACTATTCACACCAGCACGACTACTGGCAATATTATTATTAATGCCCCAAATTGCACTACGATTCATACCAGTACGACGGCTGGCAATATTACCATTGATGCTCCGAATACAATCATTCAATATGATACTGCGATTCAATCGGAGCAAAAACCACTACAGATAGGGCTCCATCGTTTTATCACTCGCATCGGCACACTAATCAAGCAAGGACTTGCCTCTATAAATCAGTACATCCCTAAGGATTTGCCTACCGTACAATCGCACCTAACGGCTTTGCACACATATCCCCAACAATTTATCGCACGCATCAGTGCAATCGCCAAACTCATCTATACCACCACCACAAGCCACAATACAGCTGTGGATCCGTCGCTAACAGCATCATCGGGGCTAAACATCGCTTACTTATTTAGTCTTTTGGTAGGAATAAGTACGGCATTTGTTTATCCACTTGCGTGGTATCGAGCCGATTTGAGTGAAGATAGCGATAAATTTTTGGTACTGGTTGCATTAGTCGTCATCGGATTAAGCTATCTGCTCATTCATTATGTCCCTGATGTGATAAATCGACTAAGTACCCATGTTGGCGCCAAAATAGTATTTGTTGTATCGATTTTCGCGTTTTTAGGGGTTGGATTCCGTGAAGAAAATTTTTACACTGATTTTTTAGGATTTAATTCCGCTGTGTTGCTGTGTGCACTTGGTTTAGTATTCCTGATTCCTCAATTGCAGCGGAAAACCACAGCAAAGATTATGAGATTACTTGGGCTCGGGTTGAGTATATATGTGGTCGTGATGGGCATTGATACAATCCTTATTCGACCACAAAGTTTAAGTGATGTATTTTTTATTTTTAATGAACTATTGGCACCACTGACACAACTAAAACTATATTCGACATTTATCCCACAATACGTCAATTTATTTCAATATTTCACACTACTATTAGATTTTTTGAAGGTAACCCAATATCCACAACTCACGATAAATTTATTGCATGTTTTTTTGGGTTTCATGAGTTTTGTCACTATCGGAATTGCCTGCTATATGAACTACAAATACATGTATGTTCGTTCGATTTCGATTGCAATTTTGGTGACATTGCCGATGTTTATTCTGACATCACGACCATTTTGGGATACGGTAGCCGTTTATCAAGGATATTATGTGCTGCCATTTTTTACTTATTCACTCGTCCCAATCCGGCTATTCACCGTTTTTGGTGGTGGTATCCTGTGTCTCTGGATAATCCGCAACGCTACTCAATCGATGAATCGTATGCTCGGTATGTGCATACTCTGCGGGATTATCGCATCAATCGGCGTATATAATAGCAATGATTTTGGCATATTTACATGGGTTGGGATCAGTGTCGCAATTATCTTTCAGCCATTTCAATCAATTAAAAACCGACTTATCATGTCAAGTCTTTTCTTGACTGGCACAATACTTGGCTTAATTGGACTCATTGTAGTCAATAATGATTTGAATACGATAAATACGAATTATTTGTTTTGGTTTCAGCGCAATTTTGCATCTGGGTTTGGAGGATTACCGATTTTATTCCCAGGGAACGGCTTGATGCTGGTAATTAGTATTTTTGCAACATGGTTTTGCACGCTAAAAATATTTACAACACTTCAGCAAAAGCGTGCACACTATGCCCAAGACCAATTAATCGATTCCCATTTTGCTACATTGATATATATTGCTACGGTATCCGTTGTCAGCTTACCGTACTACACCAATCACTCAGTAATGTCGTATCAAGGATCAACATTTTATATTTTTTTATGTATATCATTGTTTTTGTTATATCAATTACTTAAGCGAATGCAATTACAATCTTTTGCTATTCCACCGCGTTTTGCTGACGTCTCAATGCGTATATTTATCGTATTACCCATTGCGACTGCCTTGTTATACACTCCCCTCTACAATCGAATCAGTCAATCGATGCCACTAAATGACATCATAACAACGGACAAAAATGATTTGTCAAATGCACAAGAATACAATGAGCTTAGCATTGCGGGGATTAACGATCGATATGTCAAATTACAACCGTTGCAACTCAAAATTGCATATGTCGGTAGTTATGCAAATATTATTGAACTATATACGCATATTCCGGCGGCAAGTATTTTCGATCATCCTGGGAATGTCGACATTAGTCCAGATGCAGCGAAAATGTACTGTAACCAGATGGAACAATTGCCTTACGATTTATATTTAACGAATGTAGGCTATGTGTGCGAAAATATGACCATCGGCGTCTCAGGGGATTTCGGACTTGGAGTATACTATCGCCCCGACTTCCCACAAACCCACCCCAAACAATGGAAGCAACTACGCGAAATCGCTCACGTTTGCCCTATCACGGCAGGAGCCGTGGTATGCCCTAATCCATATATTGAAATGGAAATCTGGGCGCGACAGCCGTAAATTGCACCACCCAAATAAGCGCCCTGATAGCATAACCCCTCACGATGCAATATACCATGAGGGGTTTTGATACCAACACCTACGCCAATTGTTCCAATTCATCGAGCAGCACGTCAAAATGATCCATGGCGGCCTGGACTGGTGCCGGCGAAGCCATATCGACCCCGGCGCCGCGCAACAAATCAATCGATGATTTGGACGAACCACCACCGAGGAAGCTGAGGTAGTTGCTCACGGCCGCAGCATCACCCTGTTGGACTTTGTCGGCCAAGGCCAAAGCTGCCGAGATGCCAGTGGAATATTGATAGACGTAGAAGTTGTAGTAGAAGTGGGGAATCCGTGACCACTCCAGGCCGATTTCGTCATCGAGGATGACGGTCGGGCCGTGGTAGCGCTTGGCCAAATCGTAGTAGCGCTCGGTCAAGCCATCAGCCGTGAGGGGCTCGTCGTTTTCGGAGCGGGTATGCATGTCCAACTCGAATTCGGCGAACATGGTTTGGCGCACCAAGGTGCGGCGAATGTCTTCGAGTTGTTGTACCACCAAATGGCGCCGCAAGGCAGGATCTTGGCGGGTTTTGAGCAAGTGATTGACCAACAACGCTTCGTTGAGGGTCGATGCCACTTCGGCCACAAAAATCGTGTAATCGCCATAGTGGTAGGGTTGGGTGCGGCGGGTGTAATACGAATGCATGGAATGGCCCAACTCGTGCGCCAACGTAAAGACGTCGTCGAGGCGGTTTTGGTAGTTGAGCAAAATATAAGGAGCCGTGGTGTATGAGCCGGTGCTATAAGCGCCACTGCGCTTGCCTTTGTTTTCGTAGACGTCGATCCAGCGGGATTCAAAGGCCGCCGACAAGGCCGTCTGATAATCGGCACCGAGTGGTTGCAAGGCGGCCGCCACCAACTGGCACCCTTCGCGGTAATCGACGGCCAATTCTACCCCTTGGTGGATGGGCGCATAGAGGTCGTAGATGCGCAAATCGTCGAGGTGCATCATGCGCTTGCGGATATCCATGTAGCGATGGATTTTGGGCAAATTGGCTTGCACCGTGGTGACCAAATTGTGATAGACCGCTACCGGAATATCGTTCGGGGCAAGAGCCGCTTCGACGGCGCTGTTGTAACCGCGCATCCGAGCATTGATGACGTTGGCGCGCACACCGCTCGACAAGGTCATCGCCAAGGTATTGCGGTGGGCGGCGAAGCTTTTGTAGAAGGTGTGGAAGGTATCTTTACGGACACGGCGATCGTTGCTTTCGAGGTATTTGCCATAGCGCCCATGCGACAAGGCGACGTCGTTGCCGTCTTCGTCTTGGATGGTGCCGAATTCCATATCGGTGTTGTTGAGCACGCCAAAGATGCTGGACGGCGCACCGGCCAGTTCGCCCATTTGCGCGAGGACTTCTTCGACTTCGGCCGAGCGGGTATGGCTACGGTTACGCAACAGCACAT
>Ga0214917_10005141_pt1 | contig 14107 bp, 15 predicted proteins | sample LL_1208_BB_MetaG_FD_177983 | JGI IMG/M metagenome (GOLD analysis project Ga0214917, IMG submission 177983) | Freshwater microbial communities from Lake Lanier, Atlanta, Georgia, United States - LL_1208_BB | ecosystem: Environmental > Aquatic > Freshwater > Lake | place: USA: Georgia | collected... | reverse complement strand
GGGGGCTCACCAGAGGGCGCCTGCGACGGCTCGCAGGGGCTCGCCAGAGGGCTCCTGCGACGGCTCGCCAGAGGGCTCACCAGAGGGCTCACCAGAGGGCTCCTGCGACGGCTCGCAGGGGCTCGCCAGAGGGCTCCTGCGACGGCTCGCCAGAGGGCTCGCCAGAGGGCTCCTGCGACGGCTCGCAGGGGCTCGCCAGAGGGCTCCTGCGACGGCTCGCAGGGGCTCGCCAGAGGGCTCCTGCGACGGCTCGCCAGAGGGCTCGCCAGAGGGCTCCTGCGACGGCTCGCAGGGGCTCGCCAGAGGGCTCCTGCGGAGGGCTCCTGCGACGGCTCGCCAGAGGGCTCACCAGAGGGCTCCTGCGACGGCTCGCAGGGGCTCGCCAGAGGGCTCCTGCGGAGGGCTCGCAGGGGCTCGCCAGAGGGCTCCTGCGGAGGGCTCCTGCGGAGGGCTCGCAGGGGCTCGCCAGAGGGCTCCTGCGGAGGGCTCGCAGGGGCTCGCGCGCGCTTGCGCGCGAGCCCCTGTTGCGCGCGCAATTGCGCGCGCCCATTGCGCGCGCGAAGCGCGCAGCAATGGCGGCAAGAGACTGACAAGGCAGTCACCTGTTGCCACCCCCAGGGGTATTTTTTTTGCCGCGCGGAGGCGCGCGAGGAGACATGCACTGCCGGTGGCGAAACCAATTTTTAAATATATTGAAAAATATTCAATCAACTAGAGTAAATCAGCGCGGCGCAATCATATTTTCATGGGAATGACAGGAACCAGTCTTAGTGTATTGGCGTTCAGATTCGTTCCTGTCCGCGAGGGCGTCATATATATGCAAACAATTGCATCGTCGACGACGATCGGCCCGACGAAAGGAGCGGCGTCCGAGATGGCGCATTGTCCTTCGTAACATCATGATAGGGCGTCTTGATGGCGGCCTGACCATGCCACGTTCAACGCCACGTCCAACACCACGTTCAACGCAATCTTCACAAAAGTTTGAACAGGCTATTGCAATCCTCTACCGTATGTGATACACTACGACTTGAGCAGCGGCGCTGGACGCCTGCTGCGTTGGGTAGTGCGTTGCGATTGCGCGCGGTTCTGCTTGCATGGGGCGAGTGTTCGCCCCTATCTATTTTCATGGCCGCATCGATTTGCGATACGAAAGGAGACATAAAGATATGTTTGCGAATTCAAAGAAGGAGACTGAGATTTTTGACCTGAAGGGGCATATGGTGGAGATTGCGCTGAAGGAGAGCGAGTTTTATCGGATGATCGCGAATCTTCAGTTGCGAAAGGCGTACGATTTCAGCCAGGGTCCCTTTCAGATAAAAGGGCAATATGTGGAGGCGACTGGCCCCATGGAGGCCGCAGAGCAGGCGCTGCGAGAGAAGATGCGGAGCGGGACGCTGCCTCGGCCCATCGAATCGGGCGACATGGTCGTCGTGGTTTACGACTTCAATCAGGCAAAGCCGAATGGGCGGATGTTTCGTGTTGAGATGGCGTCTCCACTTCTCATGTCCAGTGTGGACATTGACTTCGATCGGATGTTCGGTTCCGACGTAGACGCTTGACCGATCGGCCCGTCATTCGTTGCGCGTCGGGCCGTATCGTGCATTTTATTTATCACAGGCTTATAAAATCATAACAGTTGTTGCAATAAACAATGTTTAAGAATGACGACATATCATTGCCATGGCAAGCGGTTGCAAAAATCTGTTTGCCATGGCAGACGGTCGTCTTTTTTATTTTTATTATCTGCAGGATTGTTTCGCATTGCGACGTGTAAGGATTGTACACATGTTGTATGCATGTCAATCGTATGCCATTCGTTCATTTGAAGAATGTGCAAGATTTGTGGACAAAATTGTGGATAAGATGATCGCAAAATCTTCGTTTAACGTCTTGCAAACTTGTACCGCAAGTGATATGCTGGGCCGAGTTAAATTTTATAGGCTGGCATGGGTCAAGTCGCGTCATGGCCACATGGCAAACTGATACGCACATATTTACACGGCAGACCTGAACAAAGAGGATTGGAGCAGAGCATATTGACACTTGTCGCGCAAGTCAAGTTGAACGGGGCGCATAGCGTCGAGATGAGGACTGAGAACAAACTTGTAGCGAGTGAAAGCGGGAATCAGCGTGCCAGCAGAAAGAATTACAATGATATTCTCGATGACAAACGAAATGCTTACTACAAGAAGAGAGGGAAGCGGCCAAGGGGGAGGATCAGCGAGCGAAGAAAAAGGAGTAAGAATGATTCTTTCGTCTGGACCGACGACATGAAGAATAGGCTCGCGGCGCTGTTCAAGCCTTCTATTGTTGACACATCTCATGATGCGGCTGCCGTGTACGCAGTAACCCAGCCGTATGAGATGTCGATTCCCATGACGAACAACAGCGAGTTAGACGCTGTATCTGTCGGGGGTCAGGCGTCCATTCTTAAAAAGCCATGTACTCGATGTAATGGCAGAACGCGAAGAGAGTCATTCGATCATTATAATCGAGGCTCTGGATGGCGACGCGTCACTCGGATCACATGTGATGAGCGTAAGCGTCGGCACATTCCAGAGACGGGAACGTTCAAGGTTGGCCCGTGCGGATGGTTCGAAGAGATAGAGTCGATTGCAATTGAGAAAAACGACATTGACAATCAGGTTGCCAATCAGGTTGCTATAGATCGGGTTGCTATAGGCGACATGCTCGGCTCTGCACTCGAACCGTCTCAGAATCATTCTCAGGTTTATTCTCAAGACATGCATTCGGTATCGGTAGAAAATAATAAATCTGTAATTTCAGATGACGTCAGTTCATCTTTTGAAAAAGACATGTCTGTAGATTATGTAAAAAACAAGAGTACAAACGAAAGATGCAAAGGAAAGGAGAGCAACTTCAAGTTGGAATACTTCACGAAGGTCTGTCAGCGAGAGGAATGCAAGAAGACGTACGAGGGAATCAACACGCAGCGTTTCTGCAGCCATGAGTGCAGATCTGCGCATCAGAAGCGTGTCACTGCCGCTCGTCGCGCAAGAGGCCGCGCAGCGCTGAACAACATGTCACAAGATGGCTTGGACACGATTATGGATCATTTTACGATTATTCAGCCAGCAAGAGAGAAGCCGTGTGAAAGCGAAGGATGTACCAGGACGTTCATTGGAAGGAACGGCGACAGGTACTGCTCAGATCCGTGTCGACAACTCGTGCAGCGCAAGCAGGATCGCGAGTATCAGCGGAGAAGACGTGAGAAGCAACTTGCAGGAACGTCTTCCTCGTCGTCGTCTTCTTCGACTCATGTTTCAAAGAAACATGCGCATGTTCGCGAAGCGAACATGACTCATGTTTCAAAGAAACATGCGCATGTTCGCGAAGCGAACATGACTCATGTTTTGAAAAAAAATGTGCCTGTTCGCTTTGCGGACACGACTCATGACAGCAATGACAGCAGCAATGACAGCAACAAGTCGCGCAAGCCTCGCGCCGCCGCGTCTAAGTCGACCCTGATGGCTGCTCCTCCTCTTGTTCGTCCAAATGCCCAAACGGCGACATCTTCTTCTGTGGCCAATCTTACCCAAGGGGCAGATCATTCAAACATCATGACAAACATCATGAGTATCACGCGCATGAAAGAGGAGGCTCGAATGAGCAGCATAGACACGCCTGACAATGAGCATGGCTTGCGAAAGCCTGATCGGGCAGTCCTGGCAGGAACTTCACAGGTTGGCGAAGCCGTTTTGCCGCTCACCGTGCCCAACGTCGGGAATTGCCACGCAACGATAGTCGATATGCCTCACTGGATTGCAGAGGCGCCATCAGCGTCGAGACAGCGGCTGGCTTCACTCGTGGAATCCGTCTCTGCGCTGCGATTGACAGATATGGCGAGACTTCCCGCCGACGTCGCAAAAGCAGTCACTGAATTGAGCCTTCTCGTTGTGTAGATAATAGTTATATATTTCGGCTTAGATGCGTTTATGCGCCAAATGTATGTTATAAATATACGTTTGACGCAGGCGCATTTTTTCTTGTCATTTTCAAAGGAAACAGATGTCACCGCAAGAAGTGTGAATGTCAACGGTAAGTGAGTTCTCTTGAGTATTGTTGAAAGATTTTACAGAAAGCCGTTGACTAACTCATACCGCACGTGATAGAATGTATGATGTAGATAGGGGCTGTTGCCGTTCGAATGGATGGAAAGATTATGGCAGTATCACAAATCTTATTTTTTTATAAAGTCATGGCTTCAACGTTGTTGTTTATCGCAGGCGTTGCGACCGGATGGGTCATGGGCGGCGGCTATTCAAAGTTGAAGATTTCGATTCAGAACAAGAAGTTTCTGCAGGACAAATCTGAAGAGGAAGTCGCTCGGGCGCATGTCGAGTTGGGAATTCTCTCTACTTTGAGCGTGATCAGTCAGATGCGTCCAAAATTGACCGACGATGAGCAGGAATACCTGGAGATTGCAGAGTCGGGCATGGGAAAACTGCTCACATATTACGCGATTAACAGGATGAGCATCTTAAAAGATATCTCTGATGCAGAATAGTTACGAACTATACTCATACTTCATACTGAACATCAGTAATAAAATAAATAAAAAACAGGAGAAAAAAAATGATTGATAGAGAATTGGCTGGACAGTTCGTCAGGCAGATGTTCGACGCTCGCACGGAGGCGCACGTTTTTCATCTGCAGACAAAGTCTTACTCTGAGCACAAGGCGCTAGAGCAGTTCTACGAGGGGATCACCGATCTTGCGGATTCGATTGCCGAGAACGTCCAGGGCCGCGCTGGAATTCTTGAGTACAACGAGGTCGAAGACGATCAGGATGAGCCGACCGATTCCAAACAACTTTTGATCAATCTGATGACCTGGATCAAAGACAATCGTTACAAGATTACAGATCAGTCGGATATTCAGAATCAGATTGACGGCGTAGTTGAACTCATAAGCAGAACCTATTACATGATTGAAAACTTGAAGTGATTTTATATTAAAAACTTCATATAGCAGAGATTTCGTCGGGGGCTCTATATTTTGGCTGAGATTAAAGCGTGTAACTGTGTAAGGCTTCGATTCGGCTCTCTAAAGAAACGACGGCCGATGTTGAATAGGGCATACATCCCGGTGACTTGGTCAGAGATTTGTTATCTCAGGTTCAATTACAGTGAGGCGTGGGGAGCAATAGTAATAGAATGAGAATTAATTCGTCTATTGCGTGTAGCAGTCGCAAGTTTTCAACAAAAAAAAATAAAGGAAGCAATGTCGGGAGAAGAATTGTTTCTTTTACTGGAAAGTATTGGTTTCTGTCTGTTGATTTTCCACATTTTTTTACGTATGGAAACAATCAGTACATGACTGCGTATCATGCTTATCTTTGCGCGAGCGCGGCAAACCCTGCAGATAGAAAAGCCATCTCTGCTATTGAAAATGTAAACGTGTTGAGATTTGTTGTCTCTCGCAAGATCAAGACAGATCTAGGTTGGCCTGATCAGAGAGAAGCCGTGATGCGAGATATTTTGCAAGCAAAGTTTTCAGACTCGACAATGGCGACAATGCTTGTCAGCACAGACGGTCTCGAACTGGTCAACACGTTGGACTACGACGATAAGTTTTGGGGAGTGTTTCGCAACAACGGCAGAAACATTCTTGGATCTATGCTGATGGAGTTGCGTGACGAACTGTGTCCTGCAAAGAGTTGATGACAATCTGGCACGACGCGTTCAAGAAGCCGCACGACGCCTGCACATTCAACCAGTTCTATGTGTTCAACAGTGTGATGTGCGGTTGCTTCTACTGTCATGAGATCTATTCTGCAAAGGCTGTGGTGACATTCGTCAGGACAAAAGAAGGGATGCCAAAAACAGCAGTCTGTCCGAGGTGCAAAGTAGACTGCGTTCTGCCAGATGCATCTGGATATCCGGTAGAAAAATCTTTCATACAGATACAAGGAGGGTATTGGTTTCAAAACATAAATAAAAATATCGTCGGTCAAGATTACTGGTTGACACAGTTGAAGAAAGCCGGATATTTATAAAAATATGTTATGCAAGACGCAAAAGAGAGAGGGCAAGTCGTTTACAATGAACGTTTTCGATGCTATTCGGGTTGGAGATACCATCACGCTTCGAAGCAATGGCAGCGACGAGATTGCATTTGAGGTCACTCCCAAGATTCACAAGGCGCTATTTGTATGGGTTGGTCTCGCAACAGTATCTTCCGTCGCAACTGGATACGAAGACGACATGCATGACGCGCAAACAGACGTAATCAACGCGCTCGACGCTGCCAGCGGGGGCATCTTGCGGGCGTCATTTGGAGAGACAGAGGCCGCAGATCGCATCAATGAGATGCTGGAATATACATTTTTTGAGAACTACGATGAGTCGGTTCACGCGACGGGTTACAGCGATCTGAGCGAGCCGTCTTTCTGGCAACTGCAGAACAAAAGTTGAAATAACAAAATTTACGTCTAGGCGCAATTTTCAAAAGAAGATTGCGCCTAAATTTTTGCATTTTTTTCGTTAAATTTCAATTTATTTTAAAAATTTTATCTTATAAGGCTTGACGGTAAAACAATATGAATCGCATTAAAACTAGAAAGATATCTATTTTTGAATGCAGAAGATGTGGATCTAGCATTGGGATAAATTCATCAAATTTTTTGTTTCATCTTTCAGAGATCTCAGACTCTACAGATATGTATGACGCCACATTTATATGCAATAGATGCTTTACCGAGGCAGAGCGGCAAGCCGAATGCGCGAACTGCGGGCATCATTTTGGCGAAAAAACATCAGCGTGCAATAGGTGCGGCTTGTCGTTCTGTGGCGCGTGCGTCGGAGATTCATGTTCGCTTCGCGAACATGCGCATGTTTCTTTGAAACATGATTCTGCATGCAAGAGATGTAGCAAGCAGTAAATGCGTTTTGTGAACAAAGTTTTTCCTCAGCCAGGGTCGCCTGGGGTGATAGAGGGAGTCGTTGAAGAGATTGTGTCCGCCGAGGACAACGTGGCCGAAATGGAAGTCGAGGCTTGCCCGTTTGAATTTGTTGTGCTGCGGATCGATCATCCAGAAGAATTGGATGGAAATTTTATAAATATAAAGGCAAGTCGATTCAACAAGCGTCCAAACGTTGGCGACGACGTTGTGTACTGCAAAGATCGAGACCTCGCAGTCGTCTGCATGAAGATATCCGACGAGCCAGAGGTTTTGCTAGAATTTTATGAGTATGACATGAGGATGTTTGGGGGAAGATTTTAAATCAACGTCACTTCAGTAAAATCAAAAGGAAACAGCCTTCCTTCAGTGAACGTATAGACATTCAGTGCTCAAATCATGGAATTTGTATATTTTTTTAATAAATATTGATTACATGTTGACGCATTGTTTTTTATTTGATATAATGATTAAAATCTGCGCGCAATTATAATCTTGAGGGGAATGCTGTTCATCGAATGTGGCGTGAAACAAATTCGATCTGCGAGTTCTGCGAATGCGCAATTGGAACCGGCAACGTATGGGCTCCGATGAACAAGATCGATGTCGGCGGACACAGGGTTTACAAATCGAAGCCGTGCCCAATCTGCGTTGGGTGGGTCCCCTCAGAGTCTTTCAAACTTCCCAGGGCAGCATACACACACATCGAGATTCCCGCTTCAGAAAGGCTCTCGTTTCATTCTGAAACCAGGAGTTTCAGATCGTGCGAAGCGTTGTACACTTGGGACGAAGTAAAGCAGATGAGAACAAGAGTTGTAGAATGCAATTGATGCATAATTTTTATTTTTTGCAAACGGCAAAACAAACAAAACAAAAATAAAAGGAGAAAAAAATGGCATTTTCTGTGATTTCCAAGAAGACTGGCGCTCAATATTTTCTACATCATCGAAAGGTGACCCTGAACGGCGGACGTCAGCAGGTCATCTACTTCTTTGCGAAGGAGAAGCGAGAGGCGGACGTCCTTCAGTCGCTCCCTTCGGGATACGAGGTTGTGGAGAACGTTCGCACCGGCCTCCCTTTGTTGAAGCGAAAGGTGGCCGCCTAAGATAGGCCGCAGCGCGTCTGGCATCTAGCACGAAATATCTATTGCAAAACCTAGATGTCGGGCGCGCTGATGGTTTCGCCTCGACGATCAATCTAAAGCAAGGTGTCCAATCAGATGCAGTTCAGCGTAAATGGCGTAGAGATCGCAAACAGGATTGCCGCCATGTATCAGAAGAGGATGGCGAACGAGCCAAGCGGGACAAATCTTGCGGCAGCAATAATTGAAATCGTATTGTTTGTTTTTGTAGTCGTATTCTTTCATGTATTCATAAACATAATTTTTCAGTCAATACTCATCTACGTGATGTGGGCCGTCGTTCTGACTCCTTTGTTCGGGATTGCAAAGGCGACGCTTCTGCAGTGCGTCGTGCTGTGGTGGACAGTGAACACCTGCGCGCAGAGCATTTTTTCAATAAGAAAAGCAAACGCTTAATACTTAATAATATCAAAGAATAAAAAGGAATGGTTGAAATGTCGAATCAGTCTTCTGGAGCATCTGACGAGAACAAGAATGCGACGCCCGAGTCTTCACGCGCGAGTGCATTAGAGGCGTCGACGGAATATTTTGCAGGGGACTACATGCCTGCGGACGTGTTCGTCAACAAGTATGCGCTGACGTCACCGCAGGGCATCGTTGAGGAGCGGTCTCCTGATGACATGCATCGTCGGGTTGCGAAGGAATTCGCCAGGATTGAGTCCAGGTACATCAATCCGCTATCGGAAGACTTGATCTACTCCTATTTCAAGGATTTCAAGTATATCATTCCACAGGGCAGCCCGCTTTCCGCGATCGGAAACCCGTATCAGGTTCAGAGCGCAAGTAACTGTTTTGCGGCCGGAACTCAGGTGACAACCCTGAATCGCGGGCCAGTAGCCATCGAAGATGTGGTCGTAGGAGACCTGACGGTAACTCATACTGGCGCGATTGGAAAGATTTCCCAGACGCACAAGAATCCGTTGGATGGACGCGACGTGTATCGCATCAAGTGTATGCGCACAAAAGAGGTTCGCGTAACCGGCAATCACAAGTTTATGTCGATCACCAAGGAGCAGATGGAATGGGGAGAGGCTCCGCAGTGGAACAGCGTGGAGACGCTGCGCAAAGGCGACTACATCGCATCTCCGCACAGGATTGAACAGCCGTCGTGGAACGATTCGATTGATGCCTTTACCGTGACGCAGGAGGCCATCAGCAGTGGGCTCACCGCGATGAACATCAGCGTTACGGCATCAGATGCAAAGACATCCATTGCATTGTATTACTCAAAACCCATCTCTAAGTCTGTTTCAGCATCTGATTGCGCGAGCGGCGAAGGCGGATGCGCTGTCGCCGTAAGGCAGGAAAAGCAGTTGAAGCGGGTCCATCGAGAGATCAATCGATTCTGGTCTGTAGATGAAGATTTTGCAATGATGCTAGGCGTCTGGTATGGGGACGGATGCATCTTTAGCGATGTGTCAGAGGCGACCGCAGGGGAGCGAAACAGAAAGGAAACATATTCTACGCATAGGCGCTCCAGGCTGCGCGGCATTACGTTCACATTGAATTCCAAAGAGACGAGCATGATTGACTTCATCATCAAGACTGCAGAGCGAACATTTGGAATCCCAGCAGATGTAAACGTAAATCCAAAAGACAGCACGACGCAAATCGTTTTTCATTCTTCGCAAGTAGCATTGGTATTTCTATCGCTTTTCGGTCGCGGGTTCAGCGGAAAGACGTTGTACGCGGACGCGTACAATTGGCCAAAAGGACACGTCGAGGCATTCTTGAAAGGCCTTATCTCTTCTGACGGCACTGTGACGAGCGATGGCGGCGTAAGAGTGGCAATGCGAAATGAAAATTTTATAAATCAAGTGTATCATTGTGCCAGGATCAACGGGATCAGTGTTGGCATGTCGACTTCAGTTGTTCAGAGCGGATCTAATTTTTCCAAGGGCCCATATTCCGTATCTCGTCTTGATTTCTCAAAGAATTCAAGACTTATAAGCGGAATCATGCGAGAGTATGACGACGACAGGATTCAGCGAGCCATTGAGGCCAAAGAGAATACGATAGGCATCATAAAGATTGGCGACGTATTCTTTCATCGCATTGACGAGAAAGAAAAGGTCGTTTTGAAAGACGATTACGTTTACACAATCGGAGTCGACAACGATCATTCGTATGCCGTGGAAGGCTTGATGAGCCTGAACTGTTTTGTCTTGCCCTCACCTGCTGATTCATACGGTGGCATCGCCAGGAATGATGAAGAGATGGTTCAGATCATGAAGCGTCGGGGTGGGGTGGGATTCGACCTGTCCACGCTTCGCCCGCGCGGCATGACAACTCAAAATGCAGCGCGAACGACAGACGGAGTGCCCGTATTCATGGAGCGTTACTCCAACAGTTGTCGTGAGGTCGCTCAGGGCGGCCGTCGCGGCGCGCTGCTTCTTTCGATTGATGTTCGCCATCCTGACGTCCTGGAGTTCGTACGGCTCAAGCGTGATCCTCTGAAGTGTACCGGCGCCAATGTGAGCGTTCGAGTCAACGACGAGTTCATGGAAGCGGTCGAGAAAGACGAGACGTACACGCTGCAGTGGCCATGCGAGTCAAGCGAGCCGGAGTATGTCGTAAAGGTTCGAGCCAGAGAGGTGTTCGATGAGATTGTTGAGTCTGCTTGGCTGAGCGGATGCCCTGGCTTGTTGTTCTGGGATACCGCGCGCAAGATGTCTCCAGCGGATGCGTACGAGAGCGATGGGTTTAAAAGTCTGTCGACAAATCCATGCGGGGAGATAATCTTGTCTGCGTACGACAGTTGCCGGCTCATGGTTCTGAATGCAACTTCTTTCGTGAATCGACCTTTTTCAGAGAATCCTTCGTTCGATTTTCACAAATTTGGCGAAGCGGTTCGCGTTGCACAGCGACTTATGGACGACATGATCGATATTGAAATCGAATGCGTCGATAAGATTATTAAAAAGATTCAGAACGATCCAGAGGCTGAAGAGATCAAGAAGACGGAACTGAACCTCTGGCTCAAGATCAAGAGTGCCTGCCTGAACGGACGGAGGACGGGCCTGGGTCTTACCGGCCTGGGCGACGTGTTCGCCTACATGAACATGCGCTATGGTTCGAAGCCTTCTGTCGATCTGTGTGGCAAAATCTATCGAGAACTGGCGTTGAACGCGTACATCTCCACGATTCAACTGGCAAGCGAGCGCGGCGCATTCCCTGCCTACAACTATCACAAGGAATGCGACCACCCGTTCATCAGGCGAATTCTTGCGGAACTGCCCGCAGAAGTGAACAAGATGTATTACAAATTTGGGCGGCGCAACATTGCGCTCACCACAACGGCGCCGGTGGGTTCGATAAGCATTCTCTTAGGAACCACGTCGGGAATTGAACCGGTATTCGCCCTGGAATCAATTCGTCGCCGCAAACTGATGGCAGCAGATGGAGATACCGAGGCAGATTCTGTCGATAAAAAGGGAGACAGATGGAAGCATTACGTCGTCAATCATCCAGGATTTGCCAAGTGGAAAGAGGTCACGGGACTGACAGACGTATCAAAGTCGCCCTATCATAGATCCACGGCAAACGAGATCAATTACATTGAAAAGGTCAATCTTCAGTCGGCAGCGCAGGCTTGGATCTGTCACTCCATCTCGAATACGACGAACCTTCCTAGAGAGGCGAGTCGCCAAGCCGTTCGCGACGTATACATGCATGCGTGGCGAACGGGCTGCAAGGGAGTTACGGTTTATAGGGACGGCTCCAAAGACGGCGTCTTGCTGCACAAGGATTCTGTCGCTTCGAACGTGCAGGACGCGCAGAAGATTGTATCGCGAGAGGCTCCAAAGCGTCCCGCCGTGCTCCCATGCTCCATCTTTCATTCGAACATCGATGGAGAGCAGTGGACGATTCTTGTTGGAACGCTAGACGGCAAGCCGTACGAAATCTTCGGTGGCCTTTCAAAATACGTATCAATTCCAAAGAAGTGGAAGACGGGGAACCTATTGAAAGAATCCTCGAAGAAGAAGGGAGAGCCTTCGAAATACAGCCTGAAATTTGGAGAAGGAGAAGACGAGGCGACGATTCATGATGTCGTTCAAATCTTCGAAAATCCGACCTACGGATCGTTCACGAGGCTCCTTTCTGCAGCGCTGCGGCACGGAACGCCAGTGAATTTCGTCGTCGAGCAACTCCAAAAGGGAGACAAAGACGCAGATATGTATTCATTCTCTCGCGTGATTGCGCGCGTGCTGAAGGGATACATCAGTGACGGCACAGAGGTGAGGGCGAGCAAGATTTGCGATAACTGCAATACGCCTGGGCTCGTGTACGTAGAGGGCTGCGCAACGTGTCAGACCTGCGGCAACTCGAAGTGTTCATAAATAATCATGTCTTTGAATCGAAAGGCTTTTAAAACATCAAAAAGAAAGATTTTGATGAAATTCAATGTTCCCGCCTATGTTTCTGTGGGCTCTATTCCTGTTGGCATCATGTATGGCAGAACGAAATGCTTGTACGAGCAGCAAATCTCATCTGAGATGGACAAAAACGGCGTTACCCAGATAGAGCCCGACAAGATATTGGCCGAAAAAGTTGTGATGTCATCTAAATATATGCATCTTGTAGGAAACGTTGATAGCATTCCGAAGAATAATAGCGGGATGGTTAGCATCTCGATTGCGACAGAAGATGGAAAATCTGTAGACATCATTGTGAAAAATGCAAAGTTTAAAGGCGAATTTACGAACAACTCTGCACTGGTAAGGAATTCTTCCATTGAAATGTCGATCGGGGAGTCAAGCGGAAACGGATACATGACTATTTCGTTTCCAGAAGGAAGCGATCATTTATAAAGCAATGATTGCTAATTGAGAAGTATTTTGTGTAAATAAAATAAAAATTTGGATTTGTTTTATGAAATGGAAAATTATTGTTGAAGGAAAATTTGAGAATCCAATCAACGTTCCTGGCGCAGGGAAGACTTCAATCCATGCTAAAGATTTGGCCGAAAACTTTGTTTCAACGGTAAGGCGAGCAGGTCATTCAGTGACTCGGGCTGCGTACAGCGATGACAGCGAAGAGTCCACTGGAATTGGAAATGAAAGAATTGCAATGGCTTCTCTTTCGCTTGAAATGCTAGCCAAATTGATCGGTCTTCCGCCATCTATGCGAATCATCGATGTTCGCGTCTCTAATACTTCAGATGCGGGACCGATCGTCATGATGAAGGTTTCCGATAATGGCGGTAATGTTTCAGACAATTCTGCAATCGTATTATCTTACAAGAAAGACAATGATGACAATTACAAACTCGTAGGGATGCGTGAGACGAGTTGGTGAAAAAAAATATAGACGATACGTCTGCGTGCCCTATTTGCAGGCAGGCGATGAATTTAACGCTGGATGGAATTTGCGGAAGAAACTATACGTACGCATGCGACAGCGGCCATCTTTTTGGAATGAACAAGATAAGAAGGTGCTGGACCTGTACTGGATGGTTTCTTCTTTTTGATGCAAGCGACGAAAAAGAGTTGTACTGCTCTGCTGAATGCAAGATATTAGATATGATGGAAACGTTGCGCGCTCAATTTTGTCCGATATGCTCTAATCCAATTCCAGAATCTAGCCACGGAAGAAAGTATTGCAGCAGAAAATGCGCAAGAAAATTTTATCGTCAATCAGAACAAAACAACAAAACAAAAACAAGATTGCAGAGATATTCTTCAGAAGAAGAAAAAACGTAGTAAAATCTTGGAATGAAGCGTTGATTTTTTACGGTTTTGTAATTGATGAGAAGTTAGATTTAAACGGCTGGGAAGACATCTATGACGCAAAAACCATTCCAGATTGGGACGAAGAGCAAGTCGGAATAGGAACGATTTGGGACGGCTCCGACTTCAAATATTACGTTTACATAGCAAGAGTTCAAGTGTCAAGAGGCGAGATTGCATCTGGAATTATAGAAAAAAAATTCTCAGCAAAATGGAATGAAAAAATAAAATTTTTCTGCGAATCTATGGATATTCTGTACACTCAGCCCAAATGGTGTCTCGCGCTAGACAACAGAGAACCATTTTCGTGGG
>Ga0214917_10005140_pt1 | contig 14108 bp, 17 predicted proteins | sample LL_1208_BB_MetaG_FD_177983 | JGI IMG/M metagenome (GOLD analysis project Ga0214917, IMG submission 177983) | Freshwater microbial communities from Lake Lanier, Atlanta, Georgia, United States - LL_1208_BB | ecosystem: Environmental > Aquatic > Freshwater > Lake | place: USA: Georgia | collected... | reverse complement strand
CAAGTGAAACAAAATATGATGAACTAAATAATAAATCTCGAGAACAATGTATATCTGAAGCCAAGAATATTGCCAATGCTAATTCCAATCGAAAATTTGTTCAAGAATCAATTGTTATTAGACCGCTGAACATTTCAAACCGGCACTAAAAGTAAGAGTAGATGGGAAAACATCACACAGAAGACTACAAACTCTCCGCTGTTCGCCACGCTTTACGAACAGAAAATCAAGTAGAAACTTGTCGTGTTTTTGATTGTAAGAGGTCGTCTTTACAGGATTGGATAGACCTATATGAGAAAACTGGGTCTCCTGTTAGAATTACCCGAAAACAAAGAACAGCATACAAAGTCAGTAAAGAGCATATATCATTCTTACGACAAGAACTACAAAAGAAGCCCGATATTTTTATGGGTGATTTGAAAGAGGTATTTGATAGGAAGTTTACTGATACACATATTTCCCGAGTTCATATCGGTAGATTGCTTCGTGATAATGATAAGACACGAAAGCGACTTCGCAAACGCCACGAACCAAAAACATATAGAGGCAAGGAACGAAACCACAAAGGAGAAGTCCAAGAGTATTTGAAACAGGCAAGGAAATACGACCTTGATAAAATCATCTGTTTAGATGAAACCGCAATTTACGCCAACCTGCATCCATCATATGCTCGGTGTGATATTGGAAAGCGTTGTTATATCAAATCAGACGACAATAAGGTATTTACTCATTATTCTCTGCTTGTAGCCATCACAAACAAGAAGACTATTGGCTGGACTATCTATGAAAAAGGTGCGGTGAATGCCGAGCGTCTTGTAGAGTTTATAAATGAGTTTATCACAGGCAAATACGAAGACAATCTGGTGATTATGGATAATGCGATGTTTCACAAATCGCCAGAGGTAAAGAAGGCAGTAGCAGACTCCAAGAATACAATCCAATATACAGTTCCATACTACCCCAGATCCAATCCTATAGAGCAGTATTTTAGCCAGATGAAACACTACCTGAAGAAAGAGTCGCCAATATCATTCACCGACATCAAAAAGGTAGTTGAGAAGAGTATCGCAAAGGTCAAGGAACAGAACTACAATAACTACTTCCTCCACGCATTCCGTAGCGAAACACTCTTGAAAACAAGAAAGACAAGGAGACGAACGCCAAAGGTCTATAAAAATTGAACCTCCGGATCCAACAAAACGGATTGGTTAAAAAGCGTTAAACGGCTTAAACATTTTGTGCGTCTAATATATAACGAAATGGTTGCCTACACTTGCGACACTTGTGATAAGGTATTTATACAGAAGGGTCATTACGATTCTCATAAGGCAAGAAAGCGTCCTTGTAAGAAGAATGATATTATTGAAAAACTTGTCGAGAAAAAGGTTCAAGAGGCATTAGCAAAAACGAATGTAGTCGTGCCTAAAATTGAGGCAGTCATCAACCCTACCACTCAACCCACTGAAATGGAAATCATCAAGCCCTTTATAAAATGGGTTGGGGGTAAGACACAGATTATCAATGATGTGATTGCACTCTTTCCAAAAGAGATGAATAACTACCACGAGCCTTTCTTAGGAGGAGGAAGTGTTCTTCTTGCACTTCTTTCACATAAGAATAATGGATCAATCAAAGTTTCTGGAAAAATATACGCAAGTGATTTGAATTCAAATCTGATTGGTCTCTATAAGAATGTTCAATCAAATCCAGATGGTCTGATTATGGAAGTAAAGAAACTATCAGACGAGTTTGCTAAATGTAAGGGAATAGAAGTAAATCGTAAGGCATCTACTATTGAAGAGGCTCTTACATCACCAGAATCATACTACTTCTGGATTAGGTCAAGATTCAACACATTATCGAAAGAGGAACGCACCTCATTAACTGCATCTGCTATGCTACTCTTTATGAATAAGACATGCTTTCGTGGCGTATATCGTGAAGGACCAAAGGGCTTCAACGTTCCATTTGGAAACTACAAGAATCCTTCTATCATTGATGAAGAGCATATCAAATCGGTTTCAACATTGGTGAAAGATGTAGTATTCACTAACAGCCCATTTAGTGATTCTTTAACCAAAGTTGTTTCTGGCGATTTCGTGTATCTTGACCCACCATACGCTCCTGAAAACGATACATCGTTTGTCTCCTATACATCTGATGGGTTCAATTTAGATAATCATAAAATGCTCTTCAAACTCTGTGCTGATATGAAGGCAAAAAATGTGAAGATGTTAATGAGTAATGCGGAAGTGAAGTTGGTAAAGGACGCCTTTCCATCGCCATCATATACTACAAAAATAATAAGTTGTAGAAGGGCTATTCACTCCAAAGAACCAGATGCTCGAACTAATGAGGTTCTCATTACGAACTAAGCAACCTGAGAATATCAGATGCCCCAATATACTCAATTCTATTTTCACGAAAGAAGTCAAGAAACTTCTTTTTTTGTGGGCTACACTTTACTCCAGGCAGATTTCCATAACTTTCCCTGCAAACCTTCTCTGCTCCACCCATACATAGAATCTTTAGTGGCTTACCATAGAGGTCTGGGATTTCAGCATACTTGAAAGGACAACCCAGAATCTTTTCTCCTGCAGTTCCACCAGTGTGGAAAGTTCCAGCCTTTGCTTCTACAATAGCATCATCAACCTCTGAATCTGGTTGATAATGCTCTTTCTTTACAGGCTTTGATACAACCTTGCCGAGTAGGGAGTAAATCTCTTCGCAGATATGCTCTCCAAACTTATTCGTCCATTGCTTATCCAACTTCAAATCTGGGCGACGAATCTTTAGCATTGCCTGTCCCCACTTATCTTCAAGAATCTTGTATTTTGCCTCATCATTTGTCTTATTTTTCTTCTCAATTGCTGGAAGAAACGAAAGGTCTCCAAATAGCCACTGGATTACCTCCTTCTGCCGAAGCAGAATAACCTTTGTATCTTCAATCTTGGAAACAAACTCAAGAAACTTTGTAATATCCATATCAACTATACTGGACTTGGGTGTAGGTGGCTGTGCTGTTTCAATTTTTGGCGTGGCTGACGACTTCTTATTGGGACATGTCGTCTTGTTGTGTCCAGATTGCTTGCAGGAAGAACAGGGCATCTTATATGTTGGATAGTCTTCTTTGTTGAATGCCTATAAATCCGTTTTACAGCCGTTCAATTTTTTTGGTCGTAAGTGCCGGTTTGAAATGTTCAGCGGTCTAAAAGACAGGCAGCTAAAATACACCCTGTTTATATTCCATATCAAAATGAGTATTATACAGAATTTGATAATCAACAAAATCCACAATATGATGATATATTTTCAATAATTCCTAACTCACATGAAAATTCACGAAGCCGCTCGCGTCCCAAGTCACGTTCACGTTCACGAGCACGAACAAAGACACACGCACGAAAAGTGGTGCGTTCCACTCCAATCTACAAACATTCGGAAAGTATACAAGAGTCGCAACATAGTCCTACGACCACATTGTCCATGTTAAAAATTATGAATGGAAAAGAAGTTCAGGTTCGACCCTAGATATTGTAAAAATTCAGATAAAACTGGTCCATTTGTGACATTTTCTCGGACACATCCCCCTTTTTTGCGTTTTTTTTTCGCTGGGCAACTGCGGCAGCCTTTGCCTTTATAGCAGTAGGGAGGGACTTTTCAAGGGGAGGGAGAGCAAGAATTTCTCTCCAAAATATTTCAGCCTGGGAAACTGCCCTGGCAAGAGCCAAGTCATCTGTGCCAGAGCTCTGGAATCCCCCTTGGGAACCGGTCGTATTTAAAGTCAATAGGGGTGGGCAACTCGGATTCTTCCACCTGGGAATTTCCGCCAGGATTTGAATCATTAGTGCCAGGCAATCTGTCTGTTTTTTTGGAGTAAGGCCAACTTCATGGCCAATTCTGGAGAGATCCAGGAGACATTGAAATTCATCATGTAGGCGGATCAGGCCCTTGCCAGCCAGCTCTTTATAACATTCTGCCAGAACTGCTGCCACGTAGGCTCCCATGAGACCTTTACGTTTACCTCCTCCACTTCGCCCGCTACTTGACACCCCTCTTTCCAGAGTTGTAAGACCAACCTTATTTCGTTGACGAACAGCATTGTCTTCTTCAATTAACCAGCGCAGCCACCACAGGGCGCGTTCCGTGCCCCCTTCTTGTGTGGCATGTATAATCTCATTGGCCGCGTGATACATTTGGTGTTGGTCAATACCGTGTTTAAAAACTTTTCTAACACTCTCCTTTTCAGTGGCACGAAGACTGGAACGAAGCCAGAGGTCATTTTCGTGGGTATCGCTTGATACGACAGGTATTTTCGGCTTTGTCCGTCTTGGACATGCCTGTAATACAAGAACCATTTCCGCAATAATTTTCTGATTTTCTGCTGAATAAAGGAATGTTTCCTGTGACTGTTTCTGCCAGGCTGCAAAGATGTCTGAAATTCGTTTACGAAGAAAGATAAAAATCCTCGGTTGTGCCACACCTATATGATCGAAAGCGAAATCCCAACAAAGCTTGCGAAGTAGCTCGATACCACCGCTACAAATCAAATCCGCCGTATAATGAAGTAGTTTTCCACTAGCCAAGGGGCCAGTATCTAGGAGGTTCACTGAAAAGGAATGAAGTAATTCTCTGGCATCGTATCCTCTACGGCTAAAAATAATTTCATCGGATGGATCCTTATTTCCTCGGTCTCCGCTGCTGACTCCAGTATTCCGAGCCGAATTTGCCACAATTGTATTCGCATTCTGTCTAGCTACAGCCTGTTGAGTTGTGCTGGGAGTTCCGTTCCATGCAGCAGGATACATCTACATATTCTGATGGAATACACTTTGATTATAGGTGACGCATATTCTTTCGGGTTTTACCAATATATTTTGACCCAATAACTTTACGACCACGCAATGCTTTACTTGTTCTTGGAATAAGTCCTTTTGCTTTTAATGAAGCAGTCATTGTAAAACCGATTGACTCGCCGCGTTTCCATTTTCGCAAATACTTGAGATCTCGAGCGGTTGCTTTGTATGCCATTGTATTTAATAATTACCCTCTATTAAATCCGTGGATATTATTAATGGACACTTAAAGAGTGCACATTAATAGTATCCAAGAATTTAAAATAATTTTTTATAATGGAAACAGATACATTTACATTTCTAGGATATTATGTCTATAAATTTCCTGCAAATATACCAAATAATCCAGATTTATTTATGACTACATCTAGAAATTTTAAGATTTATAGGCGAAATAAAGATAACAGTTTATGGGAAGAACTTTATTGCTCTCATAATAAAAATAGAGAATTTAGATATTTATCTCCAGAAAAGTTCAACCCAAATAATTTCGTAAAATATTGAGTTTCGTGCAGATTAACCCGCTCAAAGTTTTATGGACTCGTTATTATTTTTATGTTCCATACGGCTTGCGGAGTAAGCTAAAGTGCCTCAATGAATATTTAGGAATCTAAGTGTTGCTGATATTTTTTCCGACATCTTTTTATCGGCTCTTCTTCACATTTTTCATTTATTCATGGATGAACCTGGGCGAAAAGTTCATTGGATTATTAGATGAAATCTGGCAAAACGCGTCGAAATTCTAAAAAGGGCGTGCCATTTTGGCCGCCAAAGTATTATTCAGGATTGACACGGAAACAAAAACTGGCGAGACGAAAAGAAATAAAAAAATTCGGTCAAAAAGACTGGCAAGACCCCACGGCATATCGCGGATTTAAAACAAATGTCGGAATCAAAACACGCAAATCTTCCTATACAGCAAACTGGCAACGCCTCTTTCCAAATGCTCATTCTCTCAAGTCAAAATCCGAAGCCACAGGAGTCCCCCTTGAATATATACAAAAATCATATGACCGAGGGCTAGCAGCGTGGCGAACAGGTCATCGTCCAGGTGCTACTCAGCAACAATGGGGTTATGCTCGTGTTCATTCATTCCTCCTTTGTGGCAAAACTCATTACGGTCCAGACGCGGATTTAGTGCGTAAATCAAAGACTAATTCGAAATCAGCACGCAACTGGTTTAAGAGGTGTAAGGATGAATAGGGGTTCTTATTCTCTGCCATAAAATAGGGGATGTCTTCGAATAATATTTTTCAAGACCTAAATAATACAAATCGTTCGCGCAGAAACACACATAACTCTCTTTTAATAGCAAATAATAATAATAATCTTCGTCCACCACCCAATTCGCGACCAAATTCCCGCGGACGTTCGTCGGCATTTTCAGAAAATTTTCCTCAATTGAATAATATATCTCCTAACGTGGTTCCAGTCTCTGCACCATCTTTCGCGACTGCCGCGACTGTCTCGGCACGTGATAGAGAAAAACTTGCAGAATCTTTCACTGACAATTACTGGAGAATAATAAATTTATTCCTATTGAATCCACGTGTATTAAAACATATTACAATCAATTTCAATACAACATTTAGTAAAATACCTGGTGCGCAATTAAATAAATTATTAAAAGGTTCACAGAATATATTAGAGAATGATAAAAAATCAACTCCGCGAACATACTATAAAACGCGAAAAATCATTGAAAATTTATTAAAAGAACTTGCTTCAAAAGTGGATATAAATGAAATAAGCCCAGACGATTTTTTCATGAAGGCATTTGGACTTACAGAGGATGAGGTTGCGACTATATTAAAACAACTACATCCTGACGAGCCTGTTCTCCTCAACAGCGGAAAATATTCTGAGAAATTTATGCATGTGCCTGGGCGTTTCTATAAAGCGTTATTGGATTTTTACCTTTATGGTGATATTTTTCTAGAATGGCGCTCTACAACGGATATTTTATCTCGTCAAGTTCTTGATTATGTGTCAAGCGGTAAAACACCAACTGGTTTTTTTAGTTTATCAACACTTACTCCATTTGGCGATTCTATGCCTAAAAATAGTGAACTAGTAGAAGAATATATTTTATTTGATAAAGCGAAAAAACCAGACTACGTTCAGAATACAACTTCTTTTCCTATTTATGATTTAAAAAACCTCATAGAGAGCTTAATGAAAACTCAGACTATAAAAGACCTATTCAAGAATAAAGCTATTCTGAAAATGTCACCAGGAATTCGCACGATATTAGAGAAAAATCCAGAAAACAAAGTATTACTTAATATGGCATTTCCGCCGTCACCTGCAATGGTGCGAAATAATAGGCCTAAACCAGTGCCTTATCAAACACGCCGTTTGTTAGCTAAGGGATTCCTACCAGGAAAGCCTACAAGGGGTGGAAGAATTCGTCGCCAGCGTCGCACCACTAAAAAACATACTTGTAAATAGAATGAGAATTTCAACGCACTGGCCATGGGCTCATCTGTATATGGCCTTATCAATGTTTTTTCTGAGCCTATTCATGCCTTTGATAATGATAGCAAGTCCAGCTGATTATTTCATAGGGCCGACACAGGTATTTGGTGCAGTATTCATGGCGATTGCGATGTTTGGTCTTGAAGGAACAATGCATACAATGCCTACATGGGCCTGGATATTTACAATCGTTGTCTTGATAGGGACAGTAATTGCCATTCGAAGTCAATTTATGGTAGATTCTGTTGGATATTTACGTGATATGATACCACATCATAGCATGGCAATTTTAACAAGTCAGAGACTAATAGAAAAGGGGCCAGGGAAAAATCGCCCTGAGATTCAAGACCTTGCGGAGAATATTTTGGCGACGCAGAAGACGGAGGTTGCGCAGATGAAACTTTGGGTCAACAACGCACGAAAAAATTGAATATGACTTATGATGAATCATTATCATTGTTGGGTGTTATATCTGTGGATAACCTATACTATTTGGCATAACCTTTATGGGATGTCATCTGCTCGGAAATCAATTATTTCAACTGATCTCCGACCAGTAATTGGACCCAATAATAATTTTGAATTCGGTATTCCAGAAAAGAAATACACTCCTAATTCTATTGAGCATTATCGCGACTACGAATTTCGTGTTTATTCAAAGAATGTTCGTAACAATATACTGGCAGTTCTTGAAGAAAAGTTTAAAGGCGACCCGCATTTTAATGAGATTTACGCACATTTTAAAGCATTTGATTCCCAATGTTTGGACCAATATAGTGATTTTATCATTCTAATTAAATTGTATGGAACCAGAATACATTTCGTGACATCTCGTGTGGAATATTCAGGGATGGAGTATACTCTTCAAGATTGGAATTCAGAGCCTGCAGAACAGTTCCGAAAGCGCCCCAAGTTTCTTGGGCTCTTTTAATTGACTTTGTATTGTCCATAGACTCACAATATTCAGTGGTCTAATTAGATGAATAAATGCGACAATGAATTGTAACGGATCTATGTTTTTCACCTTTTTTTATGAGTCTCTTTTTCAATATGGAAAAATCGCCCCAGAATTCGCCATGACCCAAATAAAATCCTATATTCTTAACCTAAAAGAGAATCATAATTTATTTGATAATTTAGTTCGTCTAGAGGGCGATTTACTGTTAAAAATGTCCATGACTTATCCGCAAATTTTGAAAGAATGCCTGGCTTTGGGACTGGGTGAATATTCTAATGTCATTGATTTGATTAACTGGGCACTTTTCTGTGGCCCCACAGCGCCTTCGTCGATGGTTTCATTTACACCCTCTTTAAGAATACAGGCACTTCATCATGTTCTTGATCACAAAGACAACCTTCTTTTTCTAAGTTATCACTTTGAATTATTACATATTCTTCAATATTTGCCAACCGATAAGTCCCTAACTCGAAAATTTATTGACAAGTTTCCCCAATTTCCAATTACAAATGAGTGGTTATTATCATATTTACACCGCGGTAATCCTAGTAATATTCCCTATATAGTATCTCATAGAAATAACCGAGAAATTCTGTATCAGGAGCCCAATTTTATAACAAAAATGCTACCTTCTCTGAGAAATCAAATGGAGGAAGACGACTCATTCATCGGTCCAAATGAAAATAGAAATCAATATTATCATAAATTACGTAATTTACATTCGTTGATTGAGGAGGCTCGGCCTCTAGTCGTTCGTGAAAATATAAATGTATTATTCTGGACAACAATACTTGTTATTCGAGTTCGGAATTTTCTACAACGATATTATGCCCCATCAACTGGAAAGGGATATTTAAAACAGATGAATATGTGGGAAGAGCATAAACAAACATATAGAATAATAAAGTAGATATATGTTGATAGTATGGTGAAGATTCAGTATTGTTCAGATATTCATCTTGAATTTTTAGAACAATTCTCAATGTCAAAAACAAATTTTGAAGATATCATAACACCAGGCGTATCTCCCTATTTAGTATTAGCGGGCAACATTGGTCAGCCACATTTATCCCTATTTCGGCTTTTTTTCGAATGGTGTTCGCAAAATTGGACGGGCGTATATTATGTTACAGGCAATCATGAATATTATTCCAATGAATCTCCTTTAGAATCAATGGACTGTATAGAGAGTGCGATTGGAAAACAACTAGTCGATTTGAAAAATGTCCATTGGCTTTGTTTGGGTTGTCCAGGCGGAAGTATGAGCAGAGACATATCAGGTTCTGATATTACAATTATAGGGACAACTCTTTGGACAAATATAGATGATGAAATTGAGAATAATGCTAGAATGGCAATCATGGATTACAGACTAATCGGTTCACCGCATCTTCATCCAAAAAAGGGTGTTCAGATGATTCAGCCATATGAAGTATCTGTATTACATATGCTACATAAACAGAATTTGGCCAATGAAATTCGAGCAGTTCATAAGAGAGGGCGCAAAATTATAGTAGTTACACATCATATACCTTCTTATAAATTGATTGCGCCTAGATATGCTAGTTCTAAATTAAAATCGTGTTTTGCTTCGCATTCAGATGACCTAATAAAACTACCAGGTGTGGTCGCGTGGGTTTATGGAAATACCCATGATAATAGGGAGACATGGATTGACAAGTGTTTGTGTGTAGTGAATACGGTGGGATATCCTGGAGAAAAGAAACAGCCGTCCGTCAAGAATGCGTCGATTGACTTGGATACACTATTAATAAATTATCCTAAAATTTTAGCTAATGAAGAAAGCGCACCAAAATTTCCAACAGACTTATCTGAGTCGCCCATTTTATTGTAGAAATAATAGATGAACATCAATCCCATTTTATTAGATTTATATCCACCTAATGTGAAATGGATACCGAATCTAGATATGCCAGTTGTTACATATGGGACAGATACTTCAAACTTCCTATTAAGTAATTTTCCGTTGACAGAAATAATTCCTGGTCTCTATTCTGTCACAATACCCAGAGGAACATTATTATATCATTCTGCAAATATACCTAAATTACCCACAGATGAAAATATGAATAATAAATTGGAATATATCATAAAACTACTAAAAGGGACAACTCCCTATGGCACTCGGGCAACATATTTGGAAACCGACCGAAAAATTAAATTAACTGGGTGCCATGATCAGTTTAATTTTCGATTTTTATTTTTTTCTATATTCCCAACAATTGAATTTTTGGTGTATTATAATTACATAATTGAATATGAAACAAAACATGATATAAAATTGGCAATTGCAATGTCTCCAAGCCGTTTTACTAAAAAAGGGGCACGGTCTGAGGCAAACACTGCTATTTATAGATCATGTGCTAAAATAGATAAAGAAACCAACGCCAGTCAACGATGTACAGATTTGGAAATATTAGGATATGATACTTGTTTTACTCTTGATTTTCTCCAAGAGCACAGTCTATCGGGACAATTACAGATTTCCTATGAAGAATCAAATAAAGCTAAGGTTGACACATACACTTCTACGCGTTTATACGGTGATGGAAAACTTCCAGATGAATTGATAAAATATAAGAGGAAATTAACGTATGGGACTTTCTCGGCCGACAATCTTCAAAAAGAGAATAATAGCAATCCGCAATACGGCCCTCCAGAAGTGGTGTTATATCAATTTGGTCCAACGGCGAAAAGCAACTTCGAATATACGATTGATGTCGAGGAAGATAATCCTGAGAAGACTCTGATGAAGCACTTATTAAATGGAGAATCAGAGCAGATTCACCCTCTTTTACAAATACGTTCAATAATTAGTCATGATAGAGTGATTGACTTCAAAGAGAGGACACAGGTGCCAAAATATGTCCTCACCAAATTTGGAGAGGAAGAGTTAAATGTGCGATTTCCTTTTTTGGGTCGAGAATTTGATATCAACTTTCCTATGATTCCTCAACAAAAATATAATTATACAAAACGCCTATTTATGATGGTTAATTATTTTACCAAATATCAAGACATTGAAAATCAAATATATGTTGACCCACGTCTAGGTTCTCTTATATTCAGAGCATCAGAGCCTACTATAGATGATGGACGGAAATTTTCAGATATGGCAATAGGTTCAAAGAATTTCTCACAGTCCGTTTACTATCGCCTAGAAACAAACCCTCTGCCTATTAAGTTGGACGGTAGATATGGTAGTCTCAATGATGAAATTAAATCATCTTTAATTGTTAGTGGCGGTGGAAAGAAAATACAAAAATCACGCAGAAGATTCAAACTTGGTAGGACAAAGAAATCAATTGCCGTGTATAAAAGACGAAATATATCGAAAAAATATAGATAGAATGAATATCCTAAGGATAGCATTATCATTAACTTCTCTATTTTCTCTTGTATCTGCCTTCGGACTTAGAGGAAGTGGGGTGGTAAGTGACTGTAATCCTACGTCCCTATTTCACTTTGATTCGGCCACCTTAGAGCCAACGAATCCATTGCCTGATACAAATATAACACTATCTCTAAACTTCACTAATTCCTATTCGGTAGTAACCGACGGAAATGTGGATTATTTAATAAATTTCAACGGCCTACCATATTCCTACACCGAGCCTCTCTGCACTCCTAGCCTACCTTGTCCTATAGAGTTGGGGACACATACGGTCTATTCCGAGCCAATAAATCCTGGCACTTCTGCTGGGAAACTGTCTATTCAGGCTAATTATAAGGACTTGGCAGAAAATTCTCTTCTTTGTGTCAAAACGGTTATTCGACTTTTCAATACTGCAAATCAGAAGGCATTAATTGTTGTGCCGACCGATGAAAATTGATGAGCCAATGAGCGTTGATTTATAGAATAATTACAATACAGTATATATTAATTTTATTGTAATTATGGGCTTACTCAATATTTTAGCAAGTGCTGCCGCAATATTTCAGACGACCGCCGATTTACCGTCGAAGCCTAGGTTTGGAAGTTGTCTGGCTGAATCCCAACTATCTTTTCAATCAGGGACAGTTACTCAATTACAGAAAGTGAGGAGTATTGTCATCGGCATGAATTTTGATAATACGGGTCTTCAGATTAATGATGGCATAGTAGAATTTACAGTAAATTTAAATGGCATTCCATATACTCACAGTCAGTCAATTTGTTCCCTTGATAAGACTCTCTGTCCGTTAGCGCCTGGACTCAGGGTATTTCATACTGAACCGATAGATTTGACCGATATTCATGGCCGACTGAAAATTAAAATTCATGTTAAACATCAAAATGGCGGTGATTTGATGTGTGTATTTGGTGATATGATGGTGGAAGACGGACACGTGATTGGAGGGAACTTTATAGGGGGGTCTAATGGCGCGGAGCACGTGGAGCAGGTCGAGAATTAGACCGATGAACAATTTAAACCGGCACTTAGCAGGTCAAAGCCCCGCTTTTTGTAAGTTTAGAACAGTTCATCGGCCCCGGCCAACAAACATTTTGAAATGTTCGTTGGTCTAAATAGACAAAAAAAAATTATCCGGTAAGATAAAATGGCGGAAATCTATGCAATAACGGTTTCAACCCGATATGCAGATCTTCTTAGAATTATAATACATCAAAATGTTAAGTTCTTTAAGAAATGGTATATCGTTACGCACCCATCTGATGATACGACAATTAAAGTTATACGCGATGCAAGTTATAATAATATAGAATTACTTTTCTATGATTTCTATAATAATGGGTCTTCTTTTGATTTTGGTGGAGCAAGACTGTATTGTCAAAAACATATACTTTCTCAATTTGGAGTTGGCAAAATTGTATTAATGTTAGATTCTGACATATATCTGCCCGATAATTTTCTGGACTCTATAAATTCTATAACAATAAATAAAAATACATTATATGGGATAAGTAAAAGATATGATTATGGAAGAATGACAGACTTTATTGCGAGGACTACCAATAATCCATATAGAGCGGCCAATGAATTTCATGGCTTTTTTCAGATGTTTATACAAGAAGAACATAACCTTTACAAGAATTCATACGATTGTAGTCGGTGCGATTTAGATTTTCACAAATGTTTTAATAATAAAATAATTATTCCGTTAACTCTGTATCATTTAGGAAAAAGTGGTGTTCATTGGAGGGGTCGTTTAACTACAGCGGATTTTATTAATGATATTTAGAATGGAGTTTCACGATGAAAACGGACGATTGATTAATCACTTTAAGATTGAAAGAGAAGAGCAGCTCCATGCTGAGCGCTTTATTAATCCGTTATGTGTTGTATTAGAAATAGGCGCTCGGTATGGAACTGTGTCATGTACAGTAAGTAAAAAATTAAACAATCAAAAAAATCTTGTAGCAGTTGAGCCCGATGAACGTGTATGGGGTGCGCTAGAGGGAAATATGACTCGCAATGGTTGTAATTTTAATATTCTTAAAGGTGTTATTTCAAAGAAACCGCTTATTCTTGCTGAGAAGAACTCACATGATGGATATGGAACAACTTCTGTTTCAGCAGAATCTTCACCAATACCCAATTATAGTTTAGAAGAGATTGAGGCACGGTATGGTCTCAGGTTCAATACGCTTGTAGCAGACTGTGAAGGATTTCTGGAAGTCTTTTTTGATGAGAACCCCTCTTTTTATGATCAGTTGTCTCTTATTCTATTTGAGAAGGATTATCCTCATAAATGTAATTACAATAAGATAAAAGCAACTTTGCGCGCTAAGGGCTTTCGGCAGCTGGTAGAGGGATTTCATGAAGTATGGGAAAAAATATAGAATAATATATAGC
>Ga0214917_10005139_pt1 | contig 14109 bp, 13 predicted proteins | sample LL_1208_BB_MetaG_FD_177983 | JGI IMG/M metagenome (GOLD analysis project Ga0214917, IMG submission 177983) | Freshwater microbial communities from Lake Lanier, Atlanta, Georgia, United States - LL_1208_BB | ecosystem: Environmental > Aquatic > Freshwater > Lake | place: USA: Georgia | collected... | reverse complement strand
CCAACCCTTAGGCTTTCTTTTTTTAACAACTCTTGCCAAAACGGCATCGTCTTGCACATGCGGGGGTCTTTCAGGCCGAAAGGCACCCCCTCTGAAATTTTATTTTTTACCATTTTTTGTGCTTTCTTACGTTCAGCGGAAAAAAGTGGACTAATGAAATCATTTGCTTCTGTTGGAAGTAAACTTGCCCAGTGGTTGCACATTTTTTCCAAAATAGATTCGTTGATGGCAACCAAGTCCAGATCTTCAAAATAACCTCTTGAATTTTCGGGCTGGGCGGGCATTAGTTTTTTACCCAGTTTGATCCCGAAGACTTCCAGCGCTTTGGTCAGGGCACTGGTTCCGCTCCGGTGCATGCCCAGCACCACCACCACATCAAAATTCATCCTTCCCAAAGACTGTGATCTAGCCCTTTTGGGATAAAGGGTATTTTTGGCTGAAGCCGCCCCGTTCTTGCCACTCCTTTTTTCGGTTTTTATCCTGCTCACCAAGAGAGTTTATATTCGCAAAAACCCCACTTTTTCGCCAGCAGAACCTTTCGCTTTTTCACAAACCCCGCCGCGCTCACCCGCAGGAGGTGGGGAGGATTCGTTTAGGTTTACGAAAGTGTGTAGGGCGGGGCGGTTGAGGATTAGGGTTTCTTAGGAGATAGGGGGCTCGAATCCGCAATTCGAAATTTCTTTAACTTCAACTTAAACTAACTACCTCCCCGGCGGCGCCAGCGAATCGACCCTAGCCTTAAGTGCCTGCATTTCGCCACGCAAACCCTCCATCTCCCCGTCCCGCTCCGCCAACGCGGAGGCGTGCTGGAGCTCCCGCCAGGCCGCCGCCTGGTCCCTTTCCTTCAGCTCCTCGACTAATCCTTGGATGGCCGCATACATTACCCCGTCGCTGTCCAAGGTGCTGATCGACTTGTCGTCCTGCCCCAGACCAAAAGCATGATGAAAATCCTGTGCCGTCGGGCCGATGTACGTCCGCCCTGGACTTCCCTTATATTCCCACATCGAGACGGGCAGATCTGCAAGTTTGGCCAAAACCATTCGTGGCTGGATGGGTTGAAAATTTGTCTTTGCATTCCGATCGCTGAGTGAAGCCCAGCTATTCCCCCCAGCCGCAAGAACCACCCCATGGGTGATCCCCGGGAATCCATTGGTGTTGGTCGAGGTGATAAATCGGGCACCGCCGAGACATCGCACCGTGAAAGAGTTGTCATTGGTAGAAGCGGTAATTTGCGGGCTTCCGTTCCAGACAAATGATCCGGCGTTCGTTGCATACGCCCGGTATCCAGCGGCAAAAGACAACTGTCCATAGGCCCGAGAAAAGTAACCGCCCGGTATCACCCCCCAGCGGCCCGCCACGCTGTTTCCCTCCCCACCCCCAATGGCACCAGACTCATGTCCGATTTGGTTATTTAGCCCACCCGCGATAACGGAGTAGTTGTTGCTATCCCCCAAATAGAGGTTGTTACCGTAGCCACCCCCAATGACCCCGTAGGCATGAACATTGGTGTTTTGCGCCCCACCCGCCACCACTTGGCCTTGAGCCGTGGATCCACCTCCGATCACATTGCTCCATCCACCCCCAATCGTTCCGTAACTCCGAAAGCTTTGAATGGTATTGTCAAAACCACCCAAAATGGCGCTGTGATCGGAACCAGAATCCACCAGATTCCCGCGCCCCCCTCCGATGACACTATTAGAGCCACTAACAATATTTGACTCCCCTCCACCGATGAACGAACGATTTTCGTCAATCCAGTTTTTCCGTCCACCGGCAATTGTGGAGAAGTTTACGTTTGAAATCACATTGCTGTAGCCGCCACCGATGAAGTTGTTGCTATTGGTGTAAACGGAATTGGGATTGTACACTTGGTTCAGCGAACCAGAAACGATGCCCGAGTTGACCACAGAAGCGCTGATTGCGTTGCTGGTTCCTGCCCCGATAAAAGAACTGTCGCCGGAATATCCCAGTGGCACTCCATTGCTTCCGATTCTGTTGTATTTTCCTGCCCCAATAAAAGAAGAAGGCCCTGATTCGCTTATTTGGTTGCCAATACCAGCCCCAATGAGACTGTTGTTGGGGCCACTTGAAATCATGTTGGAAGTCCCCGCGCCGATACCCGAACGAAGAGCCCCGTTGGAATTGAAAACTCCAGCCCCGATGAAGGCATTATTGGCCTGGTTGGTATTATACCCGCCACCCCCGATAAAGTTGTAAAAAGTGCCGGCCGCCGTCGTATTGCCCGTACCTGCCGGAATCGCACTCCCGGTACCAAAGTTGTTGTTTTGGGCAAAAGTGATTTGTGTAAACAGAAGAGATATCAATACGATCTTTTTATTCATCCTAACCTTTCTAATTTAGAAGATCGCCATGTCAAGATCGTGGGTCTCCTCCCGCCCTCGCCTTAATGGAACGAAATCATGCTCTTGCCTATTTGGTAAAGTCCTTTAAAACAAGGAGTATTGTTTAACAAAGCCAAAAACTATTAGGCAATGAAAGGCCCCTCACAAACTGTACGCGATTTATATCTGCAACTTCTTCTAAAAAGCGTCTCTAATTTAATTTATGGTTCCTTACCGCTCGACCTTTGGAAAGATGGCCTCTTTGGGAGAAACGCTCCCCCCGGACGTGACCGCCAATCGCCGGCACACACCATGGTAGGAGTGTTACGACTACAAAATGTTATTCAACTTGCACAAAACACGATCGATGAAGGCATTCCGGGACATTACATCGAAACAGGAGTATGGCGCGGGGGTTGCTGTATTTTAATGCGTGGAGTGCTGGCGGCAAACTGCATTCAAGATCGCAAAGTTTTTGTCGCTGACTCTTTCGAAGGGCTTCCCACTCCAGATCTCAAAAGGTTTCCTCAAGACGCGGATTCCACCTTTCATCAGGACAAAAAACTCGCTGTCTCTCTTGAAGAAGTAAAAGAAAATTTTAGCCGGTATGGCCTCCTTGATGATCAAGTGGTATTTATAAAAGGTTTTTTTAGTCAAACTCTTCCCCATCTCGAGGCCGGGCCTTTTAGTCTGATCCGACTTGACGGGGACATGTATGAATCAACTTTTATTGCGCTGAGTTATTTGTATCCAAAGCTTGCTCAAGGGGGATACGTCATTATTGACGATTACGTCGCTGTTCCACAATGTGCTCATGCGGTTCAGGATTATCGGCGCAAAATGTCCATCACGGCTCCCCTGCAGGAGGTGGATTGGACTGCCGTCTACTGGCGAAAACCATGATTAGTCATCAACACAAAGTTATTTTTGTGCATATACAAAAGACGGGTGGTACCGCCATCGCTTCCGCCTTTGGCCAACCCTCTGTCTATCCGGAAAAGCACTTTTCAGCATCCGAACTAAGGCTTTTGTATGGAGATTCTGCGTGGACAACCTATTTCAAATTTTCATTTGTGCGCAACCCTTGGGATCGGCTTGTTTCCTGGTGGTCAAATATCCAGGATCAGCGCCCCGCCTTTGAGCAAGGCATACACTTAAACAAGTTCCAGACCTACGTACTTCAACACGCCTTTACATTCACAGACTTTCTTGAAAACTGTGACGAGGAAATCCTCGACAATGATGGCAGCAAGTGGATTTTTAGAAATCAGATTGACTATCTATGCGACAAAGACGGCGATCAAATGGTTGATTTTATTGGCAGGTTTGAAAGCTTACAGCACGATTTTTCAATTATCACCCAAGAAACCATGGGGAAAGTCTTTAATCTGCCGATTGTCAACCAATCCAAACGATCAAAATATTCAGAGTACTACAACTCAAAAACTGTCGACCTAGTAGGGTTGAAATATCAGAAAGATATACAGACATTCGGCTACTCATTCAGCCGTTAAGCGAGGGGCTACTTGCGGAAGGAGATCACGGCTGCCATATCCGTTGCACATATCCATAACGCGAAAGTGGCTCCCCTGTTCAAAAGGCTTGATGATCACAAACTGATTGTGACCATGGATCACCAGAGGGGCTTTTTGGCTTTCAGCAAAATAAGCCGCGTAAGGACAAACCAAGCTGGGCTCGAAGGATGCAGGATGGTGCCAGATGGAAGGCGAATAGTCATCACCAGCCAAAATACCGCCTTGTTTTAACTTTGGGTAAATACACATCAAATCAATCGTAACTCCTCGAAGGGTATGATCGCCGTCTATGTAGGCGAAGTCTAAGCTATCGTCTGGGATTTGGTCGGCCATTTCAAGCGTTGTTCCCCGCAAGATAATTCGGCGACTGGCTGCAAAATCGGTGCGGTCCAAAGCTTCTTGGTATATATGCCGGAACTCCTCATCAGAGACGTTCGCCGGCTTATTCCAGTCTTCCATTCTGCGCCACGGATCCAGCATGTAATATTTTTTTATTCCCGGGCAATGCTTTAGGATGTTGGCGGCAAATTCACCTTTCCAGACTCCTAGCTCCAAGCAGACATGAAAGTGATTTTCATTAATGATTTTTACCATTAATTCTTCCCGCCCCGCCCCTCGGAGGCCGGAAATTTTATCTGTCAAAGTATCGGTTGCCGACCTCATTTAGCAGGCATCACAAGTGGCCTTTGTTTCCGGGGTGGCAGACCGAAACTTAATGAGCCAATCCTTGGCTTTAGATATGTGGAGACGGTAATCCTCATCCATCAGCTTATTCGTTTGTTCCTGGGGATCTTTGCAACGGTCAATCACCAACACTGGTTGCAGGTCTGCATCAAATTCCACCTTGATATTTTCGTCTATTACACAGGTATTTCCTCCAAATTCACAGATCACCTTTTCCCTAATTTTTTCAGACCGGGCAGACTTTTCTAGCAACGCACGCAGGGACTTTCCACAGGATAAGGACGGGGCCTTCCCGCCTGCGTAATCGACTATGGTTACCCCAACATCCATCAACTCAACCAGGGCGTTTAAGGCATGCGTGCCAGTAGTGGGTCTGTTGATGGGAGGACGGATGATCAATGGAATTTTTATCGCAGGGTCAAGGAAATTTGCTTTATACAGTAAGCCATAGTCCCCGTTCATCTCCCCGTGGTCAGAGGTAAAAACAATGAGCGTGCGATCCAATTCCCCGCGGTCTCTGATTAGTTCGATGATTTTTCCAATTTGATCATCAATCAACGTTACGTTCCCGGCGTAATTCGCCCGCATAGCCGCAATCTCCTCAGCATTCATTCCAGGATTTGCTTGAGGGGAGTCGTAAAGGCCCTTGAGCAGTCCTGTCTTTATGCTTGCGAGCCCGTGCCGGGGTTTGGGCATGGTCTCTGGAGAATACATGCTGGCGTATGGCTCAGGGGCGTCCCATGGCTCATGCGGGCCACCAAAACTTACCCAGCAAAACCACGGAATATTTTTATCTCTTTGGGCAAGGAATCGCCGGGCAGATGTGCCCACATAACAATCGTAATAATATTCAAGCGGCAAAACGCTGGGCCTGACTAGATAAGGCTTGGTGGAAAAACGGCTGGAGAAATCTTTTCGATACGATTCCCAGAAGTTTTCCTTTTCCCATAGATCGGTCATATTACTTTTCACAAAAGCGGCGGCGCGTGGGCCTGTTGTTTCGTCAACGGTTTGAAGGCCGTAGCGTTGCATCAAAGGGACACGATCTCTGATATCTCCCTCGTGGGGGTGAAGATGGGTCTTCCCAAACAAACTGGTGGCATAACCCGCTTTAATGAGAGTTTGCATCCAATTAGGAAATGCAGGATCCAGGGTACAACTGGTATTTCGATCAACCCCGGTTTGATGGGGATAAAGACCTGTGGCCAGGCTGATTCTACTGGGAATACACTCAGCTGAATTGGCATAAGCATTTTCAAAGAGAAAGCCTTCTGCTGCCAGTTGATCGAGATTGGGGGTACGAGCATAGCCACCCACGCAACCAAGGGCATCGGCTCGAAATTGATCGGCCATGATAAAAAGAATGTTCGGTTTCATGTTGGATTACGGTGAATTTATTAAAATTCTATTTAATCCCTTGCAGCTAGGCAAGACTTGTACGTTAGATAACGTGTTTATTTTATCTCAGCCGCTTTGTTTCTAGTTAATCAGTAACTAGTCTCCGCTTCATGGAGAAGTTTTTTATGATCCCCTCACATACCGCTATGTTTCACTTCTTCCCTCATCCAGAAGGGCCGAGAGATAAATTCCATATTCGCTCTTGGCCAAGGGATTCGCCAAGGATCGGAGCTGGACGTCATCGATCCAACCATTCCGCCAGGCAATTTCCTCCGGGCAGGCCATTTTTAGCCCCTGCCGATGCTCCACCGTGGAGACGAACAGCCCAGCCTCCAGTAAGGACCCGTGGGTTCCCGTGTCCAACCAGGCGTACCCCCTACCCATCTTTTCCACATGGAGATTGCCCTCCTCCAGATAGAGCCGGTTCAGATCCGTGATCTCCAGCTCCCCACGGGCCGAGGGCTTCACCCTCCGCACCTTTTCCACCACCTGTTCGTCGTAAAAATAGAGGCCGGTTACCGCATAGTGGGACTTTGGCTGCTTAGGCTTCTCCTCCAGGGAAAGCACCTTCCCCTTTTCATCGAACTCCGCCACGCCGTACCGCTCCGGGTCGTTCACCCGGTAGGCAAACACCGTGGCCCCCGATGTCCGCCGATCTGCCTGCTCCAGCAGATGCGGGAAATGATGACCGTAAAAGATGTTGTCCCCCAGCACCAGGGCGCTCGGCCCTCCCCTAACAAAATCCGCCCCGATCACAAAGGCCTGCGCCAATCCCCCCGGATTCGGCTGCACGGCGTAGGAGATCGAGATTCCCCACTTATTCCCGTCCCCCAGCAGCTTTTCAAAAAGCGGCGTGTCCTGCGGCGTGGAGATCAGCAGGATTTCCCGGATCCCCGCCAACATCAGCGTGGACAGCGGGTAATAAACCATCGGCTTGTCGTAAACGTTCAACAGCTGCTTCGACACCGCCAGCGTGGCCGGATGCAGCCGCGTCCCCGCCCCTCCTGCCAGGATGATCCCTTTTCGACCCCTCAAAATAGACAAGACAACGCCGAGGCGAAAATAAACCTTTTTTTAGATTCCGGTAATGAAGCAACCAAGGAAGCGCCTCGCCTCATTGACCCGGGGGGCAAAAAAACAACCTTGGCACGCAAGAACATGCGCTCATCTGCCTTGCCAAATCGGAAGCGACGGACATTCCGGCAGTTTGAATCATGCACATTTGATTTTTTTCTTAACCCTAAAACTCAATCTAACCCAGGAAACACTGGGCCTCAGCGCAGGCGACACCCTTTTGTCTGTAGCCTTACTTATTTTTTTTCTTTTTCTCCGTCTTTTTATCCATTTTTTTGTCTGCCGCCTTGGGGGGGACGTAAGCGGGAACCTGCACCAGGGGAGAAGCGCCGGAAGAGACCAGTTCAAATTTCGCCCCGGAGGCCAGATTCGCGTGGACAGCCACCCCATATCCCTTCGCCGGAAAATTGGTGGGTAACGGCACAGCCAAGCCCCACCCGCTGAGCTCCGCCCGCGGATCCTTCAAAGCGGCGGAAACATCGGGCCGGGGGCCGAAAGCGGGCAAATTGGTCACCAAAGGCTGGCCATCCAAAGAGACCACCAAACCCTTCACCGGATCGTCCGGGCTAAAGACCCAACCGCCGGCTCCCACAGAGCGGGAAGAGGGATCAAAGGAAAAACCGTCGATATACCCGCGGGGCGGAACCGGCCCGCTGGCCTTGGGCGCCTCAGGCTGGCCGCAGCCCGCCAAGAGGAGGACCCCCAGCCACGCCAGCGATCTTAAATTCCTAAACAAAGAGGCACTGCCCTGCATTGAGGGTCATCATGACCGCAGGCACGCCTTCCCGTCAAGTTCCCGCCCCTTTGCGCTTCAGCGCCGGGGGGAGCCGAAGACGGAGGTCCGCAGGGCCGGGAAGAGATCAGCCCAGACGCCGCTTGCTCAAGCCCCGGAGAGAGGATATGGGAGATAGGAGATATGGGGCTCAAATCCGCAATTCGAAATCCGAATTTCGAAATTTCTTAATCCTCAAATTCAACTTCGACGAACAAATTCTCACATTCCCTTCCTCGGGGCTTCCAAGGGAAGTTGGGTCATGCGGGCATAATCACCAAAGTTAAGGGTCACAATGCTTTTGGCCCGGTGGATCTCTGCTGCCCGCACGTGCAGGAAGTCGTGAAAGCTGTTTCCCTTGATGCCGGAGACGTTGGCCGCCTGTTCCGTGGAGGCCAGCACCTCCTCGGCCGTCAGGTCCCGGAAGGTGAGGTTGGCCACCAACCCCCGGATTTCCTTGGCAGCATCAAGGGGGGAGAGATTTTTTTTCACGAGCTGGCCTTGGGGCGTGCGGTACACCAAGCCGCGTCCAGTCTGGATGGCGAACCATTCCGCGAGGGTGTGGGATCGCGTCATCCCGCCCTCCGGGATCCAATCTTCTTTCCAAGCCCGGAGCAGGGCCGCTGTATCCCAATACCTCATCCCGCCGTGTCGGCAGCGCTGTCGTCGCGGCTTTCCTCGATTGCGGAAAGAATGGCGGCGTCTTCCAAATCCCCCGCAGTACGGCCTTCCGCCGGGGAGACGGTGACCGTCGGCAAGTAGGGAATGATTCGGGCCACAGGGCGTCCAAAATCGGTCAGGATAACCTCCTCACCCGCATGGATAACCGGCCGGACAATCCGTCGGGTCTCCCGATGTAATTCGGACAAGGAAGCCTGCATCTACATAAAATGCATACTTTATGTATATTTGTCAAATCTTCCCTGCGCTGCGCTCCGCGCTGACGCACAGGAGATAGGGTCATTTCGAAATTCGAATTTCAAAATTTCTTCAACCTAAACCATAACGATAAACCTATCTCCCATCTGCAAACTCCTATCTACTGAAAAGTCCTCTTCTCATAATTCTTCTCCATCCATTTCTGGTGCCCGTCATCCTGAACAGACTGAATCCAATCTCCGTTTTTTAGATACCACTCAACGGTTCGTCGTAATCCCGTCCCAATGGTTTCATGCGGACGCCAACCCAACTCCCGCTCGCTTTTTGTCCCGTCAATCGCATAACGCCAATCGTGCCCAGGGCGATCTTTTACAAAGGAAATCAGTTTCTCTGTGGCCTGCGGGTGCCCCAACTCCCTTAAAATGGAAAGCAGATTCTTCACCAACTCCAGATTGGAAACCTCCGCCCGCCCGCCGAAGTTGTATGACTCCCCTGGCACCCCCCGGAAACAGGCTGTCGCCAGCCCCCGTGCGTGGTCCTCCACATAGAGCCAGTCCCGGATATTCGACCCATCCCCATAGACCGGCAGTTTCACCCCTGCCAGGGCCTTTAGGATAATGACCGGAATCAACTTTTCCGGGTACTGCCTGGGTCCGTAGTTATTCGAGCAGTTGGTGATAATCACGGGCAGCCCGAAGGTATGATGCCAAGCCCGAGCCAGATGGTCGCTGCCAGCTTTGCTGGCGGAGTATGGGCTGTTTGGGCGATAGGGAGTCTCCTCTGTGAAAGCAGGATCGTGCGGGCCAAGTGTTCCAAAAACTTCATCCGTCGAAACATGCAAGAAACGAAGGTCTTGCCCGTTTTTCATTTTTTTCTGATGCCCGCGGGCTGCCTCAAGCAGACGGTAGGTCCCCACGAGATTGGTTTGGATAAAGGCTTCCGGACCCTCAATGGAACGATCCACATGCGACTCCGCGGCCAGGTGAAACACCGAATCGATCGATTCCTCCTCCAGCAACTTTCCGACCAGATCAGAATCTGCGATATCCCCATGGATGAAACGAAACCGGGGATCCTGGCCGCAATCCGCGAGGTTTTCGCGTCGACCCGCATAGGTCAGCTTGTCCAACACTACTACTCGACCCACCCCAGCGGCATCTTCCTGCCCAGATAGAAGACAATGAACCAGAGCAGATCCGATAAATCCGGCCCCGCCGGTGACGAGGCAGCGCCTCATCCCTTCATTTCCGGAATCCACCGATCCAGCGATTCCTCCAGCGCCTCGCCCACCGAGCGAATCCGAATTCCCGCCTTCAGGAGCTTGGTGGTGTCCAGGATGCAGTTGGAGCGGGGAGTGACGGCCCCGAACCGATAGAACTCATCATCACTCCCCCAAAAGGCCGGACTCCAGCCGGACTTCAATCTTTCCCTGATCTTTTCCACCACCTCCTGGGTGGAGACATAGCCGGAGTTGACCACGTTGTAGACCCCGCCGGGAATTTTCTGTAGCCAGGTGTCCAGACAGGCGGCGACAAAGTCCCGTCGGTGGCTGACGGAGTTCCAGTTCTGATAAACTTTGGCGTAGCGCTGGACTTTGGAAAGGTAGTTCCGGTTCCCGTCAAACTCGTCGAACGGAATCCGAAGCCGCCAGACGTAAAAGTCGGGGAATCCCTCCATCACCTCCTCCGCCAAAGCCTTCGTCCCGCTGTAAAAGCTACAGTTGTTGTGGGCGAAGCAGAAATTGGGCTCGTCCGTCTCGGTGAATCCAGCGACGCGGTCGGAGCGCTTCGACAGCAGTTCGGAAATCAGAGGCTCAGTCAGGCGGTCTTCCACCGCCCAAGTCCCGCACTCCCGCCGCACCTTGGCCCCGGTGTAGATGCAGCCAGAAGAGACAAAGCCCAGGGGAACGCCGGCCACATCGCAGGCCTGGGCCACCGTCTGGGCCAGGGTGACGTTGCCGGCCACGGTTTCCCCCCGCTGGTTTTCACAGGCGTCCACGTTCGGTTTGCCGGTGAAACCGGCGGCGTTAACGACAAAACTCGGCTTTTCTTTCCGCAAGGCCCCCAGCAGGGTGCGGAAGTTTGTGTAATCGAGGGCTTTGCGGGAAATCGGGCTGAAAGCGATCTTTCGCCGGGAAAGCTCGGAAGCGAAGGCCTCGCCAATGTAGCCGGAGGAGCCGAGAAGATAGACCATGATTGACTAATCCATCAATTTACCACGGGAGTCGATCAAATTTATGAGCCGGAATTTGTCCCGTGTGGATACTTTCCCTGCCTTAAGAGACGGATTGAGAGGGAGGCAAAATCAGGCAGGATCACCCCAGTGGGACCATCCCCAAAAATCAGCATTTTGCTTCCCTCTTACCGCCAGGAGCGTTTTGTCCGGGAGGCCGTGGAGTCTGTTCTGATGCAGGACTTCCCCGATTGGGAGATGGTGGCTTCGGACGACGCATCCCCAGACGGCACGGCCGCCATTCTGGAGGAGTACGCGCGCCGGGATCCGCGGATCCGATTCTGTCACCAAAAAAGCAATCTGGGGATGGTGGAAAACTGGAACTGGTGCCTACGGGAGGCCCGGGGGGAAGCTGTGAAGCTGATGGGGGCGGACGACCGCCTGGAAAAGCCGGACTGCCTTTCCCGGCAGTGGGCGGCCCTACAGAACCCCGGCGTTTCCTTGGTGGCAAGCGCCCGCCGCCTGATCGATGAGCACTCCTGCGCGATCCGGACCGAATCCGGATTTGCAACGGCGAGGACTGCTGGCCCAGCGGCGATGAATCGGATGCTGGAGACCCAGACCAATCTGGTTGGTGAACCGGTCTGCGCCCTTTTTTGGAAAACCGCCGCCTCCCGGGGGTTCCATCCCGGCTATCCCCAGTTGGCCGACATGGAGATGTGGTTCCAGCTGCTGCAACAAGGAGATTTATTCTACGAGCAGGGACCCCTCTGCTCCTTCCGGGTTTATCCAAACCAACTCAGCCAGCGAAACCTGCAAAGCGGCCACTCACTCCGGGAACACGTGCGTTTCATGATTGCCCGATCCCAGAATACTTCCATGGGCATCACCACCAAGCGTTCTGTTTATTTTTGGGCTCTGGAAACAAGGAAGCGGAATCCCGGATTGTGGAACCCGGATTTTGAAGGTGGTTTTTTGGAACTAAGGCAACAGTTGGGCGGTGCAAGCTTCTGGTTTTCCTGGCTCTGGCGTCAGGTTGGCCGCACCGGAACCAGGCTGGGCCGTTCCATAAGCAAAAGAGTGTGGCCGCAGGTGAAGGAGCCGACACCCAAGCCCGTGCAGGGTTCCACCCTCTTCGGGCCGGGTTCGCGGCCGCCCCCTTCATCCAAGTAGAGATCTCAATCCGAGACTCCGCTGGATTCTCCATTCGTTTTTGGGAACAACCGTGGTTAATCTGGGGGGTATGCAGGAGTTGAAAAAGATCTGGGCATTCGGCCTGCCCTACCTCCGCCCCTACATGTTTCGTTTCACGGCAGGGGTGGTGCTCGGAATTATTTTTGGCATGTCCAACGGAATTTTCGTTGTGTCCGTGGACACCCTCTTTTCCCGCCTCACCCAGCCCAACCCCCCGGCCGCCACCTCCCCAGCATCCCCGCCCGACCATTCTGTTGGATTTGGTAGCATCAAAGCAAGGGTCTCCGCCTGGTGGGAGGCAACTGGCGGTTCCCTGGGGGACACACTCCTGCCCCGCATCGGACATCCCATGACCTGGCTCCAGGGCGTGGGGGCCTTCTCCCTCCTGCCCTTGGTGATGCTCTTGCGGTCCGCCGCCAGCTACCTGAGCACCTACTGCCTCACCTGGGTCAGCGCCCGGGTGAACCGTGACATGCAGGTAGCCGCTCTGAAAAAGGCCCAGGAGCTTTCCTTGGCCTACTTCCTCAAACGCCCCGCCGCGGACATCTACAACTGCATCTCGTCGGATACCAGGGTCATCTACGACTCCATGACCAACGGCTTTATCGACACCATCCGGGAACCCTTCGCCGTTGTGAGCATTTTTCTGGCCATGGTGTGGATCGACTGGAAGCTCACCCTGATCTCCATGATCCTGCTCCCGCTGGTGATTGGCCCGGTGGCCATCGGCGGCCGGCGGGTCCGTTGGCTGATGAAAAACTCCATCACCGCCGGCATCCTGCAAATCGGCTACCTATTGGAGGCGCTGCAATCCGTCCGCATCGTCAAAGCCTATGGGATGGAAAATCGCCAGATGGCCAAGTTCCGTGACCTCGCCACCCAGATGGCCCACATGTCCGTCAAACTGGCGCAGACCCGCAACCTTCTGAATCCCCTCATCGAGATCATCGGCATGTTCGGAGTGGGGCTGCTGATTCTCGTGGTGTTTGCCACGCGCACCGAGGCCTCCAGCCTCGTCTCCTTCCTGACCGCCATGATGCTGGTTCCCCAATCCATCAAACGCATCGCCAACCTTCATCTCACCCTCGCGGCCGCCAGTGTGAGCATCGGCCGATTGGAGCAGTTTTACGCCGAACAGCCCTCGGTGCCCGAGCCTGTCCGGCCCCGCTCCCTGGTCTCCTTTCGCGAGGGACTGGCCGTGGAGAACCTCTCCTTCTCCTACGGCCATCACCTGGTCCTCCAGGACGTCAACCTGCGGATTCCCAAGGGAAAAAAGATCGGGCTGGCCGGGGAGAGCGGTTCCGGCAAGAGCACCCTGATCAACCTGCTGATGCGTTTCTACGACCCGACGCATGGACGCATCCTGCTGGACGGGCATGACCTGCGGGAATATGCCTCGACGGATCTTTTTCGGCACATGGCGCTGGTCAGCCAAGATGTGGTCCTTTTCGACACCACCGCGGCGGAAAACATTGGTTTTGGCCGGGAAGGGTCCACCCGGGGGGAAGTTGAGCGGGCTGCCCAGCAAGCCCAAGCCTATGACTTCATTCGACAGATGCCGCAAGGCTTCGAATCTCCCATCGGCGAGCGCGGCCAGTTCCTCTCGGGCGGACAAAAAGCCAGATTAGCCATCGCCCGGGCATTTGTAAGAAATGCCCCCATCCTGGTCCTGGACGAGCCCACCGCAGCGCTCGATTCACGCGCCGAGGCGGAAATCCAATCGTCAATCGATTCCCTGGAGGAGGGCCGGACGGTGATCTGCATCGCCCACAGACTCTCAACCCTCGCCAATATGGACGAAATTGTTGTTCTGGATCATGGTCGAGTAGTGGAGCGCGGCACTTTTGAAGAACTGCTCAAAGCCAAAGGACATTTTGCAAAAATGGCGGAACAGCAGAGGCTTACCGCCAAGCATTAAGTAAGCGCCGAGGTGGAATTATTTCGGATTTGGAATTTGGGATTTTGAATCTTTAAGGGGAGCTAAAGGTTGAACAAGGCTGAGCTGGAATAGCCGACAAAAGAGTCTCTCATCCGTGTACGATTATCTGTCGTTGATTGA
>Ga0214917_10005138_pt1 | contig 14111 bp, 11 predicted proteins | sample LL_1208_BB_MetaG_FD_177983 | JGI IMG/M metagenome (GOLD analysis project Ga0214917, IMG submission 177983) | Freshwater microbial communities from Lake Lanier, Atlanta, Georgia, United States - LL_1208_BB | ecosystem: Environmental > Aquatic > Freshwater > Lake | place: USA: Georgia | collected... | reverse complement strand
TTCTTTTCCGGAAGGTGATGCCCTGGTATGCGAGGAGGTTTGGTCCGGCGAGTAACTTCAAAAAAGATGCTGTCCTGATCCGAAGTCGGGCGGATTACGACCAGGCCTTGATGAATTACCGATTGTGGCGGCAGCAGTTTCTCGACGGGGAAGGGCAACTTCAGGAGCCATTTCAGCCTGCCAAACTCCAGGCGGTTTTCGCTGGAGATGCTGGAGTTGTCACGCAGGGTTCATCCATCCCAGTGCCGAAGGGACCAGTGGAAAATTGGTAAATAGCTAATAAACAACAGCATAAACCAAATTCTAGGGCGTGAAATATCCCCCTTGAATAAATTGGAATGGGTAATAAATTTTCAACATGAGAAGTAAGTTGTTTTTGTGTTTTGTGGCGGCCTTGCTTGGACTTCTTGAATCAATAAAAGCGGCCACCTTGGTGAATGATTTCAGTGGTACAGCGGTTGGGTATGGCTTCACCTCTTCGTTCGCGAACTATTATGCCATGTCATTTCCCTCAGCTTCCCCGAATGCAACCGGCAACGCGGGTCAGGTGGATGTGGGGTACTACACGGTAAACTACCGGGATATGCCGAACTATTCCACGGGTGCGTTTAGCGCGATTAATGGTTTCAGCGGAGATATCGGCACATGGAACGGCGCGACCGGATTTTATGAGGGCGGAACCTATTTTGACTTGGCTGGTATCACCGGGTTTTCCTTGTCCCTCAGAAAAGAAAATTTCAACACCGCCAGCACCATCAATTTCTATATTTTAACCAACCGCGACACTGAGATTTTTGTCCCCATTGATATTTCGGGACTTTCCTCGAGCACGTTTACGGATGTGTCTATCGATCTTGCCAATTTCTGGGGCTATAGTTACATCCCCGGATTACAAGCCGCCCAAATTGCAATCAAGGGTGATTCTTCCAACGATTCGAGCATGGGCCAGTCCACCTACCATTTTTCCGTCGACAGTCTCCGAACCCAAGGCGTGCCCGAACCGTCCTCCGGTCTTCTGCTTGTGTCCGGCCTGGGCGGGCTGGCCCTCTTGCGCCGCCGCTTCCGCTAAAAAAATTCTACCAACCGCGGTTGGCGAGAGCGGTCACCAGATTTTGGGCGGCGTTCTGGGCCGCAAGGGGAAGGGCCTGGCGCTGGGACTCCGTTTGATCGCCCTGCACGAAAAAGGTCGTGTAACCGCTGGTGGTGGTTTTGGCAATGACCTCTTTTTTATCCTTCATGCTGTAGACACGGTACTCAAGAGTGATGGTTAACTGGTATTGCAGGGTAGTCAGGTACTGCTCGACCGACTGCTGGATGGCGGAGCGCTCAATTTTCTTCACCGTCACCTCGAGGATTGCGTCCGCTTCGTCCTTGCGGGCGTGCCGGAACGTCCCGTCACGATCGATTTCCTGCAGGATGGCGTTGGTCACCGGGCCGGGGACCGCCGTCTCATCCGTATTGTTCACCGCCGTGGGCACGTAGAGGATGCGAACATCCTTAAGGCCCTCGGCCTTGGGGGAGCTGCCCATCTTGTAGCTGGCGCAGGAAGCGAGCAGGGCCAACAGGGGGAGGTAAAGAAGGCCCTTCATTGAGGCGGCACATTACGGGGTTCCGCCTGATGTCGCAAACTGATCTTGGAGCGGTCCGGGGGCGTCGACTGCTGTTTGGCCTCGGACAAAAGATCCTCGAGCACCCGCTTCCGTTGCCGGGCCTCCTGCCCCTGGGGGGAGTCGGGGCTCTGGCTGAGGACCTCGTTGTAATAGACCAGGGCGGCGGGATAGTTCCCGGCCTTGTCATAGAAGCGTGCCACCGAGAGGGAGCCTCCGCTCAGCCGTTGGCGGAGCATTTCCACGTTTTCGGCAGCCTGTTCGGTCTTGTCGCTCCGCTTAAAACGGGCGAGGTAGTCCTGAAAGGCCTCGATCCCTTTTTGGGCCGCGGTTTGGTCGTATTGCGGCTCCCGCGCGGCTTTCATCCAGACATAGCCGATCTGGTACTGGGCGTCATCGATGAGGTCATTTTTCGGATACTTATCGAGAACCTCCTCGTAGAAATTCACCGCATCCGGCCACTTTTTTTGCCGTTCGCGGGCCAGGCCGCAGGAAAAAGTGGCGAGGGGGGCGTAGGATCCGAAAGGGGCGGCCCGGATGATGGTTTCATAGATTTTGACCACCTTGTTCATGTCCGCCGGCATGGGAATTTTCCAAAGCATCTGGGGTTGGCCCGCGAGAAAAACGTTGCCGATGGCGAACATCCGCTCGATGGCCAAGTCCCAGTACTGGTTGGCCGTCGATTCCTCGACGAGTTTTTTATAGGCCTCGTAGGCGTCCCAGTAGCGGGCGAGATGCTCCAGCATTTCCCCGGTTTTGTACTGGGCCTCGGTTTTCCGGAAATTGTCCGGATTCTCCTTGGCGAAGTCCTGGTAAATTTTCAGGGCCTGCTCGAAGTATTTGAGGGAATTGGCGTTGGAGTCCCCGCCGCGCTTCTCCGTTTCCTTGCGGAGCCGCAGAGCCTCCTCGCGGCGCTCCTTGCCAAGCTGCCGGGCGGCCGCGGCGGCCTCCTTGTCCCCCAGCTCCTCCGCCCGGTCGGCGGCGGCAAACTGTGAATCCGCGTCCCTTTCGATGGCCTCGACCTGCTCGTAGGCCTTGCCGATGCTTTCCGCTGTCCGGGCGGACTGGAGGACGTCAGCGGGGGATCCTTTGTTGCCCAGGATATCCGATTCAAAGGTGAACCCTTCGCCCGGAGTATAAGTTGAGAAGTTGAGGGGAATCGTCACAGCGCCCTGGGCAAGCCAGTTTCCTTTGGCATCGATGTAGCCCCAGGTGGAACTGCGGGACTCCCCGTCCATTAGATGCGGTCCGAGCAGGATGCGTGCCTTGCCGCCCTGAAAACCGTTTTCCACCGCCAGGATTTTGGCGGTCGTATCCTGGCGCCCCTCCGTTCCCACGCGGGAGGTGGAAGTGCTGGCGGGTGCGGTGTGGGAGACAAAAACCTCGGGGATGACCTCTTTTCCATCGGAATTCACAAAACGCCACTCCCCGCCCTGAAAATCGTTCCCCTCCCGTTTGCCGCCGAGGTTCACCGCGGCCAGGCCCTCGGAAAAGGCGAACACCTCGTCGTACTTTGGGGGAATTACAAAATCCCCCTTGCGGTCGATGTATCCCCACTTGCCATCGGCCCAAGCCCCGCACCGGTCTTCCTGAAAAAAGTAAACCTGTTCGAAACGCGGCGGAATCGCCATTTCCCCGGTTTTGGTGATGAAGCCCCACCGCCCCTCCCATTTCACGGCGGCGAGCCCTTGCCGGAAAACCGCTGCGTTCTCGTATTTTGGCTCCACGAGAAATTTGCCCGACCGGTTGATGAACCCCCATTTCCCCCCTTCCTGCACGGCTGCGGCCTGATCGCTGAAGAGGTAGGCGTCCTCATACTTGGGCTCGATGATGAATTTCCCTTCCCCGTTGATATATCCCCACTTTCCGTCGGTTTTGACCGGGGCCAGAAAGTCAGAGAAGGGCATGGCCTCCTCGTATTGGGGCTCCAGGACAAACTTGCCCGCGGTATTGATATATCCCCAGCGACCCCACCATGCCTTTTTTGGGCGTAGATCCACCCCGGACTCGGATTGTGAAAAGGACAAGTTCGATCCAACAAAAAACCCACAAAAAGCTAATAGACAAACACTTGGAATTGTAGAGCGGTTCACTCAGTTTTCAGATTAAGGAGAGGCTGGAGTCCGTCAAGGAACTGGAAATGCTTCTTCTACGATGGATGGCAGGGTAGTTTTTGGGCAATGCGCAGAATGTTGGTCTTTTTCGTTTGGGTCGGAACAGCCTTGGCGGCATGGACGGCGCAAGCCGAGGAGACGAATGCGCCCACGGCTTCAAAACCCTTTGTGGTGATGACCTATAACGTGGAAAACCTGATGGATGTCGACCGGGTGGCGCCTTACGACGAGTACGCGGAAATCCCCGACGACCCCAATAGCTACAGTCCGGCCAAGCTTCTGCGCAAGCTCAAGACCATCACTCGGGTTTTGAAGTCCGTGAGAAACGGGGCCGGCCCCGAAATCGTGATCCTGAATGAACTGGAGGTCGACCTTACCCCGGAATCAGGCGTGCCCGACTTGCAGGAATTTCTCAAGAAACATCAGGCGACGACTTATGAGAAAATGCTGACTTCCGAACTGAACGACGAGCTGCGCGGCTTGCCTGTGGAAGCATGGCTGCTCAAGGCCTTGGAGGATGAAGGTTTGAAAGGTTACACGATTCTAGTGGGCGAGATCCCGCCGGATGCCGGGGACCATGAGAAGTCCATTAAAGTGGGAATCCTGAGCCGCTTCCCGGTGCTCAGCCATCAGACTCATTTTACAGAAAAAGCGCGCGGCGTGCTTGAGGCCAAGCTGGATGTGGGGGGAAGTCCCGTCGTCGTTTTGGGAAACCACTGGAAAAGCGGGGCAGGCAATCCTGCCATGGAAAACGTCCGCTTGGGCAACGCCAAGACAGTGCGGGACCGTCTTGATCAGATTCTCAAGGAAGACCCCCACGCGGATGTCATCATCGGCGGGGACTTCAACACGCAATATAACCAAGGGCAAAGATATCCTTTCATGCCCAAAACGGCGCTTCAGGACGTGCTTGGATCCCAAGGGGACGCGGGGATTTTTGGTAAAAATGACGGGCCGGATCTTTACAACCTCTGGTTCGATCTGCCTCCGGAAAAACGTTTCTCGGATGAGTACGGTGGGGAGTGGGGGACCTTGATTCAGCTTCTGGTCACCCGCGGACTGGGGGACGGCAAGGGCGTGGATCTCGTTCCCGGGAGTATTCGCCAAGTGCGGATTCCCGATCTCAATGCCCAAGGCCCTCTGGAGCTGCCGTGGCGCTGGACCAACTATGGGCCGGGGTGGGGAGCCAGTGACCACTTTCCGATCGCAGCGGAATTTCAGGTTGCGAATGGAACCCCGCCTTTCTTCCCCTTGCATGCCTGGGGTTCGGTGGCACCGAAGGAGGTGTTGAAAGTTGGATTCGACCGCGTGGATCGGACGAAACTGAGAAACGCCTCCGTGTTAAAAGACGCCTCGGCCGAGGATTTGGCCAAGGCGATGGGAGAAATTTTTGTCGTGGATGCCACTTTCTCCAAAATCCGGCCGCTGGAGGTTGAATTGGATGGCAAATCGTATTCCCTTCATTCCTTTGATAAAAATCTCAAGAGTGTCCTCGGGATGGAGCCTAAAGGAAAAAAAATGAGATTTTTAGGTGAACTGGGGCTTTATAAAGGGAAACTTCAGTTCGTGGTCCAAGACCCGAGCTGGATTAAGTAGCCCTTAGGCCCGGTTCGATTCGCGGGTGAGACGGCCGAGCCGTTGCTCGATGTCCGGCGTCAACTGCTCCCACCGGAACCGCCAAGCCCAGTTGCCGCCCTCCCGGCCGGGCACATTCATGCGGGCGGAGGAGTCCATGCCGAGGATGTCCTGCATCGGATAAAGGGCGGTGTTGGCGTTGGAGCGAAGGGCCAGGGCGATCAGGTCCCAGTGGATTTGGGATCCATCGCAATGCAGGTAGGTGCGGATGGTGTGGCGTTCGCGCTCGATCTGCTCGGCCGTTCGGGTGGAGTCCTTGCCGGGTTCGCTGCGATACCAACCCACGGTGGTGTCGTTGTCGTGGGTGCCGGTGTAAACGACGCAGTCCTTCGGGTAGCTGTCGGGACGGAACTCGGCGGCCTTGGGGTCATCTCCGAAGGCAAACTGGAGGATCCGCATTCCGGGGTAACCCAGTCCGTCCCGCAGTTGTTCGACATCCGGGGTGATCACACCCAGATCCTCCGCGATGATGGGCATGGCGCCCAACGCGTGTTTGGCGGCGTCAAAAAGCTTTCGTCCCGGGCCCGGGACCCAGCGACCTTTCACGGCGGTGGCCTCGGTCGCGGGGATCTCCCAGTAGGCGGCAAAGCCGCGGAAATGGTCGATCCGGACAATGTCGTACAGGGCAAAGGCGGCTTTCAAGCGGGAGGTCCACCAGGCGTATCCTTCCTTTTCATGCGCCTCCAGGCGGTACAGGGGGTTTCCCCAGCGCTGACCGGTCACGCTGAAGTAATCCGGAGGGACGCCAGCCACCACGGTGGGTTGCCCGTCTGGTTGGAGAAAAAACAGATCCGGGCGGCACCAGACATCGGCACTGTCGTGGGCCACAAAAATGGGGACATCCCCGATGATGGAGACCCCGCGGGCCCTGGCTTCCCGCCGCAGGGCATCCCACTGGTGGAAGAAAAGAAACTGGAGGATTTTGGCCTGGCGGATTCCGGTGGCGTGTTCTTTCCGGGCGGTCTGGAGGGCTTGCGCCTCACGGCGGACGAGGGGAGCCGGCCACTGCACCCAGGGTCCGTTCCCGTAATGTTTTTTGAGCGTGGTGAAAAGGGCGTAGTCCTCGAGCCAGAAATGGTTTTCCTCCTCGAACTTGGCCAAGCCGGCCTTGAGCTGGGCCGAGGCCCGCCGGGCAAACGAACGGGCGGCCTTTTCCAGCACCGGGGTGCGCGCCGCGATCACCGGCCCGTAATCCACGCGGTCTGCGGGAAACGAAGGGAAATTTTTTAAATCCGCCTCAAGGAGCAGGCCCTCTTCCCGCAGGGCCTCAAAGGAGATCAGCATCGGGTTTCCAGCAAAGGTGGAAAGAGTCTGGTAAGGAGAGTCGGCATATCCCGTGGGTCCGAGGGGAAGGACCTGCCAAAGCCGCTGGGACATCCCGTGCAAATGGGCCAACCAGCGGTGGGCTTCCGGTCCGATCTCCCCGATGCCGTATCGGCCGGGGAGGGAGGTCGGATGCAAAAGAATGCCGGCCGCTCGAGGAAAACTCATGAAGATCAGAGATTAAAAACGGAAACCGATGGGCGGGAAAGGGGAGAAATCAGCGAACGAATAGCCAGCCGCACAGGGCAAGGATGGGAATCAGGATCGGCAGGGAGTAGCGGAAGATGTAACCGAAGAATGAGGGCATGTGAATTTTGGCCGCATCCGCGATGGATTTCACGAGAAGATTGGGTCCGTTGCCGATGTAGGTGGCGGCTCCGAAAAACACGGCGCCAAGGGAAATGGCCGCCAACGTATGGGGATCTTGGGAGGAAAAGAGCGCCACGTCCTTCGGTTCGAGGAGATGCAACGGAGGGTCCTGCAGCGTCAGGGCCAGGGTGAGAAAGGTGAGGTAAGTGGGTGCGTTGTCCAGGAAAGCGGAGAGGCTGCCGGTCATGAAATAAAACTGGAGGTCGCTGGGGTGCCCGAACCGGCCGGCATGTACGGTAAGGGTGTGGATGACCGGAACCAGGGTGGCGAAAATCCCCAAAAAGAGCCAACCCACCTCCCGGAGAGGTTCGAAGTTGAAGTCGTTGCGCTCACGGATGACCGGATCGGTGAAGCGATGGGACAACCAGGCCGCCGTCCCCATGATCGCCTCCGGCACACCCCAGGGAGCTCCCCAGCCACGGAGAAGAACCGCCCCCAGGATGACGAGGACAAACCAGGCATTTTTCAAGCCGTCCAAGCGGAAGGTTTCCCGGGCCGTCTCCTTTTCCCGAACCGGTTGGGATGCCCGGCGAAAGTTGATCGTGTCGAGCACGTAAAAAACAGCCAGGAGCAGGCCAATCACCAACAGCCAATCCGGCCAGAGATGGGTCAAGGTCCAGAAAAACGGCACGCCCCTCAGATAACCAAGGAAAAGCGGGGGATCGCCCACGGGGGTGAGGCAACCGCCCACGTTGGCGACGATGAAAATAAAGAAAACAACATGGAACCCGGTGATCCGGTATTTGTTCATCCGGATCCAAGGACGGATCAGCAGCATGGCGGCCCCGGTGGTTCCCAACACATTGGCAAGGAGTCCGCCAAGGGCGAGGAAGGCGACGTTGCGGGCGGGAGTGGCCTCGCCTGCCACCCCGAGATGGATGCCCCCGGTGACCACAAACAGCGACCCGATCAGCGCCATGAAACTGACGTACTCTTGGAGGGAGTGAATCAGCGGATCCGCCTGGCGGCGACCGATCAGGTAGTACGTGATGACGATGGCCGCCATGCAGACGCTGAAAATATGGTAACGCTGGTGCCAAAGCTTGGGGGTCAGCAGGGGGCCGACCGCAATGGCGGCCAGAAGACAAACAAAAGGGGCCAGGATCCAAAGCGGGGGAGCCGCCCCCAAGTCCATCATCGCAAAAGGCATCGTGCTTGGATGCAGGGGGTTAATGGACCGGTCAAGCGGAACTGATTTTCCACCCGTGGCCTTGCCCTCGTCTGAACTCCGACTAGCCTCGTTCCATGGCTGGGACTGTCACGGGAGCAATGGGTTACAACTCCAAGGTGGAGGGCAACATCGTCCTGACCACTCTGGACGCCGCCGTCAATTGGATGCGCAAAAACTCACTCTGGCCGATGCCCATGGGTCTGGCCTGCTGTGCGATCGAGCTGATGGCCTCGGCCTCCTCCCGCTTCGACATCGCCCGTTTCGGCGCGGAGGTGATGCGGTTTTCCCCCCGGCAGTCGGACTTGATGATCGTGGCCGGCACGGTCACCTACAAGATGGCTCTCGCCACCAAGCGCATCTGGGACCAGATGGCCGAGCCCAAGTGGTGCATCGCGATGGGCGCCTGTGCCAGCACCGGTGGAATGTATCGCAGCTATGCCGTGCTGCAGGGGATTGATCATCTGATCCCGGTGGATGTCTATGTTTCCGGATGTCCCCCACGGCCGGAGGCGGTGTTGGAAGCGCTCATGAAGTTGCAGGACAAGATCGCCCAAAGCCGCGGCGTGATTCTAAGCCAAAAACAGGCGGCATGAGCGAGGTCGCGGACGAGGCCGCGGCGGATCTGATCTCCGCCGTCAAAATTCTTCCCGAGTTCCGTGGCGAAACCACCTGGGAAGTCCCCAAGGATCGCCTGGTGGAACTGATGGGCGCCTTGAAAAAGGAGGGGATGTCCTACCTGGTGGACATCACCGCGGTGGACAACCACGGGGAGGATCCGCGCTTTGAGGTCGTCTATGAGCTTTGTGATCTTGCCGGCCGCCGGCATTTGCGGGTGAAAACCCGGACCCGGGAAGGGGAACCGGTCCCATCGGTCTGTTCCATCTGGAGCGGGGCGGATTGGCATGAACGCGAGGCTTGGGACATGGTGGGGGTGAAATTTTCCGGCCATCCCGACCTGCGGCGTATCCTCATGTGGGACGGCTACCCGCACCATCCGCTGCGAAAAGATTTTCCCCTCGAGGGGCTCACCACGGAGATGCCTGACATTGCCTTCACGGCCAAGGCCCCGCTGGAAGGGGGGCCCTTTGTGACCAGCCCCGCGCCCTTTTCCCATGAACGGGAGCCGCGGGCCCGTCCCGCGGAGGAGCGAAGTCTGTGAGCACGGCGACCACCACGCTGGAGATTGGCGACACGCTGGCCCGCACGGCGGAGATGGCCCCTCAGTTGGATGTCGGGGAAAAGCTTGTCCTCAACATCGGTCCCTCGCATCCGAGCACCCACGGCGTGCTTCGGTTGATTCTGGAGCTGGACGGGGAGGTGATCACCAAGGCCGACACGGACGTCGGTTATCTTCATCGGGGGGATGAGAAGATTGCGGAGAACATGACCTGGAACCAGTTCGTGCCGTACACCGACCGGCTCGACTATCTGGCGCCTCTGGCCAACAACGTGGCCTACGCCTGTGCGGTGGAGAAGTTGATGGGGTACGATTTGCCGCCCCGGGCCAAGGTCACCCGGGTGATTTGTTGTGAATTGGCCCGGATCTCCGCCCACCTGCTTGGTTTGGGCGCCTTCGCGATGGACGTGGGGGCGATGACCATGTTCCTCTACACCTTCACGGAACGGGAAAAAATTTATAATCTCATTGAACTCCTCACCGGGGCGCGCTTCACCACGAGCTTCACTCGGGTGGGTGGTCAAACCCGCGACCTGCCGCCGGGATTTTTGGAGGGGGTGAAGGAGTTCAGCGAGCAGTTCGTCGGGCGGCTGGATGAATTTGGCAAGATGCTGAATCGAAACCGGATCTTTGTGGACCGCACCAAGGACGTCGGGGTGATTTCCGCCGAACGGGCCCTGGATTTTGGCCTGACCGGACCCAACCTCCGTGGTTCCGGCAACGATTACGATGTCCGGAAATACTTCCCGTACCTCGGATATGAAACGTACGACTTTGAGGTTCCGGTCGGGCAAACCGGGGACTGCTATGACCGGTTTGCGGTCCGGATGGAGGAGATGCGTCAAAGCGTGAAGATCCTGCTGCAGGCCGTCGCGAAAATGCCCGGCGGTGCCTGGATGGTGGATGATCCCAAAAACGTTCTCCCGCCCAAGGACAAGGTTCTTACCAAGATGGAGGAGTTGATTCACCAGTTCCTCGTCGTGACCCAGGGGCCGGACGCACCTCCGGGGGAGGTTTATTTTGGGGCGGAGAATCCGAAGGGGGAGCTGGGGTTCTACCTGAACAGCCGGGGAGGGGGAGTGCCGCACCGTCTGAAGATTCGGGCACCTTCCTTCTGCAATCTCGGGATCCTCAACACGCTGCTTCCGGGTCACACGGTCAGCGACGTGCCGGCCATCCTGGGGAGTATTGATTTCGTCATGGGAGAGTGCGACCGATGAGCCTCCCGTTGGAAGCCGGCACCGAAAACTGCGCCGGCCCGGAAAAAGGGGAGATTCCCTCCGGGCTGGTCCAGAAAGCCGGGGAAATCGTGAAGCAGTATCCCGCCTCCAAGCGGAGCGCGGTGTTGCCGCTTCTTCATCTTTGGCAGGAGCAGTTCGGATACATCGGCCCGCGGGGGGTGGAGTGGATCGCCCGGCAACTGGACCTGCAGGAAATCCAGGTGCTGGAGCTGGTCACTTTTTATCCGTGGTTCCGGCAACGCCCTTACGGGCGCTTTCATTTCCGGGTTTGTCGGACCCTGCCCTGCGCTTTGGGAGGGGCCGGCAAAACCTTTGCGGCTTTGGAGAAACTGCTGGGCGTGAAAGGGGACCCCCACCATGGGGCCCTGGTCAGCGAGGATGGTAAGTTTTCCCTCGAATATGCGGAGTGTCTGGCGTCCTGCGGAACGGCGCCGGTGATCCTGTGCAACGACGACTTCCACGAGAAAGTGGACGAGGCGCGCGCGGCCGAACTGGTCGCGGCGTGCAAGTAGGGCGGCCATGGCAGCGAAAGAACGACGACTGATCCTGAAACAGGTGGATGCATCTGGCTACACGCCGGACATTGCCTGCTACCGCAAACACGGTGGCTACGAGATGCTCAAGAAGGGCCTTGCGATGGGTGCCAACGCCATCCGCGAGGAGGTGAAGAAGAGCCAACTGCGCGGCCGCGGGGGTGCCGGCTTCTCCACCGGGATGAAATGGAGTTTCATCGATCCGGCCAAGGTGACAAAACCAATCTATCTCATCTGCAATGCGGATGAGTCGGAACCCGGCACTTTTAAAGACCGGCAGATCATTCACAAGGATCCGCACCAGCTCCTGGAGGGGATGATCCTCAGCTGTTTTGCCAACGGGGTGAAGCTGGCCTACCTCTACATCCGCTGCGAATTCACCACCGGGTGGAAGATCCTGGAAAAGGCGATCGCCGAAGCCAAGGCGGCCGGGTTCCTCGGCAAAAACATCCTCAACAGCGGTTACGATCTGGAGATTCACGTGCACCGCGGGGCGGGCGCCTACATTTGCGGGGAGGAGACCGGCCTGATCGAGTCGCTGGAAGGCAAGCGGGCCTATCCGCGCATCAAGCCGCCCTATTTTCCGGCGGTGCTGGGTCTCTACATGTGTCCGACGATCGTCAACAACGTCGAGACCCTTTGCAATGTGAAGCACATCGTGGAGATGGGCGGGGAGGCCTTTGCAAAAATCGGCCGACCGAACAACACCGGCACCCGGATCCTGTGCGTCAGTGGGGATGTGGTGAAGCCTGGGTATTACGAGTTCGAGTGCGGGGCCCTCACGCTGGGTGAACTGATCCACGACGTCTGCGGCGGTGTCCGGGACGGAAACCGGATCAAGGCGGTCATCCCCGGTGGTTCCTCCGCCAAGGTCCTGCGCGCGGGGGAAGTCTACAAGTTCAAGCAGAAGGGGCCGGATGGCTCAATGGTGGACGTGCAGATGAAGCTGGAGGACATCCCGTTGGACTTCGACACCCTGGCCGCCGCCGGCAGCATGGCCGGTTCCGGCGGAATCATCGTGATGGACCACAAGCGGGATATGGTGGAGTGCCTGGCCAACATTGCAGGATTCTACGCCCACGAATCCTGCGGACAGTGCACCCCCTGCCGGGAAGGGGTTCTCTGGATGAAGAAGATCCTTGCCCGGATCGCCGAGGGGCATGGGCGCGATGCCGACCCCGACCTCCTCAAGGATGTGGCCGACAAGATCGCCGGCCGGACCATCTGCGCTTTTGGGGAGGCCGCTGCCTGGCCGGTGCAGAGCTTCCTCGCGAAGTTCAAGGAGGAGTTCAACATGCGGATCCGCCGCAACGGCACCGCCGCCAAGAAGGACATCCTCTCCCTTATCCACTGATCCCATGAGCACGCCCGTGAAGCATCCGATGAATCCTTGGAACCATGATGTGGCCAAAGACGAGAACGATCTGATCGACGTCCAGGTGGACGGCCAGTGGGTCAAGATGCCCCGCGGCCTCAACGTGGTGGAGGTGGCTCACCGGGTGAACAAGTTCATTCCTCACTACTGTTATCACCCCAAGCTCTCGGTGGTCGGCAACTGCCGCATGTGCCTGTTTGAGATGGGCACGCCCAAGATGGGGCCGGACCGCCAGCCCGTTTTGGGTAAGGACGGGAAGCCCGAGATCGCCTGGATGCCGCGGCCCCAGATCGGCTGCGCCACCGGAATTACGCCCGGGATGGGCATTCGCACCGACTCGCCCTTGGTGAAGGACTGCCGCAACGGCGTGATGGAGTTTCTCCTCATCAACCACCCGCTCGACTGCCCGATCTGCGATCAGGCGGGGGAGTGCAAACTCCAGGAGTATTCGGTGGAGTACGGCACCGGCGGGAGCCGCTTCGCGGAGAACAAGGTGAAGAAGCCGAAGAACGTGGATCTCGGCGAGCGGATCGTGTTGGATGACGAACGCTGCATTCTCTGTTCCCGCTGTGTCCGTTTTTCCAGCGAGCTGACCCAAGACAACGTCCTCGGTTTCGTGAACCGCGGGAGTCACAGCACACTGACCGCCTATCCGGGAAAGAGCTTCGACAACGACTACTCCCTGAACACGGTGGACATCTGCCCGGTGGGGGCGCTCACCAGCAAGGACTTTCGCTTCCAGATGCGTGTCTGGTTTCTCAAGGAAACCAAGAGTATCTGCACGAGTTGCGGGACGGGCTGTAACATCACCATCGGTTCCCGGGAGGGCAAGGTTTACCGCCTCACACCGCGGGAAAACGAGAACGTCAACTCCCATTGGATGTGTGACCACGGGCGCCTCAATTTTCATTATCTGGAAGATCCGGCCCGTTTGCAGCACCCCCTGCTGCGGGCGGCGGGTGAGCAGTTCCCGGCCCCATGGGGCGATGCCCTTTTGCGGGCCGCCGAAGGCCTGAAGCGGGTGAAGCCGGAGGAAGTCGCCGTGGTGGCCTCGGCCCGAATGACCAATGAGGAGCTTTTTGTGCTCACAAGATTGCTGGAGGAGTTGGGGGTGACCCGCGTCGACACGATCCATCGTCCCGGCCAGGCCGACAGATTTCTCCGCAGCGGGGACGCCAATCCCAACACCCGCGGGGCGGAGCTGATGGGGCTTTCCCATGGCGGCCGGAAACTCTCGACTTGGGCGGGGGATATTGTTGCAGGAGAAATCAAGGCCCTCCTGGTTCTGGGGGGTGAGGACGTGGTGAAAGCCGGGATTCCGGAGAGCACTTTGGCGAAGCTGGAAATCCTGGTCGCATCGGGAATCCTGCCGAATGCGACCACCCAAGCCGCCCATGTCGTTCTGCCGGGAGCCGGGTTTGCCGAAAAGAGCGGTTCCATGGTTAACGTCCACGGTCGGCTGCAGAGATTCAGCCGGGCTATTCCGCATCCCGGCCAGGCCCGGGAAGACTGGATGATCCTGCGCGATCTGCGGGAAACCATCACGGGGGGGAACTCCCTCCACTC
>Ga0214917_10005137_pt1 | contig 14112 bp, 13 predicted proteins | sample LL_1208_BB_MetaG_FD_177983 | JGI IMG/M metagenome (GOLD analysis project Ga0214917, IMG submission 177983) | Freshwater microbial communities from Lake Lanier, Atlanta, Georgia, United States - LL_1208_BB | ecosystem: Environmental > Aquatic > Freshwater > Lake | place: USA: Georgia | collected... | reverse complement strand
TAGGAATCTGAGTATTAGGAATTGGTTTCTGCTCGGGAAACCGTGGATTGGGAACGCTCCCACAATCATAGGATTTGATCTGAGAAAGGGTAAGCCTCCGTATTGGGGCTAAACTGGAGAGGGGCTTTTTGTTTTTATCTAAACAAGAATCCGCCGAAATAACCGGGTCATGAGAAACCACAGGAATTCCTTCTTTTGAAAGAACCAGGTCCAATTCAATAAATTGGGCACCAGAGTTCAAAGCTTCTTCGAAAGCAGGCAGAGTGTTTTCGGGATGGGTTCCTCGAGACCCTCTATGGCCATGAACTTGTGGCAGAACGATTGGAGTAGAGGGAGCCGAGTTGGCAGAGGGAGTTACTGTTTCAGGAGCAGTTTGGCATCCTCCGAGAGCTACTAAAAAAATGAGGCTGAATAAGAGCTTGTTCAAAGGAGTTCCTGGAGGAGAGAGTGTTTTAAAGCAGCGGGGCGACGGCGATTCTGTTCTTTAATTTCCGGTAAAGATACAGCAATTCCCGATAAGACTTGCTCAATCATTTGCCGAATAAAAGTATCTTTCTGAAAAGCAAACAAGTGCCCTCTACCAGCAGAGTCGAAAAGCTTGTGGCACCCGAGAAGAAGACCCCAGAGCAAGAAAACGGTTCTAAGGGCTTCATCTTCGTCCTGTGCTTTTAAAAAAGGCGACTCTTGAATGAAAGTCTTTAATCTGTCCAGACTCGAGAGGGTTACGCTCATGAGTCGGGTCAAAGTGGTGGCTTGAATCTGAACGTCTTTCATCCCTTTGTAGGAGTAAAGGAGCATGTCAAAGTACTCCCCATAAGGTCCATAAAAAGCAAAAAATGAGTCAGCAATTTCCACTAGAGCATCTGTAACTTGAGTACGGTTCTTAGCGAGTTTGGCTCGCTTGAGAAGGGTTTCAAGGCTCCTATCGTACTGTTCAGCCCCTTTGAGTGCCAAAGAAGCGAAAATATCCTCTTTAGAGAGAAAATAACGGTAAATCAGGCCAACGCTGATTTCAGCTTCTTTAGCAACATCTTGGAGGGGGGTGTTTAAAAAGCCTTTTCTTTCAAATATCTGGCGAGCAGCCTCGAGAATGTCATTGGCCCTTTGCTTTTTCTCCCGTTCCTTCCGTTCCTGAATACCCATTTTTCCCTCGCTAAGCGTGCCCGAAGTGTGATAAACGGGCGCCTCAGTCTGATACAGGACTGGGGGATCTGGCAAGCACTCAAGCGAAGTCTAAATGAGGTGAATGCCGTTCAAAAATAAAATAGAATTCAGTAACACCTTGAATTGACAGTATTTTCTATTTGTATGATTCTATATAGGACTAGGCGTTAACCGCTCCTGGTCAGTGGATGATGAGGTTGAGCTAAGAGGAGATGATGGAAGAACAAATGGTTGAAAATACAAGTACTCAAGCCCCTACCCAGGCCAGTTCTGCAGGCCGTAAAGATATTTTTGAGAAGTGCGCTTCTTATGAAGAGGCCAATCGAGTGAGACAGCTCGGTGTCTATCCCTATTTTCGATCAATTGAAGAGACTCGGGGCAACGAAGTAGTTTGCGACGGCAAAACCAAAGTGATGATCGGTTCTAATAATTACTTAGGTCTCGCCCAAGATCCGAGAGTAATTGAAGCAGCTTGTGAAGCTGCGAGAAAATATGGCTCGGGATGTACGGGTTCACGTTTTTTAAATGGCAATATCCGTCTCCATGAACAGCTAGAAGAAGAACTCGCTAACTTTCTTCAGAAAGAAGCTGTCCTCCTGTTCTCCACTGGTTTTTTTGCAAATCAAGGAGCATTAGCCACCCTTCTTGAAGAGGGAGATGCGATTCTTTGCGATAGAGAAAATCACGCAAGTATTTTAGATGGTTGTCGACAATCAGCTGCAAAAACAATTCCTTTTGCACACAATTCTGCGGATGCATTGCGAAGAAGATTAGCGCGTCTTCCAGAAACTGCTGGAAAATTGCTAATCGTAGATGGTGTTTTCAGTATGTCGGGAGACATTGTTGATCTTCCAGCCATGACCAAAGTGGCAAAAGAGTATGGTTGCCGCATTTACGTGGATGAAGCCCACGCTTTAGGAGTTCTTGGACCAAAAGGAGAAGGAACAGTACACCATTTTGGAATGAATCAAGACGTTGATTTAGTAATGGGTACTTTTTCAAAGAGCCTAGGTTCCATGGGAGGATTTGTAGCAGGTCCAGAGTATGTAATTGATTACTTGAGACACAAAGCCCGTTGCTTCATGTTTACAGCTTCTTTGGCTCCTGCCGTAGCCGGTGGAGTTTTAAAAGCCCTTCAAATTCTTCGCAGCGAACCCGAATTGATGGAGCCTCTTTGGAAGAATACTCGAAAAATGCATGAGGGATTCAAGAGTTTGGGCTTTAAAATTGGTACTACTCAAACTCCTATTGTGCCTATTTTGATTGGAAGTGAAGTCAAAGCTTTCATGTTTGCTCAGAAGCTGTACGAAGAAGGTATTTTTGCAACTCCCGCTGTATTTCCTGCAGTTCGTTACGGAGAGGCAATCATTCGAACCAGTTATATGGCGACACACACTGAGCAAGAGCTGGATTATGTGTTAGAAACATTTGGGAGATTAGGCCGAGAAATGGGTATCTTTGATGATGAGGCCTATACAGGGGGCACTAAGAGAAATGGTTACGATTTTAGCAGTCCAAAACAGCAAGATGCTGAAGCTGTTCGAAGCGCTACCGGAGAAAATTCATCCAACTAATCCCTTTTTAGTTCCACCTTTTCCAGGAAGTGTTGCAAAGCTTTTTGGTCCGAAGGCCCCGTTTTCTTCTAGAGGGAACTTGGTTCCCTTTCTCGCTTATAAAAATGGCCAGCCAGTAGGGCGCATTGCTGCAATTGTGAATAGAGCCCACAATCAATACTATCAAGATAAAGTAGGCTTTTTTGGTTTCTTTGACTTCATTGACGATTACGAAGTCGCAAAAGCTCTTTTGGATGCTGTAGAAACTTATTTACTGAGCCAAGGATTCAGCGCTGCTCGAGGTCCTTACAATCCAAGTTCCAACGATGAGTGCGGACTTTTAGTGGAGGGATTTGATGCCCCTCCGATGATCATGATGCCTTATAATCCCGCTTACTATTCACAGATCTATGAAAAATTAGGATTGCAGCCTGCCAGATCTCTTTACGCATATTATTTGAGCGCTGAAGTGAAAATACCAGAAAAAGTAAGCCGGGTGGTTGAAAGAGTAAAAAAGCGCAGTGGCATTATTTTTAGAAACATCGATCTCAAAAAGCTCGATAAAGAATTGGAAATTATCCAAGAGCTCTACAACAGCACTCTCAAAAGAAACTGGGGATTTGTACCCGTAAGTTATGAAGAGTTAAAGTTTGCAAGTGATGACCTCAAGCAAATAGTAAAACCAGAACTTGTTATGATTGCAGAGAAAGACGGCAAAGCGATTGGTTTTTCGATGCTTCTTCCCAACATCAATGAGTTTATGGAAAGAGCAAAAAAACATCGCGGGTTTTTAAGGGTTTTGAAGTTTGTTTGGCTTTTGAAAACGAAGACCCCAAAAGAGGCTCGTTTGGCTGTTTTAGGAGTGAAGCCTGAATATGAAAACTTGGGCATTCCTGCAGTTTTTTATTTTGAAAGCGTTCAGAGAGGAAAGAAAAGCTTAGTTGGCGGAGAACTATCGTGGATAGAAGAAAGCAATCTTCCCATGATTCGAAGTCTTGAGCTGATGGGAGCATCTCGATATAAAACTTACCGCATATTTGAGAAAGCTATATGAGAGTTCTAATTACGGGGGCTACTGGTTTCGTGGGGAGAAACCTTCTCCTTCGTCTTTCTAGAGACACAAGCTACGAAAAAATTATTGTTCCCGTGAGAGATCGCAAGAAACTGGAAAAGCAAGGTAGTCAAGACGGAGTCGACTTTTCAAATAGTAAAATCGAAGTCATTGAAACCTCGGCTCCCCACTGGAATGAGCTTTCCAACCTTAAAGTGGAGCACTTCATTCATTGTGCAGGCCTTCTGTTTGCGAGAGAAAGAAAGGACTTTTTGGAAACAAATGTTGAGGGCACTCTCAATCTTTTTCGGAAAGTTTCCTTTGATAAAGGAATTGTATTGTCTTCCCAGGCAGCTAGCGGTCCCTGCGGACCAGGTCAGGTAGTTAAAACCGAAAAGGATAATAATTCTCCGATTACCTGGTACGGTCGTTCAAAACTTGAAATGGAGAGACGGCTTCAAAAAGAATTTGAAGATAAAAACTATGTTTGTCTCAGGCCACCCATTATTTTGGGGGCTCGAGACACAGCGACTTTGCCCCTCTTTAAAATGGTAAAGGGTAGAGTGCTCTTTAAGCCAGGGCTCCAACTGAAATACTACAGTTATATTTCGGTTGAAGATTTGGTGAGTGCTATTACCACTGTTTTAAAGTCCTCTGCTTCATTTTCAAAGCTTGGTCAGAAAGAATATTTTGTGGCTTGCGATGAAGTCATTACTGATGAAGCTCTCATCACCACTGCAGCAGCTGCTGCTGAAAAAAAAGGGGTGCTTTTGAAGGTGCCTCAAACCCTTTTAAAAGGAATTGCTAAAGCTATTGATGCAGTCCCGGCCTGGAGGGAAGCAATTCCTTCTTTGAGTGGTGACCGGGCTCAGGAAATTTGGCCGGATAGATGGGTTGTGTCTTCTCAGAAATTTGCAGATGAGTTCTCTTGGCAAGCTAAACCAGATTTGTTGAAGACTCTCAAAGAAACTCATGACTGGTATCAACAAACGGGTCAAATCTAGCTTCTTTCCGTTGGTTTGTTACAATACAGAAATGCTTGTTTTAGAAGATGTCTTAACTGGACGGACACAATCGCACACGGTGCCTTTTCCTGAAAAACAGCTCGTTCATCGAGATGTTTTAGAGCCGCTTAATGAACTTAAAAAAGCTGCAGAGCAAGCCGGCTTTAAATTGGGTGTTTGTAGCTCTTTCAGAAGCTTCGATAGGCAAGTACAAATTTGGAATGCCAAGGTCTCTGGAGCAACTCCTGTATTAAACTCGCTGAGTATCCCAATGGATATTAAGAGTCTGTCCCCTGAGAAACTCATTGAAGCTATTTTGAGGTGGTCAGCTTTACCGGGAACAAGTCGCCATCATTGGGGAACTGATTTTGATGTGATTGATTTAGCTCAGCTAAACGCGGGCACTTCTTTTCGATTAGTTCCTGAAGAATTTGAGTCCGGTTCTCTTTTTGGGAAGCTCCATGATTGGTTAGATGAAAACATGGAGAGCTATGGATTTTTTCGCCCCTATCAAATAGATAGAGGAGGGGTGAGTCCAGAAAGATGGCATTTGAGTTATGCGCCTCTCGCTCAGTCCTATTTAAGTCAGCACTCAGAAGAGCTAGTAAGAAAAGTTTTAGAGCCCAGTGAACTGCGTCTGAAGAAGGAAGTGCTGACTTTCCTGCCCGAAATCTGGAAAAAGTTTGTGACCAATATTACTCCTCCTCACCAAAGTAAAGTGCTATAAACTATTGAATAATAAGGATAAAAATAGAAAAACCAAAATAACGCACTGCCGCAAAATGTCTCTTGTTCTGGGTCTTTGAGATCCCTATAATGCCGGTCAATTCAGGAACACTTAAACAGGGGTTGGAAATTGTTGTTACGTGGAGATTTCTGGAAACGGCCTGCACCACTCAAACCTTACGTTCTTAAAATCAAAGATGGATTCCTTTTAGGGCTAGCAATGGACCCTCAAAAAGGAGCACCTTGTTCCAATTGCGTTCGTATGTGGATGAAGCAGAGAAATATCTGGGTGCAACCCGCCACGCTTACTGACCTTACAGTTCGTCGAGATCTAATCACTGAACTTCTTGCTGAAAACTCAGCTCATGTCATTTATGAAATCTCGCTCGATGGCACAGCAATCAAAATGGAATCATTAGTTTTCCCCCATCCCCATTGCAGTTGTGAAAGAACTAATTATCTTCCTCCGGAAAATCTTTCCAAAAATACCAACTATGCTTTTTCTCCCCTTTACCAAATATTCTGTACACGATTTGGCACTCCAGACGGAAACTTATGGCTTACCAGAGTGACTGGGGATTGTCCGCTCTCAGAACAAGCTCTTACTGTCTATGCAGTGGAGAAGGATAAGGAAGTATCTCGAAGTAAAGCTGTTGATGAATGGATGAAGAAAGCGATTCAGTATGATCTTCCTAAAAGAATTAAACGCGGTGAGCTCATTGCTTCAGAAGTGCTTCAGACAGGAGATTTAGAGTTAATGAAAAATCTTTCAGCAGGAAGCACTGAAATGAGTGCTATGGGTGCTGGAAAAGATAAGGAAGAAGCGACTCTCAATGCGTTGGTTGAACTAGCAAAAATCTCTACTCTCAAGCGCTATTCCAATACAATGAAGAATCCCATGTTGATTGTGGGAGCAAATAACTGGATTCGAACCAAAGTTCCCTTCTTCTTGTTACAGCAATATGATCTTCACTTACTTTTTTACCCCAATAGCACCCAAGCATGGGTACTTGGTCTGGTAGCTTTTTCAAGACAACGAACAGATGAAAAACCTGTATTTGTATTTGCCGCTCACACAGATGTGAAAGAAGCTCTAGAAGAGCTGTTCTTTAAAATCTTAGAAGCCCTGAAGCCTGAAGAGCAAATTACCGGAGATCCGGTATTGAAAAGTGAAAGGGGAGGTCCCCATGCTTCCAAACTCAATATGTGGTGGACCCATTGGATCTATCGTTGCCCCAAGATAGCGTTAAAAGATGTCATGCACTTAGAGTCCTATCCTCGGAAGCTGCAGAATTGGCGAGATTATTATAGAGACGGACAAGACAAAGTATCCATTCTTTCGGTGAACAGCTCTCATCTTCCCAGTCAAATAAGAACAATCGTGAAAGTACAGTCTGTTTTACGAGAGAACGTTAGTAACGTTAGAAATATCAATGGAATTGGAACTTGGTCTGACTTCAGTGATGCTTTGGCTTAATCCCAAGGCCTGGTTTAATTCTTTTTTGATTGCTGCAAAAGAAAACTTATCAAATGATGATTCACGAGCTTTTTCTCCGAGCCGGTGAATCATTTCTCGATTGTCGTGCAAGGTTATCAGAGCCTCTGCAAGCCCTTCGACATTGTCTGGCTTAATGAGCAATCCATTTTCACCATTTCGAATAATATCTGTTGCTCCTCCACAATCGTAAGCAACGCTGGGAAGTCCGCATGCTCCTGCTTCTACGTAAACAATTCCAAAGCCTTCGCCCCGCCACTTTCCATCCCAACAACCAAATCGAGAAGGCATTACAAACACATCGTGCCCTTGATAGAGCGAAACCAGCTCTTCTCTGGACTCAAGTTTATCAATAAAAGTAACCCTCTCTTGGAGGCCGCCATAAAATACGAGCCGTTCTAGACGAGCTTTATCATCTCCTCGGCCCTGAATCGTGTAAAACGGTAAAGCATCGGGCCTTTTAACTTTTATGATCCCCAAAGCTTGAATTAAGTGGTCATGGCCTTTGTACTGTTCTCTAGAGTCCAAGCGAGAGACAGTGAGGAGTTTTAAAGGTAAGGATGAGTCTTGCGGAGCTTTTCTAGTTGCGACTGACTCGAAATGCCTGGGAAGTCCCGGATGAACTACTTCAATTTTATGTTTTGAAAATCCACGAGCTTCTAAAATGTTCTTCGTCCAATGAGAAATGGAAACTATTTTATGTGATTTTCTCAGAGCCCAGCCGTCCTGAATCTTGAGTCCACCCCAAACCTCAAGTCCGTAGGCAACTGTCCAAAAAGGAATTCCTAATGTTTTCGAAAGAGCCATCGCCATCGGAGCCAGGGAAACATGCCCTGCTAGAATCACCTCTGCTTTGCTCTGCTTTGCAGCAGAGAGAGCAGCAGAAAATAGAAAAGGAGAAAACCGATTTTCGATTTTCTGAAATAAACCTGTGCTTCTTTTTTTTACTGGAATGACACTATAAGAAGTCTCAATTTCCTGCAGGACTTCATTTCGCTGGGGAATAAGAGAAGTAACAGAATGGGGGCCTAGACTTTCCGAAGTCAGAGTGAGCAAGTCATGAAGGTAATATTCGATTCCTCCATAAGTTTCAAAAATAGAAGATTGTTGAAGACAAAGTAAGCGCACTGAATAAGGGTAGCGGTTTAGAACCAAAGTTCCAAAGAAAAAAGGATTGAAAACTGCGCATCTCTTTGGTCTAGTGACGCTATGTTCGACGATATTAAATATCCTGAAGCCGATCCGAATAAAAAAACAGCTGCTCAACTATGGGAAGAAAGATACCAAAAGCCGGGGTATCTCTATGGAAAAGAGCCTTCTGATTTTCTGAAGGCCTACATTAAACACTTGTCCCAGGGAGCTACTTTAGACGTGGCTATGGGAGAAGGAAGAAACGCTGTTTATTTGGCGCAGCAGGGCTTTAAAGTGGAAGGATTGGATTGTTCAGCTAAAGCTGTGGAGAAAGCAAAAGCTCTGGCTGCTGAGAGATCCGTTTCGATTGAGGCAAAAGTTCAGAACCTCGACTTTTTCTTAATGCCTTTAATGAAATACGACACTGTTCTGATGACTTATTACAAGCCAGCAGTAAGGTTTTTTAGCGAGATCAAGAGAGGGCTTACCGCTGGTGGAACGGTCCTGATTGAGGGCTATACCACCGAGCACTTCAAAATGAATAATCAAAACCCTTTGATTGATTTCGATCAGTGCTTTAAGCCTAATGAGCTCTTGGGACTTCTGAAGGATCTTAACATCATCTATTACAAAGAAATGGCTGAAGGAAATTCTCATTTGGTCCATGCAATAGCCAAAAAAATCCACAAATAGCCTCTTGTTAAGACTGTGGAGCGTCATGAGTTTCCGAGAAAATCGTTGTACAGTTCGGCCATCTCTTTTAAGGGGGTCTAAATGGTTCGTGTGTTCATTACAGTGTTAGCTCTTATCGTTGCAGTCCAGGTTTTTGCGGAAGCCAGCATCTACCAACAGATTGAAGAGGAATTTCAGCACTCGGTGGCTCCCCAGGAGAAAAAAACTCTGGGAGTGTGGGCAGGACATTGTGTCCAGGCTCATGATCAAAACCAGAAATGGCCCGCAGTTTATATCAATAAAGCTCTTTTGGATCCTCAAACGAATATAGAAACACTGACGCAAACTTATTTTTGGGAAAAGAAAAATGATCCCAATTACTTTAAAGGATTTGTGAGTGCTAAGTACTTAAATCAGTACTCACCTCTTCAAGAGTGGTTGAAGCGAGAACAGTGGAATCCTACCCAAGTACTGAGCGACTCTCTTCAAAATCAGTTTAATTTATCCAATGGAGGAGTGGTTACTCGCTCTCTCCGAGTGAATGAGACTGAATTCAGCAAGATGCTCCTTCTGAAAGTCGAAAGAAAACAGAACAATTCAAATGAGACTTTATCTTACTGCGCTTTTTCAAAATATTTGGGTGCCAGCATGGATGAAAGTAATCCTTCCCCAGATACTTTTCTGATTCACACTGGTCAAATAGGAAACACAAGTGCTGAAATTCGTCTGCCCGCCTATAAAAGGCCTATGGCTTATTTAGTGATAAGAAAGAAAAGCTGGGAAACTCCCATTCTGTCCAACATTGTCATTTATTTTGAGAACGGGCAGAGGCTTGATTATCCTCTCGTACAATTCGGTGCCGATGGGCAACTAGCTCTCGAAGTAGGAAAATACACTCAGGCTAGGGCCACTTCGGTGAGATTTGATATCTCAGGTTGGGCTACGGATTTAGAATTTTATAGCTTGGCCCAGTAGGGGAGTTAATTACATTCCCATTCCACCATCGACTACGATTGTTTGGCCTGTAATATAGTTCGCTTTTGGAGATGCTAGGAAAACAACAGCATCTGCAATCTCCTCTGGTTTGCCCACTCGCGCTAGCGGGATTTCCTTCAAAATACCTTCTTTTTGTTCTGGAGTAAGAGCATCAGTCATATCAGTTCCAATATAGCCCGGAGCAACAGCATTCACTCGAATATTTCTCGACGCAAGCTCCTTAGCCATTGATTTAGTGAGGCCAATTAACCCAGCTTTTGCTGCACAGTAAGCAGCTTGTCCGGCATTGCCTGTGATTCCCACAATCGAACTCATATGGATTATCGAACCTCTGCGTTCTTTCATCATCCCTCTGATGACAGCTTGGGAAGTAACGAAAGCACCCCTCAGATTTGTGTCTAAAACTTTGTCCCAATCATCCATTGAAAACCGCATCATCAAGCCATCACAAGTGATTCCAGCGTTATTAACCAGGATAGAAATAACTTTCTTTTCCTTTAAAAGCGCTTGAAGCGCTTCTTGGGTTTCCGTCACATTTCCGATATCAAACTTGAGGGCACTGGCTTTGCCTCCTAAAGCTTGAATCTCCTTACAGACTTCTTGAGCCGCAGTTTCATTAGAAACATAATTAACAATAACTTCGGCTCCTGCTTTTGCCAGGGCAAGACAGCAAGCTTTTCCAATCCCACGCGAGCCACCAGTTACTAAAGCAATTTCATTTTGTAATAGCATCTATCAAGTCTCCTTCATTGCTTTTTCTAGACTTTTAAAATCTTCTAATGAGTCGATAGAGAAAGTAGTTGCTCCATCCACTATCCTTTTTACTAAGCCGGTAAGCACTCGGCTGGGTCCTAATTCCACAAAAGTTTTGATTCCATGGCGATCGAGAGTGCCTACGCAGGAAGTCCACAAAACTGGATGATCGATTTGGTCTTTAAGAACAGAAGTAACATTTCCCGCATTTCTCAGTTTCGCATCTAAATTGGAGACAATAGGAAACTGAGGATCTTTCCAATCCACCTTTTCTAGATAGGGGAGAAAAGCATTCGCAGTAGCTTCCATGAGCGGACAATGGAAAGGAGCACTTACGTTAAGAGGTATAAGTTTGCGAGCTTTCCATTGGGGATTTGTTGTTCCGTTCGCTAGTTCTGAAAATTTATCGACTGCAGCCGCATGCCCAGCAATAACCACTTGCGAGGGAGCATTAAAGTTTGCCGGGACAACTAGAGAATCATTTCCAGTAGAAGCTGCCTGACAGATTTCTTTCACTTTGTCGTCATCTAGCCCAATCACAGCTGACATTTTACCTTTGCCTTGGGGAACTGCTTCCTGCATGAGTTCACCACGCTTTCTCACAAGAGCCACTGCTTGGGAAAGAGAAAGAGCTTCTGCAGAAGCAAGGGCTGAATATTCCCCGAGAGAGTGTCCTGCACCAGCTGCGGGCCGGAAGCCAAGGCTTTTCTTTAAGACCTGAAACCAAGAAAAAGAAGTTACCAAAATGCAGGGTTGAGCATTTTTGGTTAATTGTAATTCCTCTGAGGGGCCTTGTTCACAGAGTTTCAATAGGTCCACTTTCAAAGTGTCAGAAGCTTCTTCAAAGTGCGTTTTAACCCAAGGAAACTGCTCTACAAGAACTTTTGACATTCCAGGGTACTGAGAGCCCTGGCCCGGAAAAAGTGCTGCGAGTGCTTGATTAATCGCCATTCTTATCCTCTCTTACATTCTGATCAGTCCACTAGCCCAGGTAACTCCTCCACCAAAAGTGGTAAGCAATACGAGATCTCCGGGTTTAATCGCTTTTTGTCTCCAAGCTTCATCAAGACAAACTGGAAGCGTTGCTGCTGAGGTGTTTCCATATTTGTCTAAATTTATCCAGGTTTTTTCTCTTGGGACTTTCAAAGTCTTCATGCACATTTCTAAAATGCGGATATTCGCTTGATGAAAAAGAAAGAAGTCGACTGCATCTGGCGAAAGACCATTTTCATTTAAAACAGCTAAAGAGGCATCGATCATATTTCTCACTGCTAATTTGAAAACCTCTGAACCTTGCATGTGAATGGTGTGGAGCTTGTGTTGATATTCGGGCAAGTAATGAGGGTACTTAGCTCCTCCATGAGGTATTTTGAGAATATCGCCCTTTGTACCATCTGAGTAAAGCTTTGTGCCTAAAATGGCGTGCTGAGTGTCAGTGGTGCGAGTGAGGATTGCGGCTCCCGCACCATCTCCAAACAACACACAAGTGCCCCGGTCTTGCCAATTGATGAGTGTGGAAAGAGTTTCGGCACCCACTACAAGAGCGGTTTTAACCATTCCGGTCTTAATATATTGGTCGGCAATAGAAAGACCGTAGAGGAATCCAGAGCAAGCAGATTGCAAGTCAAACGAGAATGCTTTTGTAGCTCCTAGGGCTGCTTGAAGAGAATTTCCTGTCGTCGGCATTAAGCTATCGGGAGTCACTGTTCCGACAACAATCAATTCGATTTCTTCCGGTGAGATACCAGCCATTTCAATAGCGTTGCGAGCGGCTTTGAGAGCCAAAGAGGAAGTAGATTCTCCTTTGTAATGATCAGCAATTCGTCTTGTTTGAATACCCGTGCGAGTTCTAATCCATTCATCAGAAGTCTCAACAAACTTCTCAAAATCTTGATTGGTCATTACTCTCTCTGGAAAACCAGAGCCTGTACCAATTATTTTGGAAAAATAAGTCATGTGTTAGTTTCCTTTAGTCGTTGTCGGAGGAGGGGTACTAAGTTCTTTCTTGCAGCTTCTGCAGCAGATAAGATGCCATTGCTGATTGCAGTTTCTTTTGATTTTCCATGTCCTATAAAAACTAGTCCATCGCTACCCAAAAGAGGTGCTGCTCCATGCGATGAGTAGTGAAACTGCTGTCTAAACTTCCTCAAAAGGTTGCGCATCAAAACAAGGCCCACAATGCTTTTTACATCTTTACGAATCGCTCTTTGAAACCAAGAAATGACCATACTAGCGAAACCTTCAACTAGTTTCAAAGTAACATTTCCCACAAAACCATCACAAACAACCAGGTCTACTTTGTGATTGAAAACATCATATCCCTCTACGTAACCACAGTAGTTGGGGAGTGATAGCGAAACGAGTAAATCATGAGTTTGACGAGTAAGCTCATTCCCTTTGTGAGATTCAGAGCCATTAGAAAGTAGCCCGATTTTGGGAGTTTTAATTCCTTCGATTGCTTCCAAGTAGGTACTCCCCATTTTGGCAAATTGAGCTAGCTGTAAAGGCTTGCAGTCTACATTAGCTCCCGCATCAAGCAGAAAAACAAAGCCCGAAGCAGTGGGGACCTTAATAATAATAGCCGGGCGTTCAATTTCGGGAAGTCTTCCCAGAACCATGATGGAAGCTGCCATGACTGCACCACTGTGGCCCATTGAGATAAAAGCATCCCCGCGATTTTCTTTGAGTAGTTTGAGACCGACGTGAATACTGGATTGAGTTTTTTTCCGGAGAGCAGTGGAAGCAGACTCATCCATGCCAATGACTTCCGCTGCATGGACAATCTCAAGTCGCTTTTCAACTTTCTTGAGGTGCGGTTTAAAGCGTCTTCGGCGCAGTAGGGCCTGAAGCTCGGCTTCGGGACCGACCAAAATAATGGAAAGGTCGAGCGAGTCTTTAAGTGCAAGAAGCGCCCCGCGGATATTTACCTCAGGGCCGTGATCTCCCCCCATGGCATCCAGTACTACTGTAATGCCATTTGGTCCGAGGGCCATGAAAGCTCTTAGCTCTCTAAGGGAAGTACAAGCTTGCCTTTATAACGATTGCAGCTTGGGCAAACTCGATGCGGTAAAGTAGGCTCTCCACAATCTGGGCACTTAGCTAAAGAAATTTTCTTAAGAGCCAAGTGTGATCGACGTTTTCTTGTTCTAGTATGGGATGTGCGTTTCTTGGGTACTGCCACGGTTTCCTCCGATTAAAAAGTTACAGTTTTAAGAACCGAAAAAGGATTGTGTACAGGTGTTTTTACACAAGAACATTCCTGACGGTTCAAGTTTTTGCCACAGTGTTGGCAAATTCCCTTACAGTTCTCATTACAGAGAGAGTTGTAAGGAAGGCTCAACACAAATTGTTCATGAATAAGGGGCTTCAAATCGATTTCATGTCCATCAAAATAGATGACATCAAGTTCTTCACTCTCTTCGCTGAGGGCTTCTGGTTTTTTATTCTTTTTACCAGCTGAAATATGAGCCAGAGCGAGATTAAAAGGTGAGTGAACAGGAAGAGAAAAACCTTCCGCACAACGTGAACACTCTTGAGTAACAGTAAAATCTAAAATGCCCTGAATAT
>Ga0214917_10005136_pt1 | contig 14113 bp, 7 predicted proteins | sample LL_1208_BB_MetaG_FD_177983 | JGI IMG/M metagenome (GOLD analysis project Ga0214917, IMG submission 177983) | Freshwater microbial communities from Lake Lanier, Atlanta, Georgia, United States - LL_1208_BB | ecosystem: Environmental > Aquatic > Freshwater > Lake | place: USA: Georgia | collected... | reverse complement strand
CCAATTAGCGCAGAAGTTCGCAAATCAATAGTTAACCGCCTAGAGAGCGCGTTAACTAAAACAGGAAGCGCATCATCACGCCTAAAAATGGCAAGCGCATCAATGAACGCGTTAGCCGAGAAGTACACAGATGACGAAGCAGGCTACGCAGACCTAATCGCCCGCGTATTCTCCATCGGCGCTCAAATTGGCGTGGACAATAAGAAAGAAGCCACACCAAAAACCAAGCGTGAACAGTGGCATGACGCAGACAGCGCAGAAGCACAAGCAATTCTCGCAGGTAAGAAGCCAAAGCCACGCAAGCAAGCAACGCCAGCAAAGCAGGACGGACAGGCGCTAATTAATGCGCTACTTGACGCGCTAGCAGGCGCAAGCAGATAGCCAGCCAACACAAACTTAGCCCCGTGTGCGCCAACGCGTACGCGGGGTTATTTTTTTACGCGTAAGCGCGCCGGGGCTCTGCCCCGGACCCCGCCGGGGGACACCCCCGGACCCCCGCGGATTACGTATCGGGGTCAAAACGCGACCCCGATGCTTTAAATCCGCAACGGCGGAAGGATACACTATCAGTTCTAATTTTTTTCACATCATATGAAGCCAGTATTTTATACTACTTTTAAACATGGTGCGTTCGGTTTACTATAGTTGAACGGGTTAGTATATATGTACCCGTAAACGAGCGTGAAGTAAATAGCGAGTTTCTCGGAGCGCTTAATGCGCTCCTCGTAGAGGGGGTAGTGAGGCGCCTAGAGGCGCCGAACGAAGGGGGAGATATACTGGAGGTTATATATGGGGTTTAAAGAGGGCGCTGAACATCATAGCGTTATAGCACTCCGTGAGGCTAAGGCCAAAGTTATCGATCTTGCTAGGCAAGGTCTATCTATCCAAGATGCCATTATCAGGTCTGGCCGCAAACCAGATGTCCTGAAGGATTGGAAGAAAGACTCTAAGTTCATGGCTGAACTTGAGAAGGCTAAGGATGAAGGTCAGAAGGCCCTATCCATAGTCTCAGGTGATGCTAAGTTTAAGATAGGCTTTGAGGAGTTCTCTAGGGAGTTCTTAGATAGCCCAATCTTCCCACATCATCAAAATTGGATTGACATCCTTGAGGGACGTGAACCTTCTTGGCTGCATCCATCTATGGTCTATGAACCAGCCTCATCTAAAAGACTTCTAATCAATGTGCCACCTGAGCACGCTAAGTCTACAGTAATCACAGTCAACTACTGTGTATATCGGATTGCGATGAATCCGAATGTTAAAATTACTATTGTTTCTAAAACCCAAGAACGTGCTAAGGAGTACCTGTACTCTATTAAGCAACGTCTGAACCATGAACGCTGGTCCAAGATGCAAGCCATCTATGGAAGTGCTGGCGGATGGAAAGAGGACTCAGATTCTTGGAAGGCTGATCGAATCTATGTGGCTCGTGACTCTACCGAAAAAGATCCTACTGTACAGGCTCTAGGTATTGGTGGTCAAATTACCGGTGCTCGTTCTGATCTAATTATCCTTGATGACGTTGTGACTACTACCAACGCTCATGAATGGGAGAAGCAACTACTCTGGCTACAACGAGAAGTTATCACCCGTCTTGGTGATGCTGGTAAGTTACTTATTGTAGGAACACGTATTGCTAGCAACGATCTCTATCGAGAGATACGTAATGCTGAACACTGGTCTGGTGGTAAGACACCATTTACATATATGAACATGCCAGCCGTATTAGAGTTTGATGAGGAACCTGAAAACTGGGTTACTCTATGGCCTAAGTCCCATATACCATGGGAAGGTTCAGAGGAAGAGGTTAAACCTGATGAAAATGGGTTATACCCAAAATGGGATGGTCCCGCGCTATTTAGGCGCCGAAGTGAAGTTTCAGCCTCTGCGTGGGCTTTGGTTTATCAGCAGCAAGACATACAAGAGGATTCTATCTTTTCCCCTGGTTGTGTGCAAGGTTCAATCAACAGGATGCGAAAAAGAGGACCATTAAAACCAGGTATCCCAGGACATCCTAAAGAGGCAGGTGCTTTCTACACCATTATGGGATTAGACCCAGCGATGAGTGGTAGAACAGCAGCAGTTATAATGACTGTAGATCGTATCTCACGTAAACGATATGTTTTAGATGTTGAGAATATGAAAGATCCAACACCTTCAAAGATACAAGAATTAATTGAGGACTGGTGTACTAAGTACAATCCTCAAGAACTAAGAATTGAGACTAATGCTCATCAAAAGGCTTACGCCTTAGACGCAGATCTAAATTCATACCTTGCCTCACGAGGCATTAGATTCTCAAGCCAATTCACTGGTAAGAACAAATGGGATACATCATTTGGTGTGGCTGCTATGTCTGGTCTATTTGGGACTATGCGTAACAACTTACACCAAGATAATAATCTCATTGAACTTCCTTCACAAGATGGTTCTGAAGGTGTTAAGGCTTTAATCCAACAGTTAATAACTTGGAAACCAGATACACGTGGTCCTACAGATTGCGTTATGGCTCTATGGTTTTGTGAACTAAGAGCACGTGAAATTATCAATAATGGAAAAATCAATCAAACCCATATTACTAATAGATGGGCAACTCGCAAGCAAATCGATAATCGCTTTACAGTAAATGTAAACGATTACGAGATGTCTTCGTACGAATAGGAAACTAATGGCAGTTAATATTGAGGTTATCGCGCAACGCGTTGACAATCTAAAACAGCGTTATAGTTCACGCGATGCTCGTATGGCAGATATCCTTGCTGTACGTAAGGGTAAGATGACCGAGGTGTTTCCTGATCTATTCCCAGAGGGAATGAATTCAGCGATGGTTGCTAACTTTGTTGATGTAGCAGCCCGTGACCTAGCAGAGGTACTTGCTCCACTTCCATCTTTTAACTGCTCAACTACTAATACAGTATCAGATCGTGCTAGACAATTTGCTGATAAGCGTGGAATGATAGCCAACAACTATGTATATCAATCACGTCTACAATCACAGATGTACTGGGGTGCTGACTGGTATTTCACTTATGGCTTTTTACCTATCCATGTTGAATTAGATTTTGAATCACAACTTCCTCGTATTCGAGTAGAAGATCCAATTGGTGCATATCCTGAGTTTGATAGGTTTGGCCGTTGCGTAGCATATGCTAAACGCTACATGAAAACACTTGGGGAGTTAGCAAATGAATATCCTGAATACGCTGGTGCAATACTTGGGCAACTTGGTTATAATCAAAATACCAACGCTATTGTGGAACTTATCCGTTACACAGATAGAAATAACATTGTTCTTTATGTACCTAGCCGTGGCAACCTAGTATTAAACTCTGCGAAAAACCCTGTAGGCAAGATGCTTACATTTGTTGCTCGCAAACCTGGTATCGATGAAGAACCTCGTGGACAGTTTGATGATGTTTTATACGTACAGTTAGCAAGAGCACGTTTTGCTAACCTAGGTATGGAAGCAGCAGAGAAGGCTATTCAAGCACCTCTAGTTGTTCCTACTGATGTAGTAGATTTGCCTATGGGACCTGATGCGATTATTCGCACAGCCCAACCGCAAGGCGTAGGTCGAGTACAACTCGATATACCTAATGCTGCCTTTCAAGAACAAGCAGCGCTTCAATCTGAGATGCGTCTCGGTGCTCGTTATCCTGAAGGTAGATCTGGAACAATCGACGCTAGTGTTATCACTGGTCAAGGTGTTCAAGCGCTTCTAGGAGCCTTTGATTCTCAAATCAAGGCTGGGCAAACGATTCTCGCTGAAACTTTTGAAGAAGTCATTAAGACTTGCTTTGAAGTTGACGAGATGGTATTTAATGTAGAGAAATCAGTTAGAGGTATAGCACAGGGTACTCCGTACGAGTTAAAGTACTTACCAAGCAAAGACATCAAGGGCGACTCTTCAATTGAAGTACGCTATGGATTGATGGCTGGTCTTGACCCATCACGCGCTCTAATTTTCTCTTTACAAGCATTAGGTGCTGAATTAGTATCTAAAGATTTCATTCGTAGAGAACTTCCTTGGTCCGTTAACGTTACTATGGAAGAACAAAAAATTGAAATTGAAAAAATGCGTGCTAACTTGAGTGCTGCTATTACAGCAACTGCACAAGCAATTCCTGCTATGGCTGCTCAAGGACAAGATCCATCTCCAATGATTAAGAATATTGCTGATGTTATTTCACGTACACGCAATGGGGAAAGCATAGAGAATGCTGCGTTAGCCGTATTTACTCCTCCTGCACCAAGTCCGCAGGAGCAAGCAATGGCACAGGCGCAGTCTGGAATGGTTCCACCAGGTTCACAAGCCCCAGTTGAGCAGGCTCCCCTGTCCCCAGCCCCTCCTGGATCCGCTTCTGGTGGAACCCCTCAACAAGGCGCACCAGATTTAATGACGATATTGGCAGGTTTACGAGGACAAGCATAATTAAGTAGGGGACAATGACTGCAATAGTTGGTATTCAAGGTAAAGGTTGGGCTGTATTAGGTGCAGACTCAATGACTACCTATACAGATAGACCCTATATAGCAAAAGGGTGCGACAAGATAGTCAAGGTTAACGAGTATTTAATAGCAGTTGCAGGTGATGCAACCGCTGGTGATGTACTTTACAATGTGTGGCAACCACCTAAAGTAATTAAAACACAAGATTCAGATCGCTTTATGATGATTAGAGTGCTTCCATCTATAAGACAAGTGCTTACAGAGGCAGGTTATGACCCTAATCCAAAGAATAAAAGTGATGATGATGCTGGATGGGATGCTTTAATCTGTTTTAATGGAAAGATATACCAAGTTACTGATGATTTTGGGTATATGCGTGACGATAAAGGTTTATACGGCATAGGTTCTGGTGGATCTTTAGCCCTTGGTGCATTAGCATCAATGGATACTGAGACAAAGACACATGCTAAAGCGGCAAGTGCCGCTAAGAAAGCAATTAACATTGCTATTCAGTACAATGTATGGTGCGGTGGACCCGTAAATATCAAAACACAATTTACTAAGTAGGAGATATAGTGTCAATTAATCAAGTTGTAAGTGGCGTTGGTAAAGATTCCAAGCGCACTGATAGAAATATTTCTGAAAGAGTAGCCAAAGTTCAAAGAGAAGCAAAGATTCAGAATGCTCCAGGTGGCCCATATAGCCAAAGAACTCAATTAGAGAGTATAGCGCAAGGTGCATCTACTGAAACACCTCAAGCAGTTATATCTCCTGCTCCAGCAAATCTTGTTGCATCTAATGTGGACACATCATTTTTAGATCAAGTTAATCCTAACCCAGGTCCAATAACAGATGGTGCTCCTGGTAATACTGCAGGTCGTCAACCAGAGGAATTACTTCCCCCAATTGATGCTCCTGACAATAATGCTCTTATTGCTCGTGCTATGTTTATGATGGATCCTACACCTCAAAACCGTAGACTCATGGAGTCATTTATACAAGAAGGTCGCTAATGTCTGTTGACCCTTTAGTAAAGTCCTGGAATAAACAAAAATATACAAGCCTATTTGATGTAGATCCTGTAGCAAATAACCTACCAAATATGGTAGATCAAGCAGTATCTGGTCTTGATCCTGTTACAATACAGAACTTTAATTCGCTTGTTAAAATGTTTCCTAATCAAAGCAAAGATTATTTAATCAGTGCTGCTAAGATTGGACTTAATGCTAATACTAAAGGCATTGAAAAACTATCAGCCAATGATGGACTTGCTCAGTTAAAACAAGATTTAATTAACGTTGATAGTATTAAAAGTGAGGCTGACAAAGACAAAGGTTTTAGAGAAGGCATCTACGGAGTTTTAAAAGGCGTATCTCGTGTAACATTTGCTACATTACAAGCACCTTACCAATATGTAACTAACGTAGGTAGAAATATCTATGCTAGATCTAGAGGTGAGATTAGTACAGGACAGTTGATACAGAATGTTCAATTATCAGAATTAGCAGGAGAAGAAACAAATCTAGGACAGTTACTCCGTGCTACTGCTGGAGTTGTAACAGGTAAAGGACCAGTTGATACTGGTGCAGGTTTCTTTATTAACCCTGAAAGTAAAGTAGGCGCTGGACAGGCTAAGGCTATGTCTGCTTATGGTCGTATCAATGGTAAATCATTTACCTTAGGTCGTTCAACATTAAACAGTTTGGGCGCTGATCCAAATGGTACACCATACCGTGTAATATCCGGTATTATTGATGCTACTCTTGCTGTAGGTACTGATCCAACTTTATGGGTTGGTCCTGGCGCTGTAACTAAAGTTATTTCTGGTGGAAAAGAACTTCAAAAAGCAAAGAGCGCTGCTCAAGCAGTTCTTGATGAAGCAGATGCCGCTAAGATAAACGATATTAAGAATCTTACAAAAGAAGAAAAAGCGTTAATTAAGCAAAGAGTTGGTGCTGAAAAGAAAGTACGCCGTAATATAGATAATACCTATATGAAGGCTGAAAGAGATTTAACAAAAGTTCAGCAATCTAAGAGTAATGCAATTGTTAAGAAATTAGAGAAAGCATTAACTTTTGGTATTGGACGTGGCGAAAAAGTAGCAGGAGATCCTGATACAGTAGCAGCAATTGCAGATGGGAGTATTGGCGACTTTGTAATTAAGAGTATTGCTGAGAAGAAGCCAGAAGGTGTAATTGATTCTATTGCCCAATTAGAGGCAGATTATATCAATACTGGTAAAACATTTACTGGTTTATATCTAGAAGAACTACCTGAGGCTGGTAAGTTACAATTTGGTGCATTTGACAATGGCGAATATATCGTTACTGCCTCTGCAAAAGAACCTTTAGAAGTCTATGATATTTCACGTACATACAAGGGTGTTTCAAATGAGGAACGTGCTCTTGAATTACAACGTCGTGCTAACTTCTGGGATGACTTACAATTAAACTTCCAATTAGATATTTCTGATGAATTAAGAACTGCTCTAACTAAGTATATCCAAAAAGGTGCTGATGGCAAGAATGCCATCCAAGCATCTATAGATGATATTGCTTTTGATGGTGGAGTAGAAAATGTTGCTACATTAATTGCTAGAGCCGTAGGAACTAAGAACGAAGAGTTAATAAGTCTTGTAGAAGATGCTGTTAAAGTTCAATGGCTTGCTGATGCTTATAGCAATATCCGTGCTATCAATGGTGGTATGGGTGGAGTTGTAGTTGTTAATGGTGCTAAAGTTGGAGCACGTCGAGTAGGCGTTACTGATGTTATTACATCACTATCTGGTAAAGCAGAAATGGGTACTGCCCTTGGTGCTAAACTAATTGCCTCAGTTAAAGATGCTCAACAAGAGATTTTAGAAGCAAGCACTGCATTAGAAAATGCTAAGGCTGCTAAAGCAGGACTTGATGGTAAATTAAAAGAGATTGAAATCTTGCGTGATTACGCAGCACAGGATCCAGAGTTAGTTGCTCAGATAATTAATGATCCTGAAAACATTGGTATTGCTAAGTTATTAGACTTAGAAATGGACATTGCTGATACTCAATACCTAAAAGAATTTTATAGATCTGAAGTTGGATTAATTGATGGCTTTGGTGGAACAGTTAAAGGTGACCTTAATAAGGCTGCTACTTATCTGTTAGGAAAGCGCTTTGCTCAGATTGCAGAGATCGTAGCAAAAGAAACAGACTTCTCCAGATTACATAGATTATTTGGTCGTAAACTAGATGTTGAAATGACTCAAGAACTAGTTGCTGCTACTAATGGAGATCAGGTAATATCTGTATTCCTAAAGCATTTAGCAGCACCTACATCTGATCCAAAAGTATTTCGTTCTCTTACTTTAAAAGCAGAAGCGGCAAAGATGGCTAACAGCCCAGTATTCAAGGTTGTTCCACCACTTGCTAATAAAGCAATTGCTCAAGTAGAACGTATTGAAAAAGGATTTGGTCGTTACTTTACTCAGTCTGTAGTATTACCTCTTGATGATATTGATAGACTTGTAAATGGTATGGAAGACTGGATGTCATCTGCTCAAATTCCAGATGAAATCATATCTACTACTATTAATAGAATTACATCTGCTACATCTTTAGAACAACGTTCTGGTATAGTATTTCAAGAGATTGAAAAGGCTCAAGTAGCCCTAGCAAATAGATTATCTCCTGGAGATGTTAATCTACAAGATGCAATACGTGAAGCATTCCGTGCTACTGGTAGAGAAAATGCTATTATTAAGCAGTATACACCTGAGAAACTTGCTAAAGGTGAACTTCCATCTCTTGATGGAGTTCTGTTAAATGGACAGACAACAACTCATACCTTTGCTGGTGACCAGGCTATATTTGAATATCAATTCCTAGATGATGTAATTAGATTACCTGATACTAGAGATATTAAGAAGTTAATTAGTAAATATAACGATCATAAGATTAAATACGGTACCAAAAACGCATTAGATGTATTTAATGCTGAGATTGGTGATCGTTGGAGAACTGCTCAATTAGCATTCCGTGTAGCATATATTATGCGCAACATTGGTGAAATGCAGTTCCGTCAATATTTCTCAGGACATGATTCACTATTTAACCATCCATTAAGTTATATAGCAATGATGATGGGTAGTCCAGATGGCGGTAAAGTAAGACAATTATTAGGTAAAGTTTTTTCCAAGTATGGAAATGATGTTAAAGGTAATAAACTTGTAGGTAAAGACGCAGAAGCAAATGCTGCCGTATCTGAGGCTATTGAAGAGAATTTTAACTTTCTTGCCAGAAATTATAACTCTGGAGATCCACGTTTTGCTTTCGTTGGTAAAATCTATGAGGCTGTAGGTATTGAAAGCGATAAGTATCACCTAGGTTTAGCAAACACTTTAATTCGTGCTCACTCCGATAGATTAATTCCACTTGTAGCCAGACACATGGATGGCCAAGAAGATGAATTAGTTCGTCTTATTATTGAAGGTAAAGGCGATAAGTTTGCTGGTATTTTAGAAGATTTAGTAAATGGTGGCAGAAACGGTGTTCAAACTGGAGACTTTGCCGCACTATTCTTAAAAGATCAGAAGAAGGTAAATGGAAAGTATAACCTTTCTCCTGATAATATAATACCTGAGAACGTAAAAGTATATTTATTTGACAAAGAATCTACTGGTTCTGTAGCCCGTTATGTAAATAACGTAGTTGGAACTGGACCTGGTTCTGTTAATATGCGTACTCTTTTGGCTGATGGACAGATAACAATTAATGGCAAGAACATTAAGATTCCTGGATATAAGCAAGCAGGAAACATTAATGACTTTGCAGATGAAGATAGTGCATTTAAGACTCTTATAGCCCGTAACTTCCCTAAGGAAGATATGACTGGCTCTACAGTTATCCATGTACGCGATAAGAGATTTGGTCCTCAACAGACTAAGTATCTAGATGCTGCTGTATCCTGGTTCTTTGATATTGCTACTAAAGTAGAGAATGTTGCTAACTTCTCACCTGAATTCCGTATGTCATATTGGGATCACGTAGGTCGTTATGTAGGCATGATTAATGATGATGCTTTAAATGAATTATTAGTTAATGCTAAGAAATCATTAGCCCCATTAACTATCAATGGTAGAAGCATAAGCATGCGTCGTCATCCTTCTCTACGTGCCATTAATAAAGAAATTGCTGCTCGTAAAAAGGGTAAGTCAGTTACAGATGGTATTAGCCTAGATACTATGAACTCTATGGCTGCTAAGAAAGCCTCACAATATACAAAAGATTTATTCTACGATGCTTCAAGGCAACGTCAATATGCGAATGCTATAAGATCTATATTCCCATTCGCCCAAGCACAATTTAATACAATGTACAAATGGAGTCAATTACTAAAAGATAACCCTGTACAATTCTATAAACTTGGTCGTGCATATAATGCACTTACCCAACAAGGTTCTAGTGCAATCTATGACCTAACTGGAACTAAGTATGATGAGAATCAGGGATTCTTTTACAAAGATGAATTTGGTGAGACTCGTTTCCGCTACCCATTAGCAGGAAGCATCATTGGTGCATTGGCTGGTAAAAATATTGATACTGCTCAAGCATTACAACTTACTGCTCCTGTACAGTCTTTAAACCTTGTATTCGGTGCAGTTAATCCTGCAATTCCTGGTATTGGACCTATGGGTCAGATTATCTACGGTGCAAGTGGTAAGTCTAAAGCATTTGGTCCTGAGTGGGATGCAATGCGTCAGATCATATTCCCATTTGGTGAGCCAGAAGGTATTCAAGATTTAGTATTACCAGCATGGTTAAAGAAATCATTCTTACTAGCAATTAATAACGGCACACAAGTAGAACGTGGTGTTAAAGATTGGGCTGGTTATTTAGCATCTACTGGCGATTATGGAGATAATCCATTAGCCAATGATGCTGAGCGTAATCAATTATTTAACGATGCTCGTGGACTATCTCGTTGGACAGGATTAATGACTGCATTTTTCCAGTCTATTGCCCCAGCAACACCTTCCCAAGAAGTCTTTGCTAAGGATTTAAATGGTTCTTTAAGAACTCAAACCTTCCTTTATAATGCTTTTGAAGAGATAAGCAAAAAGTATCCTGGTGATTACTTTGGTGCTGTAGGTGAGTTCTCAGATACCTTTGGTATCAAGAACCTATTACCTATCCTTGCTGGTTCTACACGAAGTGTTCGTGGTACTGGTGATGCCTGGTCATTCTTAAATAAGAATCCAGAAATTGCAGATAAGTATGCTACAAAAGCGGGAGATATAGTTCCTTACTTCTTCCCTGGTGGAGAAGCAGCAACTGCATACTACAACTGGCAAAAGGCTACAGGTCGTCGTCGTAATCTACGTCCTGAAGAGTTAGAACAATATGCTGAAAACATTGTTTACCAGATGGCTAAGTCTCAGATCTCTGAGGAACAAGCAGCCATGGGATATAGCGACGTTTGGTATACAGATGAGATAATCAAATTGAATGATCGATTTGGTGGTAGTGCTCCTGTTATGTCAGTTGATATTGGTTCTGCTGAAGAGAAGATAGCAAATGTTGGAAAAGCATTAGAAGATCCAGCATTCCAAGAGTCTCCTATTTATAATGAGACTGTTCAATTCTATGCAGCATATAAAGATTTAGAAAGATATTTACAGGAAGTAAGAACTACCGCTGCACCACAGGTGGGTGGAGGTTTCTGGCTTGCTAAAGAAGAAGCAAAGAAATTAGATAATTTAGCCACACAATTAATGATTAATAATCCAGCATTTGCTCGTATGTACTATGGAGTGTTTGCTTCAAAACTGAAGGTTGAGGAATAAGTTGTCAATTAACCAAGGACCACAATACTTATCAGAGGCTGCTAAACTTGCTCAAGTACAGTCAAAAGACTCTTTTGAAACCAAGTCTCAGGTATATTATAATCCTGCTGCGTATTCCTATGCAATTGGTAACTATCTTTTAAACTGGAGAAATGAAGAAAGTCCAGTTCCTGGATTTACAAATAAACTAGATTATATTCAAGCACTTCTTCGTGGAAGCGGAGCATCTAAAGATACTACTCCTCGTGGAGTTATTGGTAATGATGATACCAAGGCTATGCAAGAGGTATCTAGAATTGCTCTCCAGAATGGTGTTCCATTCTTGGATATGCTTAAAGAGTTATATACCACTAAAGGTCTTGGAAACACAGTAAAGTTTAGTAAGAATATTGCTACTGCTATAAAGTTATTAGATCTTACAGATGCTAAGTCTCAACTATCTAATGCTTACTATCAGGCATTTGGAGCATTTCCTTCTCAGGTTCAAATAGAGGACTTCCAGAAGGCATACAACAAAGAGGCTGAAAGACAAAAGGCTAAGACTACAACCTCAATGACCACACAGGGTGATGTCACCAGTTCAGTGACTAGGACATTAGGTGAAGGATTTACTGAGCAAGAACAACAACAGTTCCTTGCCAACTACCTTGTTAAGAACTTTGATGTTGCTACTCAAGAGGGTCTAGGTGGTCAAGCAAAGAGTATTTATGACCAAATCGTAGGAGTTCACAGAAACAACTTATTAGCAGAACCTGATCTACCTGCTGTAGCAAATGTTATTAAAGACGTATTAAAATCATCAGATGATACTGTTGCTACTCAGAAACTTAATGATTACTTTGCTAAGCAAAGAAGAGTTGCAGCCACTCAGTATCTAGGAGTACAGAATCAAGTACTTGCTGGTGATGATGTAATGACTTTTATATCTCCATTACAAGAGGTTCTAAGAAAATCATTTGGACGTACTGTAAATAATAACGACAAACTTATAGTTGCTGCTTTGAACTATAAAGATGAAAAGGGAAATTATAGACCTATGAATGAAATAGAGTTAAATAATTTGATTATGAATGATCCTCGTTATGCTACAAGTCCAATGGCTATTCAAGAAGCAGCAAGTCTAGGTGAGCGCTTGTCGCAGAAATTAGGTAGATAATGGTATCAGGAATGGTTAACCCTAGGCCAATAGCGCCTAAGACAACTGCAGCCCCTAAACCTACCGCTGCTCCTGTTGCTAAAACTACATCTGGTGGTTATAGTGGTATACCTGCAGTAATTGCAAAACCTAGCACTACTCAAACATTAAATTTATACGGAACTCCTGCAACTAATACTTGGACTTCTACTGCAACTAAGACTCAGGTTAGTACAAGTGGTAAAAAAGATACTGGAACAGTAATTCCAAATCCTTACAAAACTACAGGTGTAAATGAATTTGGTGGTGTAGGTACTGATGTATATGGACCAATTGGTGGTGGTGGCGCTGCACCTGTTACTAAGACAGTAGTAAGTCGTACACCTAGATATGATTCCAAAGGTAAAATTATTGGTTGGGATTTAGTATATAGTGATGGAACTACTGGATTTGAACCAAACCCTGCATATGGTCAGGAAGAAGATACCCAAGGTACTACAAATGTACAGGTTCTAAAGGCTTTATTATTAGCCAAGGGACTACCTGCCGACCTTGTAGATGACTCAGTAAACTTCTTACAAACATTATTAAAAGATGGCATTGATGCAGAATCTGCTATCAGTATTTATTTAAACAATAAAGAATTTACCACCAAGGGTGGAACAACAGTTAAGTCTCCATTCTATACAAAGTATGGTTTCTATAATGACGCATTGACTGAGAAGTATGATGCCTCAACATTATTCAATACAGTTGAGGGTTATAAGAATGTTGTTACTAAGTATAATGTTAACACTAAATTTGCTAGCACAGATTATATACAAAAGTATTTAAAGAACAAAAGAAGCGTTGCTGATTTAGATGCTTATGCAAATACTGCCAGATTAAAGGCATTAACAGCAGATCCTGCTAGTGTTAATACATTACGTAATTTAGGATATATTAGCAATGAACAGGATCTTACAGATTTCTATATGGATCCAAACGTCGGTACTGAAACAATGAAGCAGAATGTAAATACTGCAGCCTTTGCTATTGAAGCAATACGTAGAGCAAATCGTCTGACACCATTTAGCGCAGAGACTGCTAAGCAATACGGTGCCCAATTAACAGCACAAGGATTAAGTGAAGCACAAGTAAGTGCTCTTGCTTCTCAAGGATATGCAACAGTTGCAGAAACTCTAGAGCCTTTAACTAAGTACTCAGGTATTTATGAAGGTGCTGCTGCTAAACCTGCTAAATCTATTCAAGAAGAACTTGAACAAGAACAGTTTAAAGGATTAGAATCAGAACGTCGCAAGAGATTATCTGAACAGTATATAAAATCACTTCAAGGACAATCTGGACTAACAGCCCAAAGCCTAAGTACTGGAAGTATCTCAGGAATAATATAACTAGAATCCCGACATGGATCCATCGGCCCCATGCGGCGTATTAGACCGATAGTACGAGCCAATATAGATTCCCCTATTTATATTGCGGCGTACGCCAACTACTAGAAAAGGGAGAGGTTGCTATGAGCAACAACCGCGATAACTACTGGGATGAAAACGAAGATGAAGATGATGATGTTACAGTCGCATCTTTTGATTCAGATACAGACCTTGTAAAGAAACTACGCAAGGCCCTAAAGGTCGAGCAAAAGAGAAACAAGGAACTGGAGTCCTCCTTAGGAGAACTTACCAAGTCCCAAAGAGAGCGGGTTT
>Ga0214917_10005134_pt1 | contig 14114 bp, 12 predicted proteins | sample LL_1208_BB_MetaG_FD_177983 | JGI IMG/M metagenome (GOLD analysis project Ga0214917, IMG submission 177983) | Freshwater microbial communities from Lake Lanier, Atlanta, Georgia, United States - LL_1208_BB | ecosystem: Environmental > Aquatic > Freshwater > Lake | place: USA: Georgia | collected... | reverse complement strand
GTAAACCCTCAAGATCATGTCCAGCCAGCACAGCCTCTCGGCGATGACCACGAACGCTGACCTACCCGCGGAATCGCTGATTCGCTCGCGCGAGCGAGTCGCCGATCATGGTGAAGTCTTCACACCCCAGTGGATGGTTGAGGACATGCTCAACTTGGTCAAGGTCGAGTCTGAGCGCATCGACTCTCGATTCCTTGAACCGGCATGTGGGTCCGGCAACTTCCTTAAGCCTGTGCTTCGGCGCAAGCTGGCAACCGTCCATGCGCGATACAAGCAGAGTGACTTTGAGCGCAAGCACTATGCGTTATTCGCTGTGATGTGCGTCTACGGAATTGAACTCCTTGAAGACAATGTTCAGGAATGCCGTCACAATCTCCAACAGATCTTTGATGACTTCGTTGGCCTTGGGCCAGATTCAGAATGGTCACGGGCCGCCCAGACGGTGCTCGAAGCGAATATCATTCATGGCGATGCACTCACTCTTCTCACCCCAACGGGCGGCCCAATCACATTCCCAGAGTGGGGCTATCTCGGTACAGGCAAGTTCCAACGCCGAGATTTTCGCTACGATTCGTTAACACAGCGATCGGCAATCGGAGGCTCTCTCTTTGAACTTCTCGAGGAGCATGATGTCTTCGTGCCGGTCACTACACATGAACCAATGACCGTGGGAGATCTCGCCCGATGATTCAGGCGCCACTACAACTGCAGCCGCACAATCCCGATGTGCTGATGTGTATCGCCAACCTCTCAAACGACGAAGTTTTCACTCCTCCCGAACTCGTCAATCAGATGCTGGACACCCTCGAAGCTTCATGGGCTGACGCCAATGGCGGGGCAGGCATCTGGCACAACAAAGAGGTGACTTTCCTTGACCCCTGCACGAAGTCTGGAGTATTTCTTCGAGAGATTGTTAAGCGCCTAACACTTGGATTAGAGAAGGAATTCCCCGACCTCACCGAGCGGATCAATCACATCTTGACCAAGCAGGTCTATGGAATAGCAATCACTGAGCTCACCAGCCTGTTGGCTCGCCGAAGTCTCTATTGCTCGAAGTTCGCGAATGGGATTCACTCGGTGGGACGGGGATTTAAGACCGAAGAAGGCAATGTGTGGTTTGAGAGAACTGAACACACTTGGCACGATGGGCTGTGCAGATTCTGCGGGGCGAGCAAGGCGGAGTACTCAAGGCTTCAGAGCCAAGAAAGTCACGCGTATGCATTTATTCACAGCAGTAATCCAAGTAATGCGGCTAAGTCAATGTTTGGAGAAGAAATGAAATTTGATGTAGTTGTTGGTAACCCCCCATATCAACTGAGTGATGGGGGCGGCTCTGGGACAAGTGCTGCACCTATCTACCAGTACTTTGTTGAGCAAGCGAAGAAGCTTGAGCCCAGTTTCGTTGCAATGGTGGTTCCGGCACGCTGGTTTGCTGGGGGTAAGGGTCTGGACGAGTTTCGAGCTCGAATGTTGAATGACACCCAAATCCGAAGCATTGACGACTTTCCCGATTCCTCCGATGTCTTTCCTGGAGTACAAATCAAAGGGGGCGTGTGCTACTTCCTGTGGAACCGCAACTCATCAGGTGATGTTCGCGTAAGAACCTACGACAAAGGAAAGCTTGTTTCAACGGCGATTCGCCCACTCCTCGAGCCGGGATTAGATGTGTTCGTCCGCTACAACGAGGCGATCAGCATTCTGAAAAAGGTTTCTGTAAAGGAGTGGGGTGGAGATTGCCAGACATTGGCTTTGCCTGCTGGTAGCAGTTTCAGCGATTGCGTGAGCGTGAGGCGCCCCTTCGGTTTGGATAGCACTTATAGGGGCAAGTCAAAACGTTCGACAGGAGACGTTGAGGTGTTCCGAGTCGGTGGCTCGGATTTCGTATCTGAGAGGCAGATCAATGATTCCTTCAACCTTCTCAAGAAGTGGAAGGTATTTATTCCTTTCTTGGCAAGCGGCAGCGATTCCTTCCCGCATGTAATCCTCGGGCGTCCCTTTGTGGGTGGACCAAACACCGCAAGTACAGAAACTTATCTTGCCGTCGGCCCATTCAAGAGTAAGTCTGAGTGCTTAAACGTCATCTCGTACATTCAAACAAAACTCTTTCGGTTTTTGGTTCTACAAAAGAAGCCTTCACAGAATGCAACTAGGAAGGTCTACGAACTAGTCCCGATGCAGGACTTTGCCGAAGAGTGGACGGATGAAAAGCTGTATCAGAAATACGGTTTGACGAAGACCGATATTGCATTCGTTGAGAGCATGATACGTCCGATGAATCTTGACGGTGAGTAAGTCAATCGAGGAGCTGCTTCCGGAAAAGCAGCCGGCGAAGTTGCGAATCTACGCATGGTCTACGACTGAGCTCCCAAAATTCAAGGGTTGTCTGAAGGTCGGCCAGACGACTCAAGCCGATGTAAATGTTCGAATCATCCAGTCACAGGGCGTCAATCGCGTCAAGTATGTCGTTCAGGTAGACGAGCTTGCCGAGGGCAATGCTGGAACAACTTTTCGTGACTCTACAGTTCGTCGGCGACTCGAGGAGAAAGGCTTTGAGTGCGTAGAAGGAGAGTGGATGCGATGCACCGCCAAAGACGTCATCGCTGCAATCAATGAACTGCGCACTGGTGTGGCTCATGTAGACATTCGCAGTGAGACGTTCCCGATGCGCGCCGAACAGAAGGCAGCGGTCAAAAAGACTTCTGAGTACTTCCGCAGCATCTGGAGTGATGACAAGGAAGCGGTGCCGAGGTTCCTGTGGAACGCGAAGATGCGATTTGGCAAGACATTCGCTTCTTACCACCTTGCAAAGGAGCTAGAAGCGAAACGGGTTCTAGTCGTCACCTTTAAGCCGGCGGTTGAAGATGCTTGGAAGACCGACCTTGTTTCTCACGTTGACTTCGCTGGCTGGCAGTATTTCTCCAAAGATTACGCAGGTGATCCGAAGAAGGCCAAGAAAGACAAGCCGCTCGTGTATTTTGGCTCGTTCCAAGACCTACTTGGCCGCGACAAGAAGACCGGCATGATCAAGGCTAAGAACGAATGGGTCCACGAGATGAACTGGGATCTCGTGATCTTCGACGAATACCACTTCGGCGCCTGGCGTGACAGCGCCAAGGAACTTTTTGAGGGCGAGGATGAGGGGGAGGCGAAGAGAGAGCTACAAGGCGAGTTTGGCGACGGTCTGCAAGATTTTGACGAGGCGCTCGACGAACTCAACGAATCAGAAGATGACTTTCTTCCGATTACGACTCGCGCCTACCTATACCTCTCGGGCACCCCGTTTAAGGCGCTAGCAACGGGGGAGTTCATCGAAGAGCAGATCTTCAACTGGACTTACACCGACGAACAACGCGCCAAGCAAGCCTTCGCCGCAAAGCACCCTGACAAGTGGAACCCTTACGCTGCACTGCCCGAGATGCGACTCATGACGTATCAGATGCCTGAAGAACTCATCGCAATTGCCAAGCAGGGCGAATTCAACGAATTTGACTTGAACGCATTCTTCGAGGCAACCGGCACCAGAACATCGGCGACCTTCAAATATAAGACAGACGTGCAGAAGTGGCTAGACGTCATCCGAGGCGCCTACATGCCAACCCAGGTCGATGTACTCAAGGTTGGTAGTCGGCCGCCGTTCCCATACTCCGACACACGTCTCTTGCCTTACATGCAACATTCATTCTGGTTCCTGCCGAACGTCGCCGCATGCCATGCGATGGCAAATCTTCTCGGCGAGCGCCACAACGTGTTCTGGCATGACTACAAAGTGCTAACCGTCGCAGGTGCGGGTGCCGGTATCGGTCTCGAGGCCCTCCCGCCCGTTCGCAAGGCGATAGGAAGTGGCATCGATTCAAAGACGATCACGCTGTCGTGCGGAAAGTTGACGACCGGTGTCACTGTGCCGCAGTGGTCGTCGATTCTTATGCTCCGCAATCTGAAGTCGCCAGAGACATATTTCCAGTCGGCATTCCGCGTGCAGTCTCCATGGTCAATCAAGAATCCAAACGGTGACAACCCCCACGAAGAAGCGATAATCAAACCGGTGTGCTTCATTTTTGATTTTGCGCCCACACGTGCACTTCGTCAAATCGCAGACTACGGTGCAGGCCTCTCACCCGAAATCTCGAATCCAGAACTCGCAGTTGAAGAGCTGGTCAAGTTTCTGCCGGTGCTGGCCTACGACGGATCCAACATGACGCAGATTGACGCCGGGAGCATTCTCGACATCGCGTTGTCAGGCACCTCGGCGACCCTGCTCGCTCGCAAATGGCAATCTGCAATTCTTGTAAACGTCGACAACGAAACGCTGAAGCGAATCATGGGCAACAAAGCTGCAATGGACGCAATCATGAACATTGAGGGCTTCCGTGCACTGGGCCGCAGCATCTTTGAAACTGTGGTGAACAAGAGCGAAGCCGTTCGCGACACGAAGCGCGCCAAAGGCGAGAAGCTCACCGACAAGCAGAAGAAGGTGCTAACAGAAGAAGAGAAGGAGTACAAGTCAAAACGCAAGCAGATTCAAGAAAAGCTGATCAAGTTCGCCACACGAATACCGGCGTTCATGTACCTCACCGACTATCGCGAGAACACCCTTCGCGATGTAATCACCAAGCTCGAGCCTGAATTGTTCAAGAAAGTGACGGGCCTCAGCGTCAAGGACTTCGAGACACTGGTGTCGCTTGGGGTCTTCAATGCGACCCACATGAATCAGGCTGTGCTTAACTTCCGCCGTTACGAAGACTCTTCTCTGTCATACACAGGAATCGACTCGCACCCCAAATTGAGAAGGATCGGTCTCTTCGACACGGTTGTAGCGAAAGATGAATAAACGTCGTTTGTTGTGGCGAAGGCGCTAAGGCAGATCCAGCCACTCGAGTGGCGGCGCGCCATTTACATCGACTTCGAAAGCCGAATGAAAGATCCCGAGTCGCTGCTCGGCCATGCTTGCGAGGGAACGTGGTCCGTATACATAATCGAACCAGAACTATGGAGTGCCGCATCACACGGCCACGCCAAAGGACAAGTAATCGCAGAAACTGTCCAGGAAGCGCTAAGAGCCATACGCACCCGTGCAGAAGCAGAGCAGCGGATCATTGCTGCATGGTCAAGTCGCGAACATGAAGGTATCTCCAACACCCTCGAACTCTCCGAAAGCGAACGTCAATGGTGGGCAGACAACCTCGTAGATGCAAAGAAGTACGCCAAACCGATGGCACGTCAACTGAATCTGGTGATTAGACAAAGAAAGTCATCCATTGGCAAGGGCATGAACAAGCATCCGCTTGCCAGCTACATGGAAGCTGTCGGCTACAAGGTTCCTGCGATGCACGGGCCGAACAATGCTGCACAGAGGATTCTTTATGTACGCAGACAGATCCTGGCCAAAGGATCATTTGATGCCATCACGCCAACCGCAAAGAAGAAGTGGGCAAACGGGCTAAGCCACAACTATCACGACTGCGTCGGCCTCGCATTTGTGATGACCGCACTCGCTGGGCGTGTGGAGCAGCGCTCTCCTAGGAAGCGTTCGCGTTAAGTGGTCCTCGGGGGTGGATTGTGATGCCGAGCAAGCCTTAGACCGAGCTCCCTTGACACAAACCTCCCCACCAACCCCACATACACCTCTCGAAACCCCGGCCCATGATCCATTCCAGCAATGAAGTGCGCCAGTTCGTGCAGCAGCGTCAACTCGCTGGGTGTTGTTGACGTCACCACCCCCCCATCGGAACCAACCGTCCCGAGTCCGCAAATATTGAACACCGGCTGGCTACTTTGACGGGTATGACTGACCCGAGTCTTTCGCTCACCCCAACAGATAATCCGAAGTCAGATGTGAAGCGCGATCTGGCATCCCGAAAGGCGATTGTCTTCCTCGGAGTCTCATTGGTAGCTCTTCTGTTTGTCATATTTGGTCTAGTCACACAACTCGACAGGTCCAACCGTCGAATCTCAGTCCTTGAGTCACGGTTTGATGAGCGACTTAAATCAGATTCGACTAAAGAGAGTTCCCAAGATCCAGTAATCGAATCGGCGATCAACGAAGAAAACCTGTTCCAATCTCCCATCAATGTCGAAGCACTCATTGCGAGAGTAGGGCAGTCAGTTGTTGACATCGAGTGTGGAGATGGCGGAGGAACCGGTTTCGCTCTGGACATCATTCCTGAGGGGGGGACTGCGCAGTCGGTCCTTGTAACTAATTATCACGTAATCGACGAGTGTTGGGAGAGTAGCGAGAGCGTCAGAATCCGACATGGGGAAGAGCTTGGTCAGACGACGCAAGGAACCGTCGTCCGAGCCGACCCGGAGAATGACCTCGCCTTGATCGAGATCGACGTTCAAGTTCCCTTCCTGAAAGAGAGTGAGACTTTCGCTAAACGAGGTTGGTGGACAATGGCAATCGGCAATCCCCTGGATGTTGATCTAGGGCTGACCCTTGAGCGATACGTGACATTCGGCTATATCGGTTACGTGCACGACAACTACTGGAACTACACCTCGGCAACGTTGAATCGTGGAAACTCAGGTGGTCCATTAGTCAACAGTCGAGGAGAACTTATCGGCATCAACACTTTGGCATCATCAGGAATAGACGAAGGCATCTGGAACATCGCTGTCGACTCGGACGTGCTCTGCGTCAATCTTTTGAATTGTGATGACTAAAGGTTTTGTCTCCAGGGAACTCCTATCATTACGCACCAATGACAAAGAGATTAGAATGGAAGAATTCGCACATGTCTGAACGTCGCGAAAGGATGCGTCATGACAGTTAGTGGAGATTTCTCAGGCAAGGATTTGCGAGGTCGAGTCTTTTCGCGGGAGAGTTTGATAGGCGCAAATTTCAATGGTGCAAAGTTGGATGGGGCGAGATTCGATGAATGTGACCTCAGTAACGCTACGTTTTGGGAGACGAGCTTGCGAGAGGCGGTGTTGAGTAATGCGTTTGCAGTCGGAGCGAAATTCACCCGTGCGGACCTTCAAGGTGCGGATCTTCAGCGGGCGAATCTCAGCAGTTGCAACTTCACCGAGTCAAATCTCGAGAAGATTGCTGGATACTACGCGAACTTATCTGAGGCATCGCTCGAAAAGTGCAATCTCAGGAACGCTGCTCTCTGGAATTCCAACCTCTCAGGAACGTCCCTGGGCTCGCATCTCGCACATGCAGAATTCGCTGGGGCCATGCTAAAGAACGTCGACGTGTGGCCATTGGGAGAGTGCAAACACGATGACACCAGCTTCTTCGGAGCAAGAATGACAGGAGTCGATTTTTGGACGGCATCATTCTGCAGAGCGAAATTTAACGAGTCCCATCTTGAAGATGTCACCTTTGCCGACTACACAAACGGTTATTCTGATTTTTCTGGGGCATCCTTTCGGAACGCGACACTCTTGAACGTGAAGTTCTATGACGCTAATTTTACCGATACAAATTTTTTGGGAGCGATTCTGACTGAGACCGACCTTTCTGATGCAAGATTTTCAAACACAACGATGCCGGATGGCTCAATTCGGAGTAGTTGATGTATCGGCAATCAGGCTGTTGATTGGACCATTCGAGATCAAACAGTTGAAGTAACTCTGTTACACCCCTGTGTCATTATGTTGCACCCCAAAATTTGTGCGCACAAAAAATTTCAGAATTTGAGAAAATTATGTCGTCAAAGTTGCGTAGTGGAACAATTTGTGGTACATTTATGTTGTAAGCAATACCACATACAAATCCAAAGGCCGAGGTAACACCTCGGCCTTTCTTATGCCCGGAAACAGGCAGAAAGGAGCAGAAACATAGATAGACGCTGGGAACCAGCGACATACGAACACCGCTAGACGACTCGTCCAGGGGTGGGGAATGGGAATTGCTTCGGGCCGGCACACATTGGTGTGCCGGCCCGAAGCCCAAAAAAGAGATAGCAAACCACGACAGAAAGGCGCAATGGCATAGATAGACGCTGGGAACCAGCGACATACGAACACCGCTAGACGACTCGTCCAGGGGTGGGGAATGGGCATTACTTCGGGCTGGCACACCAAGGTGTGCCAGCCCGAAGCCTTCAAACAACCAACAAACCAAACAGAAAGGACATCAACATTCACATCTACATCAACGAGCTTCAGGACTCACTCCGACGTATGCAGGACCTCCACACCCTGCACCCTGCGTCGGGGCAATGCCTGGAGTGTCACAACCCGTGGCCCTGCGACACCAACGGCTTTCTCACGATTGCCACCAACGCATTTCACCAGCACATGGAGGATCCATACGACGTGGATCCAGCCGTCGAGCTGGGGAAGGTGCTGTCGGTGGTTGAGAAACGCCTTGGTCTCGAGGGTCCGCGCGCAGACAAAGTTGTCACCGAGCTCCATCACCTCGTGCTGGAAGACGGATTAGTGGTGACCGGAAACTATGGCGACGTCGGCTCCTCGTACAACGTGGGAGTGACCACGGGACCGGACTCGGTACGGCACCTGTGGCGGCTCTACGTCGGACAAAAGGTGATCATCGAGATCTCCGCCCCAACCGGCGGCGCCACCAACAAGCGGTTCCTCAGTCAGGTGCTAATGGAGACCTTTTCACCTAGGGACGCCGACCAAGTTGTCTCCTGGTGGGACAACAACGATGACGCATGCTTGCGGCGACTCTCACTCCACTATGACGAGCCGCTGGCAATGTCCAAGTCGATCCTGACGCTCGTCGTGGCGACACGTCGCCTCAACGACGGCCTCAGGAGGCTGCTTCATAAGGACTAAGACCGCGGCGCGGATACACCTTCGCCCGCACATTGCCTCGCTGCGGTCCTCGGCTCGTGCGCATGTATCTCCTCGTGCGCACGAGCTGGGTCTAGTTAGTCCTGTCGAAATTACGATTCAGTTATGCGGATCAGGGTCGTGAATCTGGGTGCCGTCCCGGGATTCAATCCGAAGCAAACGGGACTCGATCTGATCCATATCGGCGACTTGAGCCACTACGTCAGTGCGCAAGATGGCCTGCTCATCTATATGCCGAATGAGGACTTCAGCCAGTGCCGTTTCCTCTCGGCGTGGGAAGTTGTGGCGACTCACCCTGAAGAGGGTCGAATCACCGTGGACATGCGCCCGGTGGACAAGATCGTGTCGCCTCCGAGCAGAGTCAGACACTTCTGGAGGAGCGACCCATACATGCCGCCGAACAAGAGTCGAGTTAGGGAGTACCGGCTTGTCGAGATTTTTGCCGAAGCATTTGCCGACGAAGGCTGGCTCCACCGGAAACTTCAAGATGGGGTACCAGGAGTGTTTCGCCCTGATCTCTCGCGACCGACTCTGAGACCTCAGTCTGGAGAGGTTTATCTTTTCAGTTCAATCACTCGCGGAACGAAAATCGGGAAGTCGACTGACGTGCAAGAAAGAAGGAAGCAGATTCAGCGAGACATCGGGGAGCCAGTTGAAGTGATCCACCGATTATCCAGCAACGACTACACGCGAGCAGAGGTTACCTTGCACAAGAGGTATTGGCATCTGAACATTGAATTCGAATGGTTCGATTTGTCTCCCAAAGACATCGCAGAGATCAAGTCGATTACGGAGATGAACTTCTGAAAATTAGCCCTGCGAACGCTTAGTCATCGGCAGCGGCAGAACCCGCGCGACGACTTCGAACGAGAACCTCGCTCTCGCGGAAGGTAGTAAATTCCGCTGTCTTCTCCGGTTCTGCTGAGCGTAAGGAGCTGCGGTCGAGCTTCCCGTCGGTCTGCGACCTCTTCCACTTGCATACGCCGACGATGCCCGGCGACTCGCCGCAGAGCGACATGAGGTAATGCCTGGCGAGATCTTTACGAGTTTTTTGGTACTCGGTTTGTGAGAACACGCGGAGGTAGCTCTTCTTGAGGTCCTTGGGTGAAACATTTCCCGCCCTGAATTCGTCGATGATGCGACCGAATGAGTCAAGAACTGGTTGAATCTCGACAATCTCAGGCTCAGATGAGAGGTCATTACTGAACGACGTCACTGTGAATCGTCCTTTGACCACGGGCTCGCCAAGGTGACTTGTCCAGATGTCTGGGTACTTCTCACGGAATCCCTTCTCATCGAAGTGCGGAGAGACCCGCGGCTTCCTCTGGGCAAGATCACTGATGTCGTTTCCTTTCAGACGCTCGTCGTCAAGGGCGGAGTCGTATCGCTCAATGAGTTCATCGCACGCGGTAATGATGTGGTGCGCGATCTGATGTTTCCGCCACCACTCCAAAGAGATGTCGTCAGGAATCTTTGGCTCACCGTGCGACAACACATTCTCAAGCCGCTCAGCCAAGGTCACCGCCGGGACATGTTCGAGGAGTTTTGCACCGAGTATGCGACACATTTCGATTGAGGCAGCGAGGCGATGGTCCTCGAGAAAAAACCACTCGCCGGCTACACGTCTTTCTGCGTAGTGCCAGTGGAGTGCCTTCTCGACGGTCTGAACCATGACGACCTTCTCGGCGTGGTGGAGGAAGAGCTCACGAGGATTTCCTGTCTGGTGGTCGCTCTGGCGTTCCTCGCTAGCGCGGTCATCACGAGTGAGCCCAATCTTCACGTAGCTCGTCCTTTGACCTTCGATCAGGTCTCGTTCTCCGATGAAGTAGATCTCGCCGCCGCGAGTGATGCTTTCAGCCACGTGCTCCTCCGTGTCGGCAGGGGAATACTTCTGCCTGCGTCAATTTACTGAGTGGGTGAGACATTCCATGACCGCACGACCTCCGTTTTCCCTGACTCGCCGACCTTGATGAGTGCTTCCCAGGTGCCATTGCGCAGCAGAGTTGCCTGAATGAATCCCTCGCGTGGTTCCCAGCCCGAGAAGTGGTCGCTTCGCTTGACGGCGTGCAGGGCTTGCAGTTGTTTCATGAGGTCGAGGTGGCTGAAGCGGGTGAACTTCCAGTGTGATGCCGACGTCAGGCCGCGTTGGTGGGCGATGAAGTGGCAGTGGTGCAGGTAGTCGGCAAGTTCGTCGCGGGTGATCACCATGCCGCGGGGTGCGGTGGTGTCGGTGCGCACCAAGAGCAGGGGGTCGTCGGCGTCTCGCTCGAATCGGTCGGAGTGGTTCAAGCACACCGGGATGACCTCGACTTCCTCGCGGTGATCGTCGAGATACCGCCACAGCACGTCGGCCGCACCGCCACAGACGGTGCAGTGCCGGTTGCCGGTCTGCAAGGGGAGACTGTCGCGTGTGACGAGCCGCCAGCCCTCGTGCCAGCTCGTGTCTACGGTCTTGGATGGTCGACGTTTCATGTTGGTCTCCTGTTGGTCGTTGGAGACGCCACGAGCACCAGTTCTTTTGCGCTCGTCGCGCCGCATCCCCGTTGTTGGGAGGCACCGTGGCCTGGTGGGCTCGGTTGCTATCACTTGTCGCTAAGTGACTTCTAGATGCTGATTAGAGGATAGAGGAGGGGTGTGCGAGAGATAGCAGCACAAGCACAGGGCGTATAAGCCAAAATTATGCTTTCCAAGGGGGACTTCAATATGCCAAGACGACGTGAGTGGGACTGGGAAGCCCTCGGCGTGGGGCGTTCTTACAAGAAGACGTGGGACGAGCTTGGGATAACGCCAGAACAATTCAGAACTTTCAAAGACGCGAGCGAGCGTCACTTCACAACAGGGAAGAGGAGCGAAAGTGATCGAGTCTGGAAGTTATTGAAATCCGGGCACACCGTTCGTAGCTTGTTCGCACTTGCTCGTGAAGACATCGAGGACACATCATGCGTCTTTGAGTGTCTTCTCGAGCTGACTCAAAGAAATCTTCCTAATGACAAGGCAACGCTGAAGCGCGTCCACTCCTATATCGAGGAGCTCAGGTACTGTAATGACGCTGTCACAGTGCTCAGCTGGATGCAACTGTTGTCCCTCGATGATGTCATTCTGCTCAGAGACGCGGGGTTCATTGACAATGCCGACGAAGATGAGTGTGAGAATCTCACCTCTGCGCTGAGACAGATTCAGGAGAACATCAAGTGGCTTCCTGCAGCCCAGATTCGAATTCTTGTAGAACTAACAGAATGGTTCGAGATGGATCAGATCAGTTCTGCAATTGAGTACAACAGGCTTGGCGCCTTTATATCGAATCACCTACACGCTCGGAACATCGAACGGGAAAATGCTGAGTTTCAGAGTGGCGAATATGGCGACTGGCAGAGTCTTGGGATCTCGATAGACGAGATGAAGGAGATTGTCAATAGTTTCTACGAGTCGGTCGATGAGGCGGAACACCTCGTCTCGAGTTTCTATTCCGACGGAAACAGCAATTCTCTCTTTGGAGACTTCAAGAGTCTCACCCAGAACGGCTTGGGTGCTCATGAGATTCTGGACCTGATTCGTGGTGGTTTAACGGCTTCCGACACCTCGGCACTCAAGACTGCGGGTTTGAAAGTCACCCGAGAAAACCTGGCTGAGTGGTCTTCTGTCGAAGGGAAAGTCATCCTTTTCTGTATTGACAACGGGATTGAGCATAAAGACAGAGTTTGGCGATTCGAGGATTGGATGCCTTCAGCTGAGTTAGTCCTGCCTTGGTGGGAGTTTTGCAGAGATCAGGGCTGGCTTGGTCTGTATTCGAAGAGTCAGCTACTGCAGGGGGTCGAATTTGAAGATGCCACGCCCGAGCAGCTCATGGAAACGACTTCAGGAGAACACGAGGTCGAGCTGCTCAGTCTTTGGGACTACCTCAGTTGGATTCAGAACTCAGGTCTTAAAGGGAAGTTCACTGAGATTCAGGATTGGCGTCGACGGGGCTTCGTGATCGTCGAGCGTGACCTTGAGCCAGATTTTGCGGGTCGAGATGGTCTAGACCCAGATGACGCTCATGCTTGGAAGTTCTTCAAATTCTCACCCAAGCAAGCAAGCGAGTGGTCAAGCATCGAGCTGTCGCCAGGGCGCCTAGCACGACTCTCACCGAAGTCGGCCGCTCTTTGGCGCCATGCGGGGGTCAAGCCCCAAGAACTGAAATCGTGGTACGACCACGGAATCGGCGATCCGATTGAAGTGGCTGCATGGATCGCCAGCGGGGCAACTCCTCAGGTTGCGCAGACAAGAAAGAGGGCTGGCGTGATTCCTACAAGGCCCTCCTAAAGATTGCGACACGATTGATTTGGAGTAAGGGCAAAGACTGTCGTCCGAAACCGCCGTTTATCTGCAACTTCATCTCGTCAGGAATTCGAGACTTGCATTCACAATTCTTAGGTCGAACGTGGTCGAATCTGCTCTCGCCTGCAGTACTCATCCCGATAGGAACCGAACCCCCAAACCCTTGCGAGTCAGCCGTAACCAAGACATGCAGAATCCGTCAATTACAAGAGTGTTATACCGCGCCAAGATTAAGGCGGAAAGTTTCGTTCTTCCCTCGTGTTTCGGGACAATCCGTACGCCCGAGCAACGCGTGCACCTTGCGGGAGACGTCGTCAGAGAGCACGGGGGACATGAGGTGGTGGGTGCTTCAATTGACCAAACGTCTCGCAGAGAATTGCAATGCGACCCCTCCGTATCGTGACTTGTCCGGGGCAACTCAATTCGGCGTGATGCGCAGATGATTGACGTATATCTCCGTAGGTGGCAGACCTACAGCAGTGATGTCGAATTTCAGGGACGGCTCAACTCGACTACTTGCATTGTGGATACGAAAATTAAATGCAAAGCCCCTGTTGAGTCGAACAGTCTTGGAGTACTGACCGCCGTTTAGGCGATCTATACCGATGACATGGGTTGGTCCTCGGGTCCGCTCCGTAGACAGGGTGCCATTGAAGTTGAACCCCTGGACCGTCACGTTCTCCGGTCTTCGTATGACCTTGTAGAAATCAACTCGACCAATAACGTACGCGACAAGGTTTTTCGATGCCGACTCAGCGGTCGGCTGACTTAGCTCAGTGAGCCGCGCTAACTCCCGGTCAAAGGCGTCGAGCACCGGCCAGTAGAAGCGTTCTGCGACTTCAGGTTGGTCCCTCCAGAGTGCAGATCCACTTGTATCTCTGCGGATTTTGTTCAGTTCTTCAAAGATGGGTCGAACTGCAGACCAATACGTTTCGGAACAGCCCATGGGGTCGAGGTTCCATTTCTTGACAAAGTCAACTGTTCCAGACAGTCGAGAGTGCTTGAATGCGGCGTGATTGTTCTTGCACGAAATC
>Ga0214917_10005133_pt1 | contig 14114 bp, 17 predicted proteins | sample LL_1208_BB_MetaG_FD_177983 | JGI IMG/M metagenome (GOLD analysis project Ga0214917, IMG submission 177983) | Freshwater microbial communities from Lake Lanier, Atlanta, Georgia, United States - LL_1208_BB | ecosystem: Environmental > Aquatic > Freshwater > Lake | place: USA: Georgia | collected... | reverse complement strand
ATCTGACAAGCCATTAAATCGAGCCATAGAGGCTTTTTGTGAGGTTCCATGTAGGTAGGCTCCAAGTGAGTGAAGAAAACGCCTTAAAAGCCCGTTTAAGGGCTTCTAGGGGCATGATTAGAGGTTAAAGAAGATAGCGCAGGCAAGTGCTACGCCGAACACCAAAGCGATAAGCCAGTCGATGATGGTTTTCATGCTTGCTTTCCTATTCCGTGGTTTCTTCCTCCGCACTGGCACTCACAAGTGCCGTTATGCTTGCCATTGATACATTTTGAATTACAGGCGTGAAGGCTAGCGAACTTGCGATATTGAATGGCTCGCTCTACTGGCAAAAGTTCTTTAGACTCACTGAGTCCGGCCAGGCGCTTAAAGCTATCGTAATAATTAGACTTGGACTTGATACCGCCTAAGCTTGAAAATTGTTCATTCGGTATAGCGTGAACACTTTTAAGTTCACTTGTGCCATTGAAATAACGCATTGAATACATGATTGAATGCTCCATTAGGTTTGATGCGAGATTGCATCCCGTAACCCTCCGCAGAGGGTTAGAGGCTGAAATCTCAGGCGGCTAACAGTTCTTCTTGCTCTACTGCTACGGTTAAATAATCCATGGCTGCCTGAGCTTTGCTTGCTGCTTTAATGATCGCGGTTTTGTCCTGCCTGAGAACTTTGAGCCAGGAGCCAATGTAACTGGCATGCTGTAGCTGCCCGTCGATGCCAGTCTTCATGCAAAGCATGGCCGCCCCTAATTCTGCAATCAGTTCTTCAAACGCGTAGGCTTCCGAACCAAACCGGTTAGCCAACTTACGATCAAGGCGTGAAGCATGGCCGGTCGCATGAACACTTTCATGCAATAGTGTTGCGTGATAATCGGCAAGTGAACGAAAGCTTGATAAATCAGGCATGCCGATTAAGTCCTTGCTGGACTGATAGAACGCTGAGCTCGCCGTTTGAACGCCATTAGCTAGTTGCAGGCGATCGACTACGCTTTGAACCCTGCTATCGATTGAACCTTCGAGCGTGCCTGCTTGCTTGCTGAATGTGGCTCCTTCGATGTCATCAGCATTAAAGACAAAATAATGCTTGAGCAATGGCAGCGTAGCTTGCACTTCATCGCCGTTAGAGTCCTTGCGAGTAACGCTTAAAGGCTTCCAGAACACGATTGGAACACCCTTAGAACCTTTCTTAACGCTTAGACCGGCATCGCTAGCTTGCTTGAACGTAAGCCAAGCGTTTGATCTGCCGCAGCCGAACATACCGAGCCAAATTTGATTCATGCCGCGATATACAGTGCCTGAAATAGGGTTATAGGCTTCCGCTGATTCATGCCAAGGCTTCACCCAAGGCGCAGTGCCTTGCTCTAGTTCAGCAATGATGCGGTCGGTAATCGTTTGAGCTATATCCATGATTAGATTCTCCATATAAGGTTATGTATGAGAATCATGGCATATATCTAAAGCATGTAACCCCTACTTAAGTAGCATGCGCTAGATTTATTCGATAAACACCGAGCACATGTAATACGTAACTAGCCTATAGGCTTTATATATAAGATAGCCTTATTGTGTCTTGTATAGTAGATCCTATATAGGATCATGATCGTGAGATCATCGGGGGTTATGGATGTAATTATCTAACCGCCCCCTCTTGATCGATTTTATCGATAAGGGCCAGGGCCACACAAGGGTCTGGAGCGCGCCCTTTCCCCCTACGTAGTGCATGAGCAGGCATGCGCTCAAGGTCAATCGGGCAGGGAATGGCCAGGCAGGCAGTGCACAGATCGAGCTTGATTGGCACATCGAATGGGACGGGGCCTCCGGTTTTGAGTGCACTATTACCATCCCCGCCCCAAGAAAAAATAGCTTTTACGATATGATGCGTACATCGACAATATGGAGATGTACGGTTATGGTGACGTTAGAAAAGAACATAGAGATACCGGAGAAGCAAAAGATTGCTAAATACCCATACGATGTATTAGAACTAGGAGATAGTTTCTATGTACAAGATGGTGATTTAGGTAGGTTATGTAATGCGAACTATCGAGAGTGGAGAAAGAGCGGGAAGAAGTTCACAGCGAGGAAGGTAGATGGTGGTGTAAGGGTGTGGCGTGTTGAGTGAGTCATGAGTTTCAGCTTGCTTGGATTAAGCGGTATACGGAAGGGGATAAGACGTATCCATACCAAGCGATGAGGTGGTATGCCGAGGAGGGGAGGAAGCGACATTTAACGGCTGATGAGCAAAAGACGGTGTTGTGGTTAAAGGAGAATTATGGACTGGAAGCCCTCATGCAAAACGTGCAGATGGAGCCAAGAGATTGGCATAAAGGAAAACAAGGAAAGTAGGGAAGTGATATTGATTTGTATCAGGGATGGCTTATTGGCTGAGAAGCCTTGTATGAAGTACGAATATGAACCAGGTACTGAATGAACTTTGATTTACAGCACTTCTACAGGTTCTGTAGGGAACTGAAGGTAGAGACAAAAGAGATGGGCATACAGCGGCTTGGACAGCGATTGCTTGGCAGCCAGACCTATGTGATGGAAGAGATTGCTAAGGGGTTGAATCAGGGTACGCATTTCTTTGTGATTCTGAAGGGCAGGCAGTTAGGGATTACGACGATCTCGCTTGCCTTAGACCTTTACTGGCATTTTAAGAATCCTGGGTTTCAGGGGACTTTGACAACGGATACAGAAGAGAACAGGGATCAGTTCAGAACGACACTAGCGATGTACATGGATGGTTTGCCACCTGAGTTCAAGATTCCGCTTATGACGCATAACAGGAATCAGATGGTGTTGAAGAATAGGTCGAGGTTGTTTTACCAGGTGGCAGGATTGCGAGCTAAGGGGTCGCTAGGGCGTGGCAAGGGGATTACTTACCTGCATGGTACGGAGACATCGAGTTGGGGTGATGAGGAAGGATTAGCTTCCTTGCTAGCTTCCTTGGCTGAGAAGAACCCGAATAGGCTTTATCTTTTTGAGAGCACGGCCCGTGGCTTCAATATGTGGCATGACATGTGGCAGGTAGCCAAGAGAGCTAAAACACAGAAGGCGATCTTTTGTGGATGGTGGAGAAATGAACTTTATGCGGCTGACCCCAAGTCAGATGTGTATAGGGTGTATTGGGATGGGAAGTTAAGTCCAGAAGAAAAGGAATGGACAAGAGAGGTTAAAAAACTCTATCAAGTAGAGGTTAATACGAGGCAGATTGCTTGGTGGCGCTGGAAGCTCAATGAGGGCTTAAAAGATGAAGCCTTGATGTATCAAGAGTTTCCACCGACTGAAGACTATGCTTTTATCATGACTGGCAGTAGTTTTTTCAGTCACACAAGGTGTACAGATCAGGCGAAAGTGGCTAAGAAACTTTTACCAAGGTATTACCGATTTTCAATGGGCCAGTATTTTGAAGATACGGAATTGATTCAAAGCACTGAACGCATGGCGACATTGGTATTGTGGGAGGAGCCGATTGATAACGCCTACTATGTTATTGGAGCAGACCCAGCGTATGGAAGCTCTGACTGGGCAGATCGATTCTGCATACAGATCTATCGAGCGTATGCGGATGGACTTGATCAAGTTGCAGAGTTTGCTACCTCAGAGATCAACACCTACCAGTTTGCATGGATCATTTGCTACCTGGCAGGGGCCTATAAAAACTCAACCTTGAACCTAGAAGTCAATGGCCCAGGGCAGGCGGTGATCAATGAGATGCGTAACTTGAGGCGACAAGCGCAGACGATGGAGCCGAAAAAGGCGAGGCGCTTGGATGATGTCTTATCGCACATGCAGCATTACCTGTGGCGCAGGAATGATTCGCTAGGTGGTGTCTCGAATTCGCTCGGTTACTTGACCACGCATTCATCTAAAGAAAGGATGTTGAATTACTTTAAGGATTACTTTGAGCGCGGGATGATGAATGTTTACTCGATGGACTTGCTTGAAGAAATGAAGTCAGTGGTGCGAGACAATGGTTCTATTGCTGCTTATGGGCGCAACAAGGATGATCGGGTGATTGCCACAGCACTTGCTTGCGTGGCTTATGCCGAGCAGCTCATGCCGCGATTGATGCAAATGCGTATGACTAGGGCAAGGAAGGAAGAGGCGATAACGCCTGTACAAGAACCGATCATGGATCGGCAGATCAACAACTACTTGAAAGCACTCGGTGTCGGGCCTCAATAAAGAAGCCATGATGGAAGTCATGGAGAAGTTTTTTGCTGATAAGAAGCGCGGCATCTCCATTCGTCTTTTTGCTGAGCTTTGTGGCCTTACGGAAGATCATTTGAGGGATGTGTTTCAGCGTAAGAATTACCCGCTTACAGAGTTTGTGCAACGCCGTGTCAATCGTGCTTATGAGCAATGGATTAACGGTGACGTTGCTGTCATGCGATTCAGGCGTGATGTTTATTTAGAGTTTCGCAAGAAGCCTAAGCAAACCATGGTGAGGCGCAACTTGATTGAATTTGATGGCAATCAATTTAAGCTCAATATTGGTGTGCGGCCAAAAGCAGATGATTACCGTCGAGATGACTTAGATGCTCAAATAAGGAGAAAACATGGCCGTTTATCATGATTACAAATGTCCTGCACATGGTTTTTTTGAAAGCAATAAACCGGAATGCCCTCATGGATGCACAACAGATATACAGTTGGTGTTCTTGCAACCCGTTGGGATGAAATCTGATAAGACTAAACACGCTGACACCACATTGCGTGAGTTGGCTAATGACTACGGCATGAGTGACATTAAGTCGTCTAGAGAAGGCGATCACCAAAATCATGCTTTGTTGCAAAACAAACAGGCTGCACAGCCTCAGAATCCTTTCGGAGTGCAATGGGGGAATCCGTCACAAATAGGCAACTACAATCTTAATTCCATTAGAGGCGAAACCGTTGGAGGCTTGTCAGCGGTTAAAGAAAGTGGTATAGCATTGCGCAAACCGCAACCATCGGTGGTTATCCGTGACCATGAAAACTTGAAGTTATCAACATGAGAATCCCTGACGATCCCGTTCAACGCGAGTATTTCTACAATGACCTGGTTGATAAATGCTCCGTTAGCATTCAGGAGCGCACAGGAACATACGATTCGTTAAGGTCTTATTACTTGTTTGGTTCGGGGCTTGATTCCCCACCGGCTTACTACAACAAGATTTACCCGCACATCGATCAGTTATCCAGTTTTCTTTATTCAGCAGAAACCACCCGTTTTACGATTTCTCTTGGCGCTTCAGTAAACGCTCACGAGCAAACCAAGATTCCTGCACTCACTGGTGCTTTAAACGATGATTGGCTTAACTCCAATGCTGACCAGGTGTTTGCGCAAGCCCTGAATTGGGCGCTTTGCTATAACTCCACATTTATTAAGCTCATTCAGAAGAATGGCTTGCACCCTTACATGGTTGATCCACGTTGTATTGGTGTGTATCGAGAAGACACGCCTTACACAGATCGCCAAGAAGCATTGATTCAGATTTACTACATCACACGTTCTGAGTTATATGCAAGGCTTTATTCACACCCCAACCGTGATGCATTGCTTGCTCGCTTGCAGTTAGGTCAAAGCCAGCAAAATCAAGTGCCTGATGGTATCCAGCGTCTGATTCTTTCGGCTACTGACCCCACAATGTACGGCAATGTGAACCTGAATATTGCTGGTATGCAGCAGTACAAGGCGCGGGTTGCTGAAGATACCGTCAAGATGACCGAGTTATGGGTGTGGAACGATGACACTGATGACTACCAATGCGTGACGATTGCAGACCCGAATGTCATCATCTATGACAGGCCAGGTGAGAGCATGTTCTTAAAGGGTGAGTTACCCTTTATTCAGCTCTGCCCAACGCCTCAATATGACTACTACTGGGGTATCTCAGAGGTTGCAAGGCTTGTTTTCTTGCAAGATATGCGAAATAAACGCATGACAGAGATTCTTGATTTGCTCTCTAAGCAAGTTACACCGCCTACGGCATTGATTGGCTTTACGGGATTGCTGGATGAAAAGAACTTTGCGCTTAACCGTGTTGGTGGTTTGCTTTCTACTGATATGCCTAATGCCAAGGTTGAGCAATTAGCACCGTCTATACCAAATGATCTCTTCCGCGAGATTGCAGAAATCGATCAAATGTTTGAAGAAGCCTCTGGTATTGTGAATGTTTTGCAGGGTAGAGGTGAATCAGGCGTTAGAAGTGCCGGTCATGCCTCGCAATTAGCCCGTTTGGGGTCATCAAGAGCCAAAAAACGGGCGTTAATTATTGAAGATTCGCTTGAAAAGATGGCAACGCTGTACTTAAAAGCTATGCAAAGCTATTCTGACCGTATTTATACTGACGATACGGGCAATAAGTTCATTGCAGACCAGTTTACGAAAGATTTTGTGGTCAAAGTTGATGCGCATAGTAATTCGCCAATCTTTACAGAAGACCTAAGAAGCCTGGCTTTTGCGCTTGCAGACCGTGGTGCGATTACAAAAGAGCGTTTGATTGACATTTTGGAGCCTCCTATGAAGCAATTGCTCAAAGAAGACCTCCGAAAGATGCAGCAAATGAATGAAGCAGCGCAAGAAATGCAAAAACAGCAGCAACCTACGCCTGAAGGCGCTGCTCCACCTGCTCAATAGGAGTGTTTATGCTGACAAATGGTAATGGTAACTTTAATGGCGGTTCTGGAGGAACAAAAGGCGGTGCAGATCGCTTTTCTTACCAAAATAACCAGCCAAAAGTGGATAGAACTGAGTTAAAACAGATTTATCGCACCCCACAACTTAATTATGGCCGTGCAACGATGAATCGCACGGGTTATCAACGCGCAGGAGGAAGATTTTCATGATGCAACGCAAAATGTTACGTTATGCTCGCCCATCACGCCGCTAATCGCTTGACAGACGGTTGTTAAGTGGTATAAACCGCGCTGAAAGGACATATTATGGGCGTTAGTGCAGAAGAGCTTATGAAATTAATTCGCGGCGGTGCTCAAGACGGCAAAGCCTCGATGGAAATTGAAGTTGAAGAAGAAGGCACCGAAGGTGAAGAGGGTATGGAAAAGAAGCCTGCCCTTTCCGGCGCTTCTTCGCCTCCCATGTCATCACCTATGTCTACTCCAGAGCCTAAAAAAGGCGAAGAGATGCAAGGCCGCATTGATGTGCAGCTTGGCATGGGTATGTTGATGAGTGCTATGCAGAAATTTCCTGATGGATCGCCGGAACAAAAGGCGGTTAAAGAAGTAATTGGCAAGTTAGGTTCTGCATTTGGCGAGATGGATTACAAAGCCAAAGAGTTAGTGCCTGCTGAAATTTTGCAAATGATTCAAACCCTGCCGCAAGCTGGTGGCGCATCGGCTGAAATGCGAGCTATGGCTGCGGCACCAACCCCTGGGACTCAAAACCCACCCCTTCCTATCTAGGAGAAACGTATGGAACTGTTTAAGCCTAAAGCTGGCACGATTCGTCGGCCTACCGACAATCAACAGCAGAATGGTCAGATTTATAACCCACCCCGCTATGAGCCGTTTGGCGGTCTGTCTAGTTCGTCTAAGGTTTCCAAAAACCGCATGACGTTGAGCAAACCAGGTGACACCAAGCGCGTCATCTGATTGAAGTTGAGGGCTGAAAATTATGTCGCTTGAAAATCTTTCCCCTGACGCAAGGGATGAGCTTGCCGCTTTGGCGAAAGCCTTGGCTGAGAATCCGAAAACCCGAAAGGAGTTTCTGAAGCTGACAAAGCAAGCACACCCTGATCTTCCTGTTCCTGAACTTGAAATCGAAGAGCGCACTAATTCAGCAATTGCTGCTCAACAGCAAAAGATTGCTCAATTAGAAGCCAGATTAAAAGAAAAGGACGCTCGTACAGAGCTTGAGAGACGTAGAAATACGCTCAAGGAAAAGCGTCTTGCTGAATCGGATGATGATGTCAAAGCCATCGAGAAATTGATGATTGAAAAAGGCATCAATAATCATGAATCGGCTGCTGAATACTACAACTGGATGAAGCAGGCAGATAAGCCAACACCGGCTTATAGCAACCAGCCAATTACTTCTAAGGTCAATGACTTTCAGAAGTATTTAAAGAATCCAGCAGCGGCGGCAAGAGAGGCGGCGGCAAATGCTTTAAATGAATTGAGGCAGGGCAACCAGTCTCGACCTATTGGCCTTCGTTAACTTAGCTTAAAAGGAATACATCATGCCTATTGGTGGCGGTATTATCCCAGCAAGCGGCACCAGTCAGTACAATGAACTGACCTACGTCACCCGTAGAGCGTTCATTCCCAAACTGGTTGTCCAGCTTTATAACTCCACGCCCTTGCTTGCAGCATTGCTTGCCAATTCACAAACCGCTTCTGGTGGTGTGTCATCGGTAACTGTGCCTGTACAAGGTTCTCAATTTGTCAACGCACAATGGTCGGATTACAGCGGTTCGTTTGCACAGCCTAGCGTTATGCAAGGCGCTTACAACGCTGAGTTCAACTTAAAGCTCATGATTGCGCCTGTCCCCTTCCTCGGTATGGAAGGTGCGGTTCAGCAAGACTATGCTGTGATCCCTTTGATTGAGGCTCGCATGAACGATGCGACCAACGTCATGATGGATGCCATGGCAACGGCGCTGTACACCAACGTGAACAACGCTCAGCAATTTACGGGTCTTCCAATTGCTGTTGATTCGGCTGGTACTTATGGTGGCTTGTCTCGTTCGACCTACTCATGGTGGGCATCGAAAGAGTACGCTGCTGGTTCGGTTAACCCCACTCGTCAAAACATCCTCCAGTACATCTCTGGAACGGTGAAGAATGGCGCAGAGGTTCCGACTTTTGGTGTTTGCGGCTTTGGTACTTGGACGCTGTTGGCACAAGATTTTGTAGGCCAAGAAACCTACATGATCACGCCTGGTAGCAATTTTGCAAGCGGCGAAGAAGGCCCGACTTCTGGCTTCCGCGCATTGATGGTTGCCGGTGTGCCAATTTATCCTGATCCGTATTGCACGGAAGGTGAGCTGTATCTGCTAAATACGAATTACCTTAGCATGTACATTCACGATCAGGCCGAGTTTGCCTTTACGGGCTTTGAGTCCACCCTGCCAAACTGGCAGATTGGTTATGTTGGCGCTGTGTTGACCATTGCAGAAATGGTAAGCACCAAGCCCAAGAGCATGACCAAGGTGACTGGCCTCAACTCCCTCACGCTGTAAGGAGTAGATCATGGCATTGGCACTAACAAAACTCATCCTTGCCTCTAGCTCGGTTAACGCCGACACCGCAGGTGCTTATATTGACGCAGTAACCGTTACGGCGGCTGCAAGTACCACGACGCTTGTTCCGGTCGGTATGTACTTGTTGATTCCCACCGCTAACGTAAGCGTTCAGGTATACAACGGTTCTGCTTGGGTGACGCTAATCGCTGCTAACACCGGCGGTACGTTGTTCTCGGATGGTATTAACGTCCGGTTCAACAACAGCAGCACCGAGGCAACTGTTACCCTGATGACCGTCAATGGTGGTCAGGCAGCAACTGGCACTTACAACACCTAAGCGAGGTAAAGCATGGATGCCAACAAAGTCGGTAGTCTATTACCGCAGCAGTTCGGAGGTATCCTGCTTGGGAAACTGATCGGTGCTAATATGAACAGCACATCTGATCAGCGCATTGTGATGTTCAGCAATCCTTCGAAGTTCATTCTTCGTCGGATTGTTGTGACAAATGCTTCCATCTCATTGACCACTGCGGCAGGCGGCGTTTATACCGCTGCTTCCAAAGGTGGTACAGCGGTGGTTGCAGCAGCCCAAGCATATTCTTCGCTTTCCGCCTCAACCTTGTTTCTTGATCTAACCCTTAGCACAACGGGAAGTGCAAGTACAACGGTTAAAAGTAGTATTCCCAACTTATACTTGTCGCTTACGACTGCACAAGGTGCAGCAGCAACGGCAGATGTTTATGTTTACGGGGATATTCTCGAAGCATGATCTTTGTGACTAACAAAGGTAGCGATACGCTGGTTAGCAAATATGTTGACCAGCGTATTGAATTTCCGCCTAACAAAAGTGTTCCTGTAGAACCTGTGATTGCTCGTCATATTTTTGGCTACGGCGATGACAACAAAATTCCTTACTTGGTGCGTCTTGGCTGGATGAAGATGAACACAGACTATGAGAAAGCAATGGCTAAACTCAAGCAGTTTGTGTTTACAGATGCGCCAATAAAATCCGACCACTTGTCAGCCCTCGTGGTGGATCGAGTAGCCGCACCTCCTCTTCGCGGTAGGGGTGCGGCAAAAGTCCAACCTTCTGCTAATGAGGTATAAATGGCAACCTATTCGGGCTATATTGCAGAGGTTAGAAGGCTTCTGCATGATGCCGCTGGTAATTTCTGGTCTGACACAGAGCTTACTGACTACATCAATGGCGCAAGACACCGAGTAGTTCGAGACACGGGTTGTTTACGCGCTATTCTGAATGGCGCAACAACAACGTCAGATGAAACATTTGAAATCACATCTCTTACGTTGCCAAGTTATGCCGAGCAGATTCTTGATGTCTTAAACGTTAATTTGTATTGGGGTAATACTAGGATACCCTTGCGGTACATGTCATGGACGCAATTCAATGCTGAGTTGCGCTTTTGGCAGAATTACACAGGTAGGCCCATTGCTTTTACGCGTTATGCGCAAAGTACGATCTATTTAGGGCCGGTGCCTGACCAAGTGTACGTCATGGAGTTTGATACGATTGTATTGCCAACACCATTAACGTCAGACTCGCAAACTGAACCCATTTTAGAACCTTATACGTCGCCTGTAGCGTTTTACGCTGCATACAAAGCCAAATACAAAGAACAGTCTTACGGTGAAGCTGAAATTTTCAATGCCGAGTACAAGAAACAACTCTTGGCGGCGATTAATTCTAGCTTTACCCGTCGTTTGCCCACACCCTACTCTGTACCGTACTGATCATGGCTGCTGTTGAGCAAAAGAAGTCCTATCACGTTACCAAGGATTTCAAAGGGCTTAACACCAAAGCCAATCGCACGGCTATTCAGGAAAATGAATTTGCCTGGATAGAGAATGTGATGCCTATTGGGTACTCCAACCTAAAAGTTATTCCCAAAGAAAAGCGTATTACTTACAGTGGTACAAATTTTAGTTGGGGCGGCACGGTGCATTACATGGCACCAGCCAATATTGGCGGTGTTGCCTACATGTTTGCCTTCTTTACCAATGGAGGTGCGCAATATGTCAGCTTGGAAACCCCTACCGCGCCAATCACGTTGGCTGCATCGGCAACCTTTAGTGGTTCAAGAACACAAATCAGTCAATGGAAAAATGAGCGAATCCTTATCATTGACACAACTTATGGCTACGCTACATTCAACGGGACGAATCTCGTTCGGGTCGGTTCGGTCGGCACCATTACGATCACAAATGGCGGAAGCGGATATAGCGCAGCGCCAACCGTAACCATTGGCGCACCTAATCAAACAGGCGGGGTGCAGGCAACTGCTACCGCAACCATCACGGGCGGCGTTGTTACAGCAATTACTTTGACAGAAGCGGGTACAGGTTACACATCTGCGCCAACGATTACATTTTCGAGCGGAGCGGCCACTGCTACGGCAACAGTCATCAACCAGCCTGGAACTTGCATTCAGTCATTCTCTGGCCGCGTATGGATTGCGGATGGAAGAACGGTGTACTACACCGCAGCCGATAGCTATAACGACTTTACAAGCATATCTGCTGGCAATATCACGCTTGTTGATGCAACGCTTTACGGTGACATCACGCAAATCATTGCTGCTAATAACTTTTTGTATGTGTTTGGCGAATCTTCTATCAACGTCTTTTCTGATGTTCGCGTTAATACATCTGGTGAAACGCTTTTTACCAATACCAATATCAGTGCATCAATTGGCACTGAATTATTTCTTGGTGTTTTTGCCTATTTTCGTAGCATTTTATTCATCAATAGATATGGTGTATATGCTTTAGTTGGCGCTACGGCGACTAAAATTAGCGATGCTCTAGATGGAATCTTTCCAAATATAGATTTTAGTAGCACCATAACTGGTTGCCAGACACTCATTTACAACATCTTGGTGTCTGCATGGAATGTTAGGTACAACGACAATGGTACTTATCGCCGTGTTCAATTGGTGTTCTTTGATCGAAAGTGGTTTATTAGCTATCAAGGCAATCTTACGCATATCAATTCCTCGCCTGTAAATGGCTTAATCAATGTTTATGGCGTGGAATCTGGCGGTGCTTTTTTTAGACTTTATGAAGATCAGACAGCAAATATTGCTACTGAAGTGGTTACGGCGCTTTGGGACTTAAAAGACCCTATTCGAGATAAACAAGCCTTAAAACTAGGGGTTGAAGCAACCTTTCCTGTAAGCGTTGCTGGTTCATTAAATATTTCGATTGATAGTGAATCTAAAATCTCAACGTCGATTGCGCTTGGCAATGCGGTTGCATGGCAAAACAATGCGCTTAATAACATTGCATGGACAAATAATGCTGGAAGCACCTTGCAATGGATTTCATCAGGCTATCAGTTGAGTGATGGTTATAAGTTACTGAAATATGACGCGCAAATGTATGGAAAATATTTGGGCATGACGGTAACATCCACGGCACCGGCCTTTACTTTTAATGGTTTCCAGCTTGAACATGAATTAAGAGCGAGGTTCTAATGGCAAAGCCAGTAACAATTCCAAATACGTTTGCCACTGCGACAACAAGCATCCCGCTTGCCAATCTTGATGCTGACTTTTCAACCGTAGCAACAGCGCTTAATGACGCATCGACTTATAGCAACTATGCTTTAGATTCTGGCGCTGCGAATGCCTATGTAGTCACGCTGTCAGGCGTAACAGCCACTTATCAAGCCGGACTGGCGATTCAATTCCAAGCAACAAACGCAAGTACAGGCCCATGTACATTAAATGTAAACGGTCAGGGTGCAAAAAATCTTGTTTATCCAGATGGTAGTGCGCTTGCTACAAATAGCATTGTGGTTGGCGCAATTGTGTCTTGCATGTATGACGGTACTAACTTTCAAGTGTTGTCGATTAAAAACGCATCTGGAGGCGGTGGTGGAAACGGAACTGTTACCTCAGTTGCCCTTACTGCGCCTGCGTTTCTTAACGTAAGTGGAAGTCCAGTTACCACTTCAGGAACGCTTGCATTAACTTATTCAGGAACAGCGCTGCCTGTTGCTAATGGCGGCACAGGCGCTACAACATTGGCAGGCGTAAGAACCAGTATTGGCGCAGGCGATGTTAACGGCCCAGCGGAATCTGTTAATCAAGAAATTGCTTTGTATTCTGGAACTACCGGAAAAACAATTCAACGTGCCACAACAACGGGTATTTTGAAAGGGGCTTCCGGTGTTTTGTCAGCAGCAACGGCAGGAACCGATTATTTAGCGCCTCCGGCTGGCACATCAATTCTTAAGGCAAACTCAGGCGGGGCGTTGGCAAACGCAGTTTCCGGAACAGATTACGCGCCTGCAACAAGCGGTACGTCAATTTTGTATGGCAATGGTTCAGGCGGATTTAGCAATGTTACGATAGGTACAGGATTAAGTTTTAACGCTGGATCATTGGCTGCAACCGGAGGCACTGGCACGGTTACAAGCGTTGCAATTTCTGGTGGAACCACAGGTCTTTCTACAACCGGTGGGCCAATAACAGCCTCAGGAACAATTACGCTTGGCGGCACATTAGGTATTGCAAATGGCGGTACAGGGCAAATAGACAAAACATCAGCATTTGATGCTTTGTCACCGTTGACAACAAAAGGCGATTTACTTGTAAGAACAGATTCTGACAATGTTCGCTTGCCGGTTGGCACAAACGGGCAAATTCTTGTTGCAGATTCTGCCGAAGATGCAGGCGTGAAATGGTTTACATCACCAGGAGCTGGAACCGTAACATCAGTAGGTATTTCACCGCCTGCGTTTTTGACGGCTGGCGCTGCTGTAACAAGTGCTGGCAATATTTCTTTATCGTATTCGGGAACTGCTTTACCTATTTCGTCTGGCGGAACGGGTTTAACCGCGGTTGGTACAGCGGGTCAAGTTTTAAAAGTAAATGCCGGAGGAACAGCGCTTGAATACGGGCC
>Ga0214917_10005132_pt1 | contig 14117 bp, 12 predicted proteins | sample LL_1208_BB_MetaG_FD_177983 | JGI IMG/M metagenome (GOLD analysis project Ga0214917, IMG submission 177983) | Freshwater microbial communities from Lake Lanier, Atlanta, Georgia, United States - LL_1208_BB | ecosystem: Environmental > Aquatic > Freshwater > Lake | place: USA: Georgia | collected... | reverse complement strand
GCTTCATCACTTGTCATATCGGCGGAGGCACCACCGATCAGGACGATAAGTTGGTCAGACACTTCTTGAATAATCTGGACCGATGGGAGAGCCGTCAACCGTTGGAGGATCAGATCGTCTGACGCGCTTTGGGAAAGCAGTGCCCTGGCTCTCGGCCAAATTTGTACGGCCTAGTGTATGGCCTATCCGATGGCGTTGACGCGCAGGTCGCGGAGGGTTTTCAGGTGAGGCAGAGGGACGCCGCGGATGGTGCGAGCGCCCTCGAGGCGTTTTGGTCCGAAGTGGGAGCGGTGGTGGTTGAAGACTTGATTGACGAAGTCCCTGGAACCGATGGCGACGCCGGCCGTGAGGTGACGGACCCGGAGTCGGAGGATTTCTGGTAGGCTCAAGCGTCCACCGCGGGCCAATTCGGCGCGGATGGCCTCTCGATGGATGGTTTGTTTATCGCTGTGGCCAGCGACCCCTGCGGAGGTGAAGAGATTCAAGCGGTATTCTGCGGCAGCAGTTCCCCAAGATTTGCCCGAGAGGAAGCTCATCAGCCCGGCGCGAACGGTTGGATTTCCGGCCAAAGCGGCTGAATAGCCGCAGAAGCGGTAATCTTTTGGATCGGAGACCAGCCCTGCGCGGACAGGGTTGAGGTCGATATAGGAGGCGACTGTTTGGAGAGCGGCAGTGGATTCCTCGACCAGAGTGCTGGAGAAGCGTTCTGCCCAGAGAGTGCCGAAGCGGCCGGAGTGTTGATTGAACCAGCGGCTGAAGCGTTGTTTGAACTCCTTCATGAAAGCGGAGACATCGCCCATGCGGCTGGAGAGGGATTGGCGGATGTGAGGGCTGATGGAGCCTGAGCGTTGGAGATCGGCCCTGGCCAAAGAGGGTAAAAGAGCCTGTTTGCCGTAGAAGAGCTCGGCCCGTTGAAGGAGTAGAGAATCGGGGATGGGCGAAAGGGAGGGTATGCGGATGAGCAGGTGGAAGTGGTTGGACATCATGCAATAAGTGATGATTTCCACGCCACAGAACTGAGCCAGAGGGAAGAGAAGATCGACCAGACGTTGTTTTGCGAGGTCATCGAGCAAGAACTGCCCCCCGACGGTACGAGAAACGCAGTGGTACACCGCCCCCGCCTCCTTGATTCGAGCCCTTCGCATAAAGAAACTCTAGAGCAACCCACCCTCCTCGGTCAAATATATTGAACCTGTCACCATGTTTGAAAAGAGCGGAAAAGGCCCCCGCAACTTGCGCTGCGGAGGCCTCACCCCAAATGAGTCAACAAACCAGGCTACCCGACCTGTTGCGGACGGCACTCGCCAGCCGGTTCAATGCCAAGTATTGGGGATGCTTGAGATTCGGTGAGATGCGCTGTTTGGGCGGATAATCACCACAATCCGGATGTCCGGAGGTAGGACGGGAAACGATTGATGTGCGAAATCCACGCATTCGCTGCGCACCAACCCCGCTCACTCGACCTATCCTAGCCTATTCGTAACGGAGTGCTTGGATCGGCTCAAGACGGGCGGCCTTGATGGCCGGTAGAAATCCAGCAAAAACACCGACGGATCCGCTGAAGGCGACAGCTATGGCTTGGGCTTCCCAGGTGATGATAGGGGTGTTCCCCGTCGGCGCGATAAAGGATAAAAGGTCTACGATGAGCAATGATGCAGCGAGCCCCGCAATTGCGCCCAAAAGCGATAACACCACGCTCTCAACAATGATCTGAACAAAAACATCGACTCCGGTAGCCCCCAAAGCTTTGCAGGTGCCAATTTCGCGGACCCGTTCGTTGATGCTGGCCAACATGATATTCATGATGCCGATGCCGCCGACCAATAGACTAATGCCAGCAATGATTCCTCCGCTCAGTCGTGCGTTCTTGATCTGCTTGTTGATGTTCTCCACCTGGCTTTCTTGGGTCTGAAACGTGAAATCTTCAATGCCTCGGTGGGTGACCAATAAAACATTCTTGGCCTGCTGAAGGGCCAGCTCCATCTGTTCCATGGACTTTACTTTGAGGTCGATATCGCTCAGTCGAGGGTCCGGGATTCCATCCAAATCACCCGCCATCCGGAATCGCACCCAGGCCGTGTTGAGCGGAATGTACATGGTGTTGTTTTTGCGCCAGAAGGCCCAACCTCCCTTCCTGCCCCAACCTCGTGATTTCTTCGTTTCGACGGCATTGGTGGAGGCGCTGGCCTGCTTCCGGAGGGCTCGAGCCTTCAGGTCCTGCTCGCTGGCATAATGGGTGAACATTCCGACAATGACGAAGGGTTGCCCATTGATCTGAATGGTTTCACCAATCGGAATGATCTCGCGCCCGACTTCATCGGGATCGCCAAACAATGAATCCCGAATCCCTGTGCCTATGACACACACGGCATGGGCTTTTTCTTCGTCAAGAGCATTGAAGAACCGCCCGTGCTCCACGGTATGCAGGTTCATGTCCAAAACCTCCGGCCATACTCCGACACATTCTTCGGGGCTGGCACGCTTGTCTCCGCGGGAAACCATGACATCCGGCACGGCCATTTCCGGTGAAATCACCCGCAGGAGCGGCGCCCCCTGCTTCAAGGCCACGACATCCACGAGTGTCCGTCCCGGTGCCTGGTCGGCCAAATGCTCCTGGAAAGCCGGCACCGCCTGAGGCTGGAGAAGCACCTTGTCGGCCCCGCCCATGGCGATCATCGACTCCCGCATACCGTTTTCCATCCCCTTGATGATGGCGCTCATGCCCACCAACGAAGCCACTCCGAGAACCACCCCGAAGAGGGTGAGCAGCGAGCGGAACTTGTGGGCCCAAACTTCCTTGAGACCGATGAGGATGGCATTGAAGAGATTCATCAGTCGTAACGCAGGGACTGGATGACATCCATCCGGGCCGCTTTGACCGCCGGAAAAATGCCCGCCACGAGACCGACCACCACGGCGAAACCAAACGCCAACGCCATGGCCCCGCCGGTGATCACCGGATCGTTGCCCGTTGGCGCCACCCACGCGATCCCCATCACCACGAATCGAGAAAACGCCAATCCAAGAACACCACCCACAACGGCGATGACCGTGCTCTCCACCAAGATCTGCACGAAGATGTCCAACCCGCCGGCTCCCACCGCCTTGCGGATGCCGATCTCCCGGATCCGTTCAGAGATGCTCGCCAGCATGATGTTCATGATGCCGATGCCCCCAACAAACAGGCTGATCCCGGCGATAAGCCCTCCACTCATTCGGGCATTCTTCACAAACCGATCGATGTCGGCGCTCCAGTCCTCGAAGGTCCGGAAGGCAAAGTCCTCAATGCCACGATGGTTCACCATCATGATATTGCGGATCTTGGCCAAGGTCCGCTCGATTTGGGAGAAATCCCGCACCTTCAATTCGATGTTGCTTAAACGGGGTTCCGGCGGGGCATTCGACAAACCGGACTGAAACCGATGCCACATGGTGTTGAGGGGCATGTAGACGGTGTTGTTCTTGATCCAGAAGGCGAAGTTGCCGCTGCGCCCCTGCCCTCGCGCTGGCCCCTTGGGCGGAACCTTTCCCTCGGCCTTGAGTCGCAAACGCTCGGCCTCCCGCTCCTCCCGCTGCTTGCGCTCCTGCTCACCCTCGTAGTGTTTGAACATCCCGATAATGGTGAAGGGTTGGCCATTGATGGTCATCGTGCGCCCCAAGGGGATCACTTCGGACCCCGCCTCCTCGGGCCGACCAAAGAGTTCGTCGCGAATCCCCGTGCCGATGACGCACACGGGCCGAGCCTCCGATGCATCGATGTCATTGAACATCCGGCCATGCGCCACCTCGTGCTCCATGATCTTCACTTTTTCGGGCACGACACCACCGGTCATGAACGTGCGATGGAATTTTCCATTGGCCTGCAGGGTCGGATCCATTTCCAACCGCATTTCCGGTGCGATGATATCGATGTCCGGGACACCTGCCTTCAATGCCTCGACATCGGCCAAGGTCATGCCGCGGGCCATGTCGCGCAGGTGCCGTTGCTCGACCGGCACGCGCTGGGCTTCCATCCGAACCTTCTGCAATCCACCGATGGCCAGCATCGCCTCCCGCTGTCCGTTCTCCATGCCCTGAACCATGGCGCTCATGGCCACGAGCGAAGAAACCCCGAGCACGATGCCCAACATCGTCAGGGCACTGCGGAATTTGTGAGCCCAAATCTCTTTAAGACCGACCACCACGGCATTGCCCAAACTGGTCTTGCCTACGGGAAGATCCGTCAAAGACAACTCAGCGGACGGCAATTGAGGCAACTCCAGACTCATGGGGTCTGACCTCCTGTGGTCACTTTGGAAACCCGGTCCAAACCCGCCAACTTGGCGTCGACCTGATGCGCGATCTTGCCATTGCGGATCTCGATCCGCCGCGGAGTCACCGCTGCGATCTCCGGATTGTGAGTCACCAGGATCACCGTCCGCCCCTCGGCCGCCAAACGCCGGAACAGCGCCAGAATGAGCTCACCAGTATGGGTGTCCAAGTTCCCGGTGGGTTCATCGGCCAAGATGATCTTGGGATTGTTCACCAAGGCCCGGGCGATGGCCACCCGTTGCTGTTGACCACCAGACAGCTGATTGGGTCGATTCTTCAAACGGTGGCTCAATTCCACCATTTCCAGGGCTTTTTCGGCCCGTTCCCGACGTTCCCGACTCCCGATGCCCGCATAGATCATCGGCAACTCGACGTTTTGGAGCACGTTGAGTTTCGGCAGCAGGTTGAAGAACTGGAACACGAAGCCGATCGTGCGATTGCGAACGCGAGCCAACTCCCGGGCCGAGGCCTGGGCAATCTCGGTACCTGCCAAGACCACGTTTCCTCGGGTCGGGGAATCCAGACAACCCAGGATGTGCATCAAGGTGGACTTGCCGCTGCCGGATGGTCCGATAATGGACACGAACTCCCCCTGATCCAGATCCAGGGATACGTCGTCCAAAGCCCGGATCTCCTCCCCACCGAGGTGGTAGATCTTGGAGACGTTGCGAAGTTCGAGCAGCGCCATGTTCAGTGTCGGTCTCAGCGTTGCACCGTGGTTGCCTTGGTGGCCACCTTGACACTGTTGGTGGCGCCCCCCGTTCCCATCTCCTTGGTTCGATCCTCCAAAGACACCACCTCACCCGCCTGCAGACCCGAGGTGACCTCGGCAAAGAAGTAATCGCTCACACCGATCTTGATGGGGCGCCGTTCCCAAGTCTCATCCTTGCGAACCCAAATGTGGCGCTCGATTTCTCGGGTCGCCGGATTGGTCTCCGTGAAAACTGCTGCCAAAGGCGCCGCTACAACATTGTCGGCACTAGACACCGGGATGGAAATGTTGGCACTCATTCCCGGGCGAATTTTACTATCCACGTCCTTCAACAGGATGCGCGCAGCGAAGCCACGGATATTGTTCTTCAGAGTAGACTGGGGCGCGATGCGCTCGACCTTGCCGACCACCTTGAGGCCCGAAACAGCCTCGACACTGACTTCCACCTGCTGGTCCACGTGCAACCGAGTCACATCGGCCTGATTGATGTGCGCATTGACGATCAAGTCGTTGAGATTGGCGATGGTGAGAACCTCGGTGCCGGCATTGAAGCCGCCCGATCCGGAAACCGCCTGTCCTACAGAAATGGGTCGCGTGAGAATCGTGGAATCAAAGGGGGCCATCACCTCGGTCTTGCGCAATCGCTCGATGATCAATTCAAAGGATTTCTCCCTCAAGGCCAGCTCGTTCTTGGCCAGATCAAACTTGGTGCGACTGTCTTCGAAGAGCTCCTGGGAGATCAGCTTGCCTTCAAAGAGTTGCTGAGCCCGTTTGAAGTCCCGCTCGGCCTGTCCCAATTGCAGACGAGAGCGCTCGACGTTCTTTTCCTCCTGCTGACGCTGGGTCTGCAACTCTCGATCATCCAGTTTGAAGAGCAATTGGCCCGATTTGACCCGGTCACCCACATCGACCGGCAACACTTCGATCTTGCCGTTGACCTCCGGCCGCACACTCACCTGCTCGGCCGGGGTGATGTCGCCCGCGGCATTGATGGCAAACTTGATGTTGCGGGTCTCGATGATCGCGGTGTCCACCTTGGCGCTGACCTGCGGAACGGCCCCGGCCCGCTGCCGCTGGGTATAATACCACCCCCCGGCTCCCAGGGCTCCGACCAACAGGATAACAATCAGAATCTTCATCGACGATTGAGTCTTCTTACCACGATCGTACGAACACGTACAATCCACCAACGAAGTTTTCCCGCGTTGTCGGGAACTTCTTCCGATGCTTGGCTCGTTGGAGACGCTTTCGATGACTCCCTCATTCATCCTCCTTTTGTCCCTGTCGTTGCTGGTGTTGCGCTGGCTGGGCCAATGGTTTCTGGACCGGTTGAATCGCAACCATGTCCAGACTCATGCCCAACAACCGCCCGAGGCGGTCCGCGACATCATGGATGAGGCGACCTACCGCCGCTCCGTGGATTACACGCTCGCCAAATCCCGGTTCGGACAGGTGGAGGAACTGTGGGGCTTGGCCATGAAGATCCTCTTTCTGTGCAGCGGATTCCTACCCTGGAGCCTGAGCTTCTGGGCTGGTTGGGCCGGTTCGGGTGTGCTGGCTATCGCCGGATGGCTCTTGGTGGTTTCTCTGGTCATGGGCGTGCCGGATCTTCCGCTGGAATGGTGGTCCCAGTTCCGGCTCGAGGAGCGTTTTGGATTCAACAAGAGCACCCTGAAGATCTGGATCACCGACCACCTCAAGATGCTGGCCCTCAGCGCGGCTTTGGGACTGCCGCTGATCGCTGGCATCCTCAAACTCACCGATTGGATCGGAGATCGATGGTGGCTGTGGGCGTGGGTCCTCCTGATGGCTTTTCAGGCCGTGATGATGGTGCTGGCCCCCATCTTCATCCTGCCCTTGTTCAACAAATTCACCCCGCTACCAGAAGGTTCGCTGCGGGATCGCCTGCTCAAACTGGGCGAGCGCACGGGATTCTCCGCCAAGACCATCCAGGTGGCCGATGGCAGTCGGCGCTCCGGCCATTCTAACGCCTACTTCACGGGCTTTGGGCGATTCCGCAAAATCGTGCTCTACGACACGTTGATCGCTCAGTTGACCGAGGTGGAACTCGAAGCGGTGCTGGCCCACGAAATCGGCCATTACCGGCGCGACCATATCCCCAAAATGCTCATTTGGGCCGGAGTTTCATCGCTCGTGAGCTTCGCACTGCTGGGCTGGTTGGCCCGCCAGTCGGTGTTCCTCGAAGCCTTTGGTTTCAAGGGATCGGCCGGCACCGCCCCTGTCCTGCTCCTGGCCGGGTTGTTGGGGGGCGCGGTCACTTTTTGGCTCACCCCTTTGGGAACCCGACGGTCACGACGGCACGAATTCGAGGCGGACGCCTACGCTCGAAATGCCATGGGTGAAAGTGCTTCGCTCATCGGAGCCTTGCGCAAGTTGCACGAGAAGAACCTGTCCAACCTGACTCCCCATCCGTGGTTCAGCGGGTTCTACTACTCGCACCCGACCTTGGTGGAGCGGGAGGCCGCATTGCGTCTCGACTCGGGATCCGCCGCCCCGACCCACTGAGCCGGAGGGACTTCAGCGGTACATACGCCCTTCGGCCAACGGGAACGCATTGGGGATGTGACGCACTTCCCGGACCTCGGCACCGGCAAAGAGCACCTCGACGATGTCGAAGCGGAAGGCAACTTGAGGCCGGTCCAGTTCATTCAGGTAGGCCAAGGCCGTGTCGGACAAAATCCGTTGCTTTGGTCGCCCCACCGCCTGGGCCGGACGCACCCAGCTTTCCGATGACCGCGACTTCACTTCCACAAAGGCCAGCACTTCGCCGTCGCGGGCAATCAAATCGATTTCCCCACGCCCGTGGCGGTAATTGGCGCACAAAATCTTCATCCCCAGCCTCTCCAATTCGCCTCGGGCGGCCGCTTCGCCATTCCGACCCAATCGGAGGTGGGCCCCGGGTTCGACGGGTTCGCCGGGCTTCCTCAATCGGCTCCAAAGACTCATGACAGAAACAACTCCGGCTCCGGCCGTCGCAGCGGCGCAAAACTCAAGCGATGGATGGGGCTAGGTCCCAGACGGGCGACGGCCTCCAGATGTTCGGGTGTGGGATAACCTTTGTGGGTGGCAAACCCATAACCGGGCCACCGCACATCGGCCTCCCGCATCACCCGATCACGCGTCACCTTGGCCAGCACCGAAGCGGCGGCAATGGAGTAGCTCAAGGAATCTCCCTTCACCAACGCTGTCTGGGACCAGCGAAGGCTACGGACTGGGCGTCCGTCCACCAAGGCATGCTCCACGTCGTCCCCCAAATCAGCCAACGCTTGATTCATCGCACGATGGGTGGCTTGCAAGATGTTGATCTCATCAATCACCCGGGGCTCCACCGCCGCAATGGCGAAACGAACGGCCGGATCGCCCGTCAGTCCGGCGAAGAACCGATCCCGCTGAGTCTCGGTCAATTGCTTGGAGTCGTTCAAATCGGCAAACGCATCCGGAATGCCCTCCAAGACCCAAGCGCGAGGTAGGATGACCGCGGCCGCGACCACCGGTCCGGCCAGAGGACCCCGCCCCGCTTCATCCACTCCGGCGATCCTTTCGATCCCGGATACGAAGCGGGATCGCTCATGCAGAAAACGGTCTACAGCGGGGCGTCGCGGCATGAGCCCATCACACCGCTAAGGGTGCCGGGCGTCAAAGCCTGCCTTGGACGCTGGATGACTCGATGACGAAACCACGAACGCAAAAAAACCGCCAAATTGGCGGTTTGTGAAAATTTGTCGAACGATCTGAATCGAGTGAACCCGAAGTTCAGTAGGTGGTCGTGCGCTCGTAGAGCCATGTCGCGTCCAGCGTGTCCAGAACCCGGTCGGACTTCTGTCGAAGTCCGTAGGTGAGAATCGTGGGCGATCGCCACTTTTTGATCTCCGAGTGGCCATCGGCGAAAGAAAGCCCGCCAGCGCCGTTGTGATATGAGGCAGGGTAATCGACGAATGAGGTCTGTGAGGCGTGCACAAACCAACCATCGTTGATCGACGCCGGGTTCTCATCAATCGTCACCCAGGTTTGAGAAGCACCGAGTATGAAATCACTCTGCTTGCGGTAAGCCCGACCCGTGCTCCACTCCTGTCCCCGAACCGGATTCATGTAGCAACTCATCGACAAGCTCCGGACTTTGGGAATGCCGCCACCGCCAAAAGGTCCCTTCGTCGTCGCCCTGTCGGAGGGGCACTTGTAGACCGCCAATGCTCCGACGTATTTGAAGAGCAAGGAGTCCATGATCAGAATGGTGTTAGTCCAACTCGGGCCTTCATGCATGGTTCCCATGCACCATTGATTCAACGGGTAGGTTTTGGTGGGGCTAGCGGTGTTCACCAAGCCGCCCAAACCGGCTGACAGGCAAATCTCTTCACGGTTGTCACCAGAGTAGAGAGTCCATCCCAGCATGAGCTGCTTGCCGTTGTTCATGCACATGATGCCTTGTGCCTTGGACTTGGCTTTGCCGAGTGCCGGCAGAAGCATGCCTGCCAGAATGGCGATGATGGCGATGACGACCAGCAATTCGATGAGGGTGAAACCTCCGCGGCGTGCATGAGCCGCGAACTTTTGAGATATCTTCATGTGTTTTCTGAAAGGGGGTTCGTTGAGCATCGTGCCTGAAGCACGGATTTGCAAGTTCTGACGAGAATTCTTCAGAGTCCAATAGGACGACAGAGTCCAATCGGACACGGTCGGTCAGGGAATGCCTCGAGGAACAGAATTGAGGATCAACCCGCGCCGCCACCCACCACCTGCTTCGGATCCCCCTGGATGAGAGCCACGGCATAGTCGCGGTTCATGCGGGCAATGAAGTCGAGGGAGATCTCCTTGGGACACACCGCTTCGCAGCTGCCCGTCACGGTGCAGGCACCGAAGCCTTCGGTGTCCATTTGATCCACCATGGCCTTGACGCGCTTGTAACGCTCCGGCTGCCCCTGGGGCATGAGGCCGAGGTGCGAAACCTTCGCGGATACGAAGAGCATGGCGCTGGCATTCTTGCACGCCGCCACGCAGGCACCGCAACCGATGCACTGGGCCGCATCCATCGCCAGATCGGCGTTCTCCTTGGACACGGGAATGCTGTTCGCATCGGGCGCGCTGCCGGTGCGCACGCTGATGAAGCCGCCGGCCTGCTGGATCCGGTCGAACGCCTTCCGATCGCAGACCAAGTCTTTGATGATGGGGAAGGCCTTGGCCCGCCAGGGCTCGATCACGATCTGGTCACCATTGCTGAAGCTGCGCATGTAGGTCTGGCAAGTCGCCACTCCCTTGTGGGGACCGTGGGGCTTGCCATCGATGACCAAGGAACAAGTACCACAAATACCCTCGCGGCAGTCGTGGCCGAAGGCGATGGGCTCCTCACCCTGGTTGGAGAGTTCCTCGTTCACCACGTCGAGCATTTCCAGGAACGACATGTTCGGATTGAGCTCGGGAGACGCGTAGGTCTTGAATTCGCCCGCGGCATTCGCGTTCTTCTGGCGCCAGACTTTCAGGCTAACTTTCATGGACAGTATAGGAGGGGTTGTGCGGCTGCGGGTTATTTGTAGCTCCGGGTGCTCATCTTCACTTCTTCGTAGATGAGCGGCTCTTTGTTGAGGATCGGGGCTTTGTCCGGAGCACCGGCATACTCCCAGGCCGCCACGAAGGCGAACTGATCGTCCCGCCGCTTGACGTCGCCGGTGTTGACCACGCCCTGCTGCACTTCAGGGTCATTGGACGTGTATTGGTACTCTTCGCGGAAGTGTCCGCCGCAACTCTCCTCGCGCATGAGCGCGTCACGGCACATCAACTCGCCCAGTTCAATGAAGTCGGCAACGCGACCTGCCTTTTCCAGAGACTGATTCAATCCATTCGGCTCACCCAGCACCTTCACGGTGGTGCGAAATTCCTCGCGGAGGTCGCCGATGAGTTGGATGGCCTTCTGCAGACCCGTCTCGGTGCGAGCCATGCCGCAGTAGTCCCACATGATCTTGCCCAGCTGTTTGTGGAAGCTGTCGGGCGAGCGCTTGCCATTGTGGGAAGTTACTCGGCGGGTGAAGTTTCGAACTTCCTCCTCAGCCTGTTGAAACTCCGCACGATCGGTCGCCGGACGTCCGCCAGCCTTCACATTAGCCAAATAGGTCGTGATGGTGCTCGGGAGGACGAAGTAACCGTCGGAGAGTCCCTGCATCAGGGCACTGGCCCCAAGGCGGTTGGCGCCATGATCCGAGAAGTTGGCCTCACCCAGAACAAACAAACCCGGGATGTTGCTCATCAGATTGTAGTCAACCCACAGACCACCCATCGTATAATGGACCGCCGGGTAGATGCGCATTGGCGTCTTGTAGGCGTCTTCGTTGGTGATTTCGTGGTACATGGCGAAGAGGTTGCCGTAACGCTCCCGCACCTTCCCCTCACCCAGACGCTTGATGGAGTCGGCGAAGTCGAGATACACGCCCAACCCCGTGTCACCGATGCCCCGTCCCTCGTCGCAAACATACTTGGCCGCGCGGCTTGCAACGTCGCGCGGAGCGAGATTGCCGAAGGCCGAGTACATCCGCTCCAGGTAATAGTCGCGGTCGCCCTCGGCGATGTCAGCGGGGCTCTTTTTGCAGTCCTCCTTGCGCTTTGGAACCCAAATGCGGCCGTCGTTGCGCAGCGACTCCGACATCAGGGTGAGCTTCGATTGATAATCGCCCGACACCGGAATGCACGTCGGATGGATTTGCGTGTAGCAGGGATTCCCAAAACAGGCCCCGCGCTTGTAGGCGCGCCAACTGGCCGTGACGTTGGAACCGCGTGCGTAGGTGGACAGGTTGTAGACGTTGCCGTACCCGCCGGTCGCTAAAACGACCGCATCGGCGCTGTGCCGAGTGATCTCACCCGTCTGCAAATTACGGACGATGATGCCCTTGGCATGGCCGTCGACCACCACCAAGTCCAACATCTCGGAGTGGGTGTAGGATTTGATCCCGCCAGCTCCGATCATCTTGTTGAGCGCCGAGTAGGCACCGAGCAGGAGCTGCTGTCCGGTCTGGCCCCGTGCGTAGAAAGTGCGGGAGACTTGGGCACCACCGAAAGACCGGTTGTCGAGAAGGCCACCGTATTCGCGGGCGAAGGGGACACCCTGAGCCGCGCACTGGTCGATGATGTTCACCGAGACCTCGGCCAAGCGATGCACGTTGGCCTCGCGGGCGCGGTAATCGCCTCCCTTGATGGTATCGTAGAACAGTCGATGCACCGAATCACCGTCGTTCTGGTAATTCTTCGCTGCGTTGATACCTCCTTGAGCGGCCACCGAATGGGCGCGACGGGGGGAATCGTGGAACACGAAGTTGTGCACCTCGTAGCCCAACTCGGCCAAGGTCGCCGAGGCGCTGGAACCAGCCAAACCGGCACCGACCACAATGACCTTGTACTTCCGCTTGTTGGCCGGATTGATCAGCTTGGAGCTGAACTTGTGTTTCTCCCACTTTTCGGACAGGGGGCCGGTGGGGATCTGAGAATTGAGCGTGGCCATATCAGCGAAGAGTCTCGATTGTGGTCGTCGGCGCCTTCTTGAGGTTCTTGACGTAGTCACCCCCCATGCCGGTCAGCACCGCGACCGGAATCGAGGCGTATCCCAGAAAAACGGCCAAACTGGCAACTTGGGCAAATGCCATGATCCGGGGTCCCCAGACGTGGTTGCGCAAGCCCAACGAATGGAACATGGAAGACAGCCCGTGACCGAGATGGATGAAAAGCAAGGCCTGAGCGATCAGATAGAAAAGCGACACCCAACCCACCTGGAAGCCGTGGATCATCATCGCATACACGTCCTGGACTTGGGTTCCATCTGCCAATCGGGTGGTGAGGGAATGGAAATCCAACCCACCTTTCACGCCATTCACCGGGGACAACTGCACGGTGTAGTGCAAGAGATGGTAAACAACGAAGGCCATGATCACCAAACCACTGACCAGCATGTAGCGGGACCGCCAGCTCGAGCCATAGGCTGATCCACCGGAGTAGGCGACAGGGCGAGCGGCCTTGTTGGCCGCACTGAGGGCGAGCGCCGCACCCACATGGACAGCCACCGTGGCCAAAAGACCCAGACGGGCACCCCAGAGGAGACCAGGTTTGGACTTCAGGAAGTGAGCGTAGGAGTTAATCAACTCCGGGTTACCGAACACCTGAAGGTTGCCCACCAGATGGCCGACGACAAAACCGAAGAGCGCCAGACCGGTCAGGGCCATCAGGTACTTCTTCCCCAGGGAGGATCGCCAAACGCGTTGCAGCAGATTCATTGGATCAAAGTCACCGCAGAAACTCGGGGTTTCAGTAATTCCACCCACCCAGATAATTCCCTTACCGTCGACAGGTCAAACGTTCCGGGACAGTATAAGGCACGCTTGCATCCATCTTAAGCACCTGACGCAGAGCTCGTGAGGCGATTGAACCGCAAATTTTGGAGGGCGGCATCACCGCGCCATCACCCGGTAGAAAAAGTTTCCGGCCGGAGGGGTGTGCACCCAACTCAGCCTCCCATTGCCACGGTCCACAAACAGCGCTCCGGAGACTGTTTGCCAAGCATCCGACATCGAAGCGCGTCCCTGGAGAAGCCATTCTCGAGCGATACCCGAAGTGAGTGCAAAATTGATGACCATTTGCCCAGAATCGTTCCGGCCAATCCCCTCCACCACCACGATTCCGGAGGCCACGGCCGTCGGTGAAAACTCCACGACCAACGGCAACGAGTACGGCAACACCAAGTCACCAAAGCGGGGACGCGCCTTCAATTCGTAGCGCCCCCCGGTGCTGCCCTTGAAGACAAAGGGCTCGCCCACCGCCAGTGCGTGGGTGGCAGGCTCGGTGCCCAGCTGCGAGTTGATGAATTGAATATCGTCGAGAGACCACCCGAAGGACGGCTGGGTCTGGCTGTAGAACCGAGCACCCTCAACGGGCTCCACGAAGAAACGGAACCGGACCCGCAGATCCACCCCAACCCAGGACGCCAGCGAGACTGACCTGGCCAAATAGCTGCCCGTCGGAGCCACTGAGATGCCGCGCCCACGTTCCTGCAGGATCGTTGCCCACTGGATGCCATTGGTGGAGACTTCCACCGAGGTAATTT
>Ga0214917_10005128_pt1 | contig 14124 bp, 14 predicted proteins | sample LL_1208_BB_MetaG_FD_177983 | JGI IMG/M metagenome (GOLD analysis project Ga0214917, IMG submission 177983) | Freshwater microbial communities from Lake Lanier, Atlanta, Georgia, United States - LL_1208_BB | ecosystem: Environmental > Aquatic > Freshwater > Lake | place: USA: Georgia | collected... | reverse complement strand
CCACTTTTGTCGGTTTTAACTAATTCGTCATATATCTTTTCATACTGCGAAATCATGTTGCCGAAATTTCTACGAATAGTTTGATAAATAAGCTTGAACTTGTAGTCGTAATAGAAGAATTATTTAAATTCGTGACCTTCCCATTCTTCACCGCTTAAATTTTTCTTTGAAAGAAGAACTAATTCATAATTCATTTCTTGCAAAGCATCAATAACGTAATTCAACTTTAAATTCATGTTTTCCGGTTCAATATTTACTTCTTTAAGTTCTTTATCCTCTTTGGTCATCACATGTAAAATTAACGACTTGCTAAATTTAGAAGAAGAGTAACCCCATCGTCCCCTTTCAAAAGTTTTCAAATAGACAATTTTTTTTATTGATTCTTTCTTGAAGGTATCTGATTTACTACTATATGGGTCATCTAATTGAATCCAGTTGGTGTTCACAACAATTTTATCGTGAAGGGCATGCCTTAAGCGTACTATCATCTGAACTAGTTTTATAATGGCAACAAAAGCTAGAATGGAAAAAAGTATCCATGCTTTGGAAAAGACACTCATCAAGGGTTGAAAAGTCATTACGCCCAATACCATGCAAATGACACCAAAGATGTATGCATAATCAGCAAATAGTGATGTGTCCAGTCTAATTTGTTCTACAGAGTCACGATGATAGACATGTTTTTTTCTCAACAAAATAATGCCGATAGTATACGAAACTACACCAAAGGTAAAACAACCAACCGACGCAGGGACAGGAACAAAATTTGCAATCGTTTCAAATCCGCAAATAAATAGAAATCCAGCACCAAAAACTAATAGAATTAGAAAAACAACTATTAAAAATACTTTCATGTTAATTAAGTTTTAGTTCTTTAAACACCTTACCGACATTCCCTCACCTTTTGGTGCTGTAGAATAATCACTACAATCACAAGAGTGCATCTCAATATAATAGGCATCAGGTGATTTTGAAGCCTTTGGATAATCCTTGTTAACTGTACTAGAAGCAGTCCAAAAGAAAGCGCACTGATCTATTTGAAATTTACCCGCTTTGGTGCAAAATCCGCAAGGAAAAGCATTGAAGCCTGATGAATTAGAACCATTGCAACTCCAAATCCAACCTTCTGTTGATTTATGCTCTTGAATGCCAGAATAGTCACCCGACCAATATCTGGTAGATATGTTTATTTGATAATCCTTTACTGTGGGTATTTTCCAACCCACAGGAGCTAAACCTCGAGGATCTGCAACAGCATAGTAATTGTAAATCTTTCCTTTTGATTCTTTTTGTTTATTAAAATCAACCCAGCACCAAACAGGAATTTTTTTTACGTATGCAGCGTACCATTCTTTGGCGTTTTGTGCTTGTGTTATTTCATCTCCATTTCTAAAATGGGAAGTTTGAAGGTTTGTTTCCATCCACTCTTGCTCGCCAATCATTACGCTTCGGAATGGATTTCCATCTTGATCAACATTGTCATTGTACTTTCCAGAATATGGGCTGCAACCGGTTGCTACCGCAATCAAAACAAGTAAATTTAAATTATATAAAAATCGTTTCATGAAACTTATCCAATAAATTAAACATAAAATCGAATTCAATTTTTCAACAACGAAAAATCAAAATGCCTCCGAATTTCAAATCTAATTAATTCACAACAAGAAAACAAATAAGTATCATATTTTTGTTGAAATTCATGAATTAGAATAACGCTACCATACAAAACGAATCATTCCCAAAGTCGAGAAAAAATCAAATAATTTGCTTCAATAGCTCACTCCGGCAGCATATTTTATGGCGTGGGGTGCATTTTTTTTTCTAACCTCTCAATAATTTTTGCCAAGCCGATTGAGGTGGAGTAGTATAAATTATCCGGTCCTGTTAGAATTTTAATATTTACGTACAAAGAAATCACATTGGCGCCAGTTCTTTCACGAATAAGCCGATGCAACGAATTGTTTTTATTATGTCCGATGCTATTGAAATCGACACTTAACGAAGTCTTTGTCGTGATTTGATTGGGACCAGTATATTCAATTTCTGTCATGGCCGACATAACTTCTTGCGTAACTTCTTCGAGCAAGGCTTGTGAGTCAAGCGTCGTAACACCTTGCACCCAGTCCTGGGTTTCTGGAGTATTTCCGTATTCGAAAATAAGATCTTTCCTTCCCGAGGCAGCGGATGAAAGCACCACGAAAAAGGTATCTTGGCGGAACGAATCAATGTCTTCTAAAAAATCTACTAAAATAGGATTAATGTCCTCATGCTCATTTAAGACATACTTTTCATATTCTTTTGAACTGTTGCCGCCAATGTCATTACCTAGTGCGTTGGAAAGATAAAATTCTCGTGCTATAAAATTGACATTTAAATTATTCGCCAAGGTATAGGCCAAATGTGAAATACCCCGTTCGTTGTGCCCAATGGCATTGATGACAACAATCTTACTTTGGTTATTGAATTTTCGATATCCATAAGAGCAGTTCGATTGAAAGGATTCCACGATACGAAGATCAGATATGTTGCTGTTGGGGTCGGATTTCAACGCTCGAAATCGGAGGTTTTTAGCCTCTCGAACGCACTCAAACAATTCACTTTCGCTCAAAAGAAATTTGCTTTGGAGAAAATCCACAGACGCCCAACGAGGCTGGGCTTTGTATTTATAATGCTTCCCTCCGCCAGTCATTTTTGAAAAATGTTTACGGATGACGCCAATCCGCTCTAGAATGAGCTTTTTTTTGCGTTGCTCTTCCAGTTGCGCTATGAAAGCCGAGGCCAGTAAACCTGCAGGCAGTGCAAATAAGGCAATTCCCAACAAGCCATTAATGGTGGCCACCACTTTTGCCATTGTACTTACGGGTGTATTCAATGCAATCGCACCATAATCACCGGTGTACTTGCCAATCGACCAAATAAATACCTCTAAAATACTCTTGAAGCCGTTTTCGCGATTAGCGCTTTCAAAATGAAATATTAGGGAGGAAAGCGTCAAGGATAGGAGCATAATTCCGATTAAAGACGTCAAAATATCCTCTTTTTTGGAATTAAAGGCCGCAGAAATGGCGCCGAAAGAAGGGATATACCTTACGACCCGCCATAAGCGCAAAATACGCAACGCACCAAAACCAGCGAACATCGGAAGATTTAGAAGGTCGAACACCATCGGAATTAAACTCAGTAAGTCAATAATGCCTAAAAAGGAAAACACATAATTCCACGTCGAAGAACCAAATCCGAGCTCCTTCGCATAGCGAATTCGTAGGATAAATTCGGTGAGAAAAAATACGGTAATCAGATACATAAAAAAAACGTTCGAGAATATGTAACCTGCATTTCCATTGCTCAAAACGTAGTCGAGGGTGCTAAGGACAATGGCTGTAACGATTAATGTATTGCCAATTACGCTTACTTTTGAACCCCAAAAATCATCGTCTAAAACATCAATAATGAGGTTGGATTGCTTTTTCTGTTTTGGCTTATCTGAACGGATTTGGATGAAGGGAAGATTTCGAAATCTTGCATAGAGGTTGAGGTTCATTAGTTCAGTTGTTGAAGGATTATTATGGTTGTTGGTCAAACAGGAACAAGGGTTTTTTGTGTGGAATCGGAGTTTCTTGATTTCAAATCTCGTAAATTTTTCGTTATCTTGACGCTTAATTTTCTGAATTTTAATATCTTTATACAAAAATTAGTGTTATGCAGAATTTCAAATTCGTAACCGATTCAGAAACTATTTTTACAGAACTTATGGTACCGGGGTATGCCAATTTTGGCGACAAGGTCCATGGTGGGGTCATTCTCTCTATTATGGATAAAGTGGCCTATGCTACCGCCGTAAAACATTGCGAAGGGTATGTGGTTACCATCGGTGTGGATGCCGTGGAGTTCCATAAACCCGTGGAAATCGGCAACTTGTTAACCATGAAATCCAGGGTGAATTATGTGGGAAAAACCTCCATGATCGTGGGCATTCGTTGCGAAGCAACGGATATAAAAACCGGTGCAATCAGCCATACGAACACGGCTTTTTTCACCATGAACATGAAGCCGGAACATGAGGGGGATATGGTGCCAGGACTTATATTGAATAACGACGAGGACGTTCGCCGCTTTGCGGAAGGCTTGTACATGAAGAACATGGGAGCCGAAAAAAGAAAAACGCTTCGAGGGGACTTGGAGGGAAGTACGGTGGAAGAAATACGCAAGGTTATTGCTAATGAGCGCATGCAAATCGCTTAATAACCACCATGTGTATTGTTTCGTCAAAATTTAGTTGGGATTATGAATTTAAAAAGGATGTTATGAGATCAGTTTTGAATGGTATCGGTATACTCTTATGCGGAATAGGGTTTGCGCAAGATATTAAAAGGGATGTAGTTTATTCCCTTGGTAAAGATGAAATAGTTATAGAAGGAGAGGCCAAAATGATGTATGCAACTAATAAACGCAACTTTGCTATGGTAACCTTGGACACGCTTACCTATACACAACGTTTTGTGTGGAACGGAAAAGTAGTTTTTGAAAGTGATTATATCGATGTGAAATATTTGAATCTAAACGAGGAAAATGGCTACACGATAAAGTATTATGAAAACGATCAAGTGTTCATTAATTTGAAAGGCAAAATTTGTGGGCCTTACGAAAATGCGGAGGTTTTATGTGAGATAGGTGGTGGAGAACCTGCCTTGGCGTATAAATTGGGAACAAAATGGTATATGACCATTGGCCTGAAAAAATATGGACCTTTTGTAAGCATGCCAAGTAATTTAGAAATTCAAGAAAAAGGCAGTGGAAGTACCATAGAATCACATTACTATGCCATCTGGGCTTATGATGAAAGATATTGTAAGCAAAACTTAACCACAGTAATATCCGGGGACAATATTCTTGAGGCTGAATCTTCAAATCTGTATTTAAACGGGACCCTAAAAAACAGTTATGATGAAAAACGAAGCTCAATTATTGCAATTTCTTTCATTTCACCCAAGCGTTTCGGTTTTGTGGCATACCACGATGAGGAAACGGAGGTGTGGATCAATGGGAAATCAACCTTGCTAAAAGGATCGCAGCTCGGATTTACTTTAACCGCATCCGATTATTTCATTGCCATTGGCTACCCTAACGGAAGTAATGCAATTTTGAAAAACGGACAACTATACCTGGAAAATTTTGATGAACTTATTGCCTACAACGCCAACGGAGATGTGATGTACAAGCAAGACGATGCCGTTTTTGTAAACAAGAAACGCGTCGGTGATTGCCAAGGATATGTAAGAAGTGGAGTAATCAAGGGGGAAAAAATCTTTGCTTATGCATTTTATCATGATGAGGAAAATAAAATTGTAGATATTAGCGGGGTTAAAGCTACCCATAGCTATATTTGGGATTTGAACATTGATGTTAAGGGAGCAATTTCGTACAGGTATGTTGATAATGCCAATGCCTACAGGAAAAGTAAAACAGGAGCAATAGCGAATGATTCGCCAGATTTCTCGAGAGTATATGGATCAATAGAAATCAAATTGGACAATGGCCGCCATTTTTTTGAATCGAATTACGAATACGATTATGTGGTTATCGATGGAGAAATGTATGGGCACTCGCCAGCAATTCAAGCTTGGCACGACAAAGTTTCCAATTCCCTTCAATGGACCTGTTTGGAAAACAACCAATATGTGCAATATACCAAAGTGCTTCGTTAAATTCGCTCTTATTGTTTTCATTGAATTACTTCATGCACAAAAATACCAACAGACCAATTTCAGTGCATTTCAAAAGGCCCTCCTATTTTACAAACATCACAAGCAGGAATTTACCCAAGCGGCCAATGGTACGGTGTTGAATGCAACACAATTGTTTGCCATTGTTGCACCGGAAATTAGCCGTTACGATCCCATGGCCAATTGGATGGAATTAAATTCTTTAAGGTTCTTTTATGTGCAGTTTGGTAAAGGATATGCAGATTTTTCCATCGGGAGTTTTCAGATGAAACCCTCCTTTATTGAAAACATGGAGGATTTTGTTAAGCATAGTGTGTCCCTTCAAAAGGATAAGAAGGTTATAAAAATGAACAACCCGAATACGGGACTTCAGCGCCGAAAAACAATAGTCGATAGACTCGATAATCTGGATTGGCAGTTCAGTTATTTACATCTGTTTAGCTTAATTGCCGAAGAGAAATTATCGTCCCTGGCCTTGGAAGATAAAGAAGAGGAGTTGGTCTATTTTGCCACAATGTACAATGCTGGGATCCAGAAATCGACGGAACAATTAAACACGGAGTTGAGCAAGCAAAGATTTCCAAGAGAAGGAAGATTTAAATACAACTATGCGGACGTGGCAAAAGAATTTTACTTTGCCCTTGAGAACTAGTACGATTTTGATCAATTCGACTCTACCCTTGGTATGCCATTGAACCCTCAATTGGAACGATTTCGGCCAATTATGTATATCCTCTGTGAAATATAAATCGTATTTTTAGGTCATATCATTATTCATACCTTGTAAAAAGTGTCCGAATTCTATTTTTATTGTGGGCTTTTTGGCGTATCCTTCGGTTACATTTTTTTTGTTGCGACTAAGAATGTCCCCCGAGGTCAAGGACAAAGACAAGAACATGATAACGCAATTTTAATTATCGAGCAATTAACTGCGCATAGTTCAAAGCCGAAAAATTATCGTCGAGCGCCCAATGAATACGCTTTCTTCGGGTATCAAGTTTTTGGAACCGTGGAGGGAGATTCAGCAACTTTTCAATATATCTTTCCATTTATTGATAACCGAAATGTATGCTTCGCTACCAATATTTCGACCAGCGAGATGTCGTCTGCAGTTTCTGCCTTTGGGGTGCATAACACGTGTTTTGCCCCATTAGACCATAAAAGGTTTGCCTTACAAACGAACGATGAGGCATTTTTACGAGAAAACATGAACCGAGACGGTTTTTTTTATCGGTCGCATAATACCTATGATTTTGGTATCAATTTCGCGGAGGTAATCAAACTGTCCGAACCCCTGTTGCGCAGGGTGGCCAATTTTCTAGTTAACGAACTTGGTGCAAAAGATAGTTACACAAATCGAATCTTAGCGGCCCTTAATTTTGTCCAATTTTTACCTTACGGACAACCGAATTTCGACGCGGGAGAATACACCTATTTTGGTTTATCACTTCCTCACGAGTCGTTGGTAATTTCTTACGCAGATTGTGATAGTAAATCCGTATTGCTATGCGGAATCCTTAAAGAAATGTTAGATGATTGGGAAAAGTATGTAATTTTGGTTTATTGCTACGCTCGCGGAGTGCATCATATGATTGTGGGGGTACATGGCGTGTCCTTCGAAGGGCAAAAATATTATTTCCAAGGTAGAGATTATGTGTTACTGGAAACAACGACTCCGATTTCTCTTTCACAACAACGGAATTTAACCTATGAAAATATAGTAGTTTATAATTTTACATAGAATGATAGATTTTTTTAATTGTTTGGCATCACTCTCAGCAAAAGAAGCTTGGATTTTATTTATTTCCATTGCTTTTTGCTTTGCCATTGTGCCATATATCCGTACCATAAGTGCTATTCTTATGCTGATCATAAAACGAGAAAAACCAGAAATAGTGGATTTCAGTTGGCGCATTGCTCCTGCACAAAAGGTAGCGGAAAACCACGGGAAAAGCCTCTTTTATTTGGGGGAAAAAGGGATAGTTTACAAGGCCCTACCGATACGTCTTACGTGGAATGTAAAAGGGGCATACCGCATTGATGTTGAGCCGGGTTTTAGGCAACTTAAACAAAACAATCTAATCACCCTTGTAAAGCCGAATAACAACCGTTATCGGTTGATTGCTTATACGCTAAAAGGAAAATTGGAGGCGAGTCTTACGCTGGACGACAAACAGATAGTACAAATTCAAACAGCCCACTGGGGGGGAGCCAATCCGTTTGAACAACCTGAAATCCGTTCGAACAACGCAAAACTTCGCATGAATTCGACTTGGAGCCGCGTGAAGTTAAAAGACCGATGGTTTCTACATTACCCTGCTTTTGGAGATGGGTTGTTGGCAATATTCAAATCGAAAAATGGACAAATGCAGCGCAATAAGTTTCTGCTACAAACAAGGAATAACAATCGAAAAATGCCTATTTTTACCATGAGCCCCTCACGGATAAAAGGGTTTAATCATTCCATTAAGAAAAAGAATAATACAATTTAATATGAGTCAACGAAATAATAGTATCGGATTGAATGAATTGGTCGATTACCAAAAAAAGGAATACAAAGGTTTTTCGAAATTCCTGATGAATTTTCTTTGGAGATGTGCGGGTGCCGATCGTCAAATTTTAGATTATACCCCTTATTACGACCATGTAAAATATGCAGGAATCGGAGGGGTAGTATTGGCAACCGGCGTACTCGCTGCGCTTTCAATGGGCTTCGCTATATGGTATATTTTCAATTCGATTTGGATTTCGCTTTTGATTGGGGGCTTTTGGGGATTGATTATTTTTAATTTAGACCGTTTTATTATTTCGGGAACAGGAAAAGGAGACGGTACTGAGCAAATTAAGCTCTCGGAAATTTGGCCCGGAGGATTGATCCGAATTTTAATGGCGACCATACTTGGGTTTACCATTTCTGCTCCGTTAGAGGTATATATTTTTCAAAAGGAAATTGACAAACAGTTTTATAAAATTGACCAAGAAGAACAAAAAAGAGAGGTTGAAAAAATCGAAAAAATTTATACAAAATCGCCGGAATTTAACAAGTTAAATGCGGACAAAGCCACCATAGAACAAGAAATTAAAAAACTTGAATCGGAGCGTGAAGAATATCAACGCTTGGCCGCAGCCGAGAACACCACGGAAAAAGGTGGGTGTGGACCGAAGTGTCAAAAGTTTGAACGGATGGCGAGCGAGGTTATGGTTCGAATCAATGAACGAAAGGACAAAATCGCAGAAATAGATGCGAAATTAGATGTGTTTGAAACCAATAAAAAAGATAAAATTACCCAGTTAAGTAAGGTTAATAATTCTTCTCATGGCTTGTTGGATCGAATTATCGCGCTTGAAAATGTACCGGGTTCTGGTTGGCCAACTTGGTTAGTACGTTTAATGTTTATCATTATTGAAGTCGCACCAATTCTGTTTAAAATGATGCTTATGAAATCTTCTTATGATTGGATGCAGGAAAATGTTGCACAAATTCTCGAGGCAAAACAAGGGATTTCCATTAATGAAATCACCGATGAAAAGAACAATTTACACAGAGTTCGAGAAAATTATAACGCCTCCCGAATTGCAGAAGTATCCAAACACCAAAACGATTTAGAAAAGGAGAATACCAAACATTTGATGACGGTCTACGCAGAAAAAGAGAAGCAAGAAATTAATCAAGATCCAGATAAATTCATAAAGACCGACGGCAAATAAGCTTAAGCAGAAAGCAATGGCTGGCCCTTACAATATTTACGGCGATTTTAAAGGTTTATTCAAAACAAAACAATCCACTGCCATTGGTGCAGGAGATAATCCTCCGCACAATCTCGATCACACTGTTCAGGTTTATCAGGGAGTTCTTAAAGCAGAACAATTCTTTGAGGAATTTAAGCCGCAAGATTATCGAAAATTGGGCAGTTTTGTATTGCTGAATGTTCCTAATATAAGCGTTGTCTCTGATGCCCAAGGATCTATTGCTGAAAACCAGTTATTTACCTTTTCAGAATTGATCCTGATTGAACCAGAAATTCTTCGCGTTTATGAACTCAATGGAGAAACGTACGGGGAACTGAAATCAAAAGCTTATGGGCGAACTTTTCAAGCCCCGCAATTAACAAAGTTAAAGCCGGATTCCTTCGATTCTACGGGATATAGCGACAGAAATCAATGGGTTCAAAGGCAAGAGGGATGCATCAATCAAAGCTATCAAGGATGCGGAAAATTATTCCAAGGGTGTTTACAGAATTTCTGGAAAATCCTCTGGTTCCTTGTTTTATGCTTGCTCCTTTTTGGTTTGATTAGAGCTTGTAATTCGATCATTCATGATCAAGAGGTCTGCAATAAAGCCGAACAAGCAAGAAAGAACAAGGAGCAGTTGGAGAGAGAATTAAAAAAAATTAAAGAGCAATATGATCAAAATCTGATGAATACGCTTAAAAATATGAGTACGATTTATTTCTACCGAAACTCAACCGATTTACATGCGAATTCAAGTGGATTAAATGGCACCCTAGATCGCTTGGCCAATGTTATTCAAACCTATGATGACCGATCCTTTGTGCTTGTAGGGCATTGTGCGGACAATACGGTAGAGTTGGAAGGGATCGCAGAACTTCGAGCCAAAAAAGTGAAAGATCTACTCATCAATAAAGGGATAATTGGCAATCGTCTAACAATTCAATTAAAAGGATCATCCGAAGCCAAACCACTGCCTTTATATCAATTTATGGAGAAGGATGGAATAAGGGAGTATAATGCTAATATGAAAGTTACCGTGGTGGTTAACAAGAATTCAGCCCAATGACAAAATCTGCAAAATATTACGTTAAGGGTTATTTCGAAGGAACATTCACTACCGAACAAGCAACCGCTTTGGAGGAGGGCGCAACGTTAACGCATCTCCATGACCATCAAGTGCGCATTCATCGTGGAATTATATTCCACGCTACAGAAATACAAAGGTCCTCCTATGAGACTGCCGAAGCTTATTGGAATTTCCTTGAAGTAGATAATATAGAAATTCGTAAATCGCCTTATTGGCCTGTTACACAGGATCGGATTTTCACCTTGGTGGGCATGAAAATGAGTTTTGCAGAAATTCAAACCTCCATGGTTCAAGATCATCTTGGAAAAACGATCGGAGTTCTGAAAGGTGCGGTCATTGCCGGGGTAAGTGAACGGCCTTATTCTTATTCTGAAAACAAAGAGGAAAAAACCGTTGTCTGGGAAAAACCGCAATGGAATGATAGGCGATGGCGTAACAACGAAGGCTGTATACCCATTCGAGACAACGGTTGCTTGCCCGATTTCCCGAAATTATATCAGCGTGGATGTCAGGCACCCGGAGGATGTTGGCGTGCCTTAATTTTTGCTGCATTGATTTTAACGGGATTGTGGTTGTTGTCAAAATGCACCAACCTCGGGCATCAAATCGATTGTTATGTTCGACTTTGGAAAGAACGCCGTGAAATCTCAAAGCTTCAAAAGGAGCAACAACAATTATTGGATAGAATTGAAAAAACTAAATTGCCCAATAGCCCTTGCGGAAAAATTAGCGACCCCAACGGTAAAAACACACCAAAATCCTATGTGTTTGATCTGGGAAGACATAGCGGCAAGGTTCGTATAAACTACGAAATGTTTCAAATTCCGGATCGCATTGAGGTCATTTACGACGGAGAATTAGTCGCTGTTACGAATGATAAGAAATTCAACCCCATAAAATTAAGGGGGAAATTATATAACTTAGACTACCTCATTCCCATGGGTTTTGCTCAAGGTAAAGGTTCTTTGGTTTTTGATTACACATACCATGACTCAAAGCCAACAGAACTGTTAATCCGAGTAATTCCGAGTAAAGAATTTGAAACTACGGAGTGGAAACTTGATATTTTATGCCCATGAATCTAGGTGCTTTATTTTTAGGTGTTAATCCAAAATTGTTAGATCAATTACCGGAAGACTTGGCCCTTAAACAAAGTAGGTTATTTCATTTATTGGGAGCCATGATGTTGGTAATCAGTATGCTTTCTGCGTTTTCCGGGGCAATTTATGGCTTAGTTCTTTTTAACGATGATCGGATAGCCGCATGCTGTGCGGTATTCCTTGGATTAATAGGATTCATTATCGTTCAAATGCTGCTGTTTTCGTCCTTACAAACAGGATTCAACAAGCTCAAAAATCAATTATCGAACATGGACACCCTTTATGCGAATTTTACGCAGCAAGATATGCGAGGAATTTCTGATGAACAAGCATTGGAGCTCGTAACTCAACAAAAACAGGTGTTGCGAACAGAAATCGATAATACACCGTCAAACTCAAACTTTTCGAGAATAATTATTGTATCGTTCGTTGTTTCCGTACTACTAGGGTGGTCTTTTTTAATATCAACAGCCTATCAGTTTTTTGTTTTTAAGGACCAATTAAATCATAGTTTCAATTCGATAATGAAGAATCCACAGGTGAATCGTCTGGCCAATTCCTACCAAACAGCGGAGTTGAATGACCCCTTTTATGCGCAAAAGCTCGAGGCCATTGGAATAATGAAAATGTTAAAAAAGGATAAAGCCAAACCGTTTCGTTTATTGCATTGTCATTCGGCTTTATTTAGCTATAAAGTGTTAGCTAAAGGCATCGGAAACCATCGGTTATGGATTAACTTTTTGATGGCAATTATTTTGCTTTTACCTTTCTTTTTTGTGAAAAAATCCATTGAAATACAACGGGGATTATTGTTGAAAGAGGTGGTTATTGAGTCCATTGGCGCATCCTTGCTGATGTTTCTTTTAAGTTTAAGAGAAACACAACAATGTAAGGATCGCATCGAAAATCAGTTCGATTTTAATAAGTTGCTGGATTGATATGAAGTTGAATTTCGATAGCTTTTATAGGTATTTAATCGTATTTATTGCTTCAATTATATGGATTATAAGCTACTTGATTCCAAAAATTAACCATCAGAGTTTTCAAGACCGTTATATTGAGGATTGGTTGGAGGAATTTGATACTTCACGAGTAGAATTAAGTAAAGAAGAGGATGGAGATAAGGAGCCTAAAAAGGACGATGCAGAACCCAAGAAGTTAAGATATTTTCATTGGAAATGGGAGGATTATAGCGGTACACGATGTGAGGTTAAATTTTCCATACCCGAGGAAGATTATTTTAAAGCAAAAACGTACCGCGAGAATTATCGTAACGCTTCATTGTCCCTCCTTTACCAAGATTTTGTTCAAGTGTGCAGTCGCCCAATTTCCCTGTTAGCTGAGGCATTTCGTAAGGAAATGGATCAGCGAAAACTTCAAGGAATTGAACGTTTGAATTTTTTAGTTACTGCAATTCAAACACCTCCCTATACCTATATCGAAATCGATGAATGTGACGATGGGATTTGTGCACCCGACGGTTGCTGCCCTTTTGTTCAGCCTTTTGCAGTCTATACACCAACAGAATATATTTTTCAAGAAACAGGGGATTGTGATACTAAGTCCTTACTTGCATTTGCGCTTCTTAAAAAATTGAATTACCATGCCGCATTATTGGTAGGGGATACCGATGCTGGTCCTCACGCTATGTTAGGAGTAGCTCATCAGAATCCTGCAATTCCTAGCCGAACCGTAAGATATAACGGTACGATATATTATCCATGGGAGACTACGAATTTTGAGGAAGAATTTCAATTAGGAAATATGCGTATGTGGCGTGGATGGAATCATTGGACTGTCATGTTAAACTGAAATAAATAAAACTAAAACTATGGAAAACGTAATTAATGTATTGACCGCAACCGCTGTAATAATCGTTTATTTAATAACAGCAATAATCGTTCTGAGAAGGACTTTGATAAAAATGACACAACCCTTGAATCACGCCACAGGATTGCTTCTTGTGGGTGTGCTTATTGGATTTGGCATTAACTTGAACGATCTTGCTGAAATTGCCGTCACTTCCTTTTTCTTTTACGCTAAGACCAGTGGCTATCTGGTGGGAATTTTATTTTGGTTCATTTTCGCGATGATTGCCTTCTGTATTTCCTACCTGCTTTTTAGATTTAGTTTTCTTATGATTAACTGGGCAACCCCTGAGAATGAAAAAGAAGAACTTGGTAAAAATAACTGGGTGCTCGCCACAATACATGCGGTTGTTTACATTATGTTGTGTTTGGTATTAAGCGAATCTGTTTCGCTCCTGGCTAATACGTTGGTGGATTATCCTGAATACCCGAATTAATCCTCCCACTTCACCTGAAATTCGAGCTCGTGTTTACCTTCGCTGCGTTCGTGCTCAATCGTAAAACGCGCTCGATCCGGTACGTAAATACCTTCGCCAGCCACACTTATCCGAAAATTCTCATTTTTTTCGATAGAATCTGCCAAACGACGCAGCTTTTGAACAAATTCTTCTTTG
>Ga0214917_10005127_pt1 | contig 14124 bp, 17 predicted proteins | sample LL_1208_BB_MetaG_FD_177983 | JGI IMG/M metagenome (GOLD analysis project Ga0214917, IMG submission 177983) | Freshwater microbial communities from Lake Lanier, Atlanta, Georgia, United States - LL_1208_BB | ecosystem: Environmental > Aquatic > Freshwater > Lake | place: USA: Georgia | collected... | reverse complement strand
GCAGAGATTTATGTTACTGGAAAAGTGGCTGAGGCTTCACCGAACACCTTGCGGGTTGTGATTCGGGGTAAGCGTGCGGGCAAGAGTGCTTGGGTGATTTTACCGTTTGAGCCTGTGCCGCACAAAAGGATCGAGAAAGTAGTGAAAGATACGGATTTTCGGCCTGTGGACGACTGGTTGGACGAGTAGCAAGCGATTAGCGGTAGAGACGGAGGATGCCGAAGAAGACTTTGGCGGCACCTAAGGATAGAACCATTCCAATCCCGGAGTAGAAGAGCCAGTTTGGAATACCCGAGTCAGGTTTTTTTGGGGATGGAGTTTGATTTTTCATGAGATGACTTCCAGAGAAGGTACTTTTTAACATCCCGGGAGAGTAAGGCGAGGAAAACCCCAAAAACTAAGGTGTCGTCAACGATCCCAATAAGGGGAAGGGCTTCTGGGATAATATCGAGGGGATTGAGGAGATAGAGGATGGAAAAAATGCCTCCGGTTAGCGTCCCCCAAGGTGTCTTGCGGTATTTCCTTTTGAAGGAATCTCGAAGCATGGAAGGGGTAGCTTGAAGAAGGGATGGGATTTCACCCAGTTTGGGCATGAGGGAGAGGCGACTCATAGAGAGACTCTCCCACAACCTGTGGTACGTGGAAAGGGTGGGAGCGGAATGTTATAGATCGACGGGGACGAATCGTACGGTAGGTTTGTCTTATGAAAATCAAATCTAGTTTCACATTTGTTGCCGTTGTCCTGAGTTTCCTTACTTCCTTTTCCATGGCGCAGGCGCCTGCAGCGGATAAGGACGCACTTCTTGCTAAGGTGACGGCAGCAATCAACCCAGAGGCTGATGGGGATAGAAAAGAACTGATTCGGAAGGGGCTGGCAGCTTTGGCCGATCTTAACGCGGCAGGAACTAAACCTGAGGATTCGTTGAGCCAGGCTAAAGCTAAGGGAAGTTTGAGCGGTGATAAGACGGAGAAGATGAGCAAAATGTTGATGGAGATGTGGAGCTTGAACACTCCTCGGATGACCGAACCGGCCACCTTGGATGCTCTTCGTAAGGGTGAGATGCCCGAGCCCGCACTGAAACGGCCTTAGTCGCCGTTCGGTCATGAAATTACTTTCCGGGCCTTTCTAAGTTTTTCGGCATTGCTATGCAGACTTGTAGGGTAGAAAAATAATTCAAGATAATCTACTTATTTGTAGTTCCCGTCGTAGATATGGTTCTTTTCACAGCCTCTCGATGCCTCAATTTGGCATTTCGTTTTCGCTAGTCCAGTTAGCCTTAAATAGGCATCTTCCTGACATGGCTAGATAGACCCTATGAAAAACATTAAAGCCGATTCTCTGCAACGGCGACTGGCTATCTGTGGCGACCAGCCCCGCTTCAACAGTCCTAGGTATGTCGGGACCCCTAACATTCCAAACCGAGCGACACTCTATGCCCGCCTCGATCAGATGCTCGACACTAAACGGCTTTCAAACGACGGTCCGTTTGTTCAGGAGTTCGAGGATCGTCTCAGTAAGCTCAACGACGGTGTCGAGGTAGTATCGGTCTCCAACGGCACGGTTGGGATGCAACTGCTCCTCAAGGCGCTCGATGTCGCCGGTGAGGTTCTGCTGCCGTCGTTCACGTTCATCGCCACGGCCCACGCTTGCCTTTGGCAGGGGCTTGAGCCCGTGTTTGTCGACGTTGACCGGAAGACCCACACAATCGATCCAGCGGCCGTTGTCTCAGCCCTCAGCGAGCGGACGGCGGCTATTGTCGGTGTACACCTCTGGGGCCGGATGTGTGAAGTCAGCGAACTAGAGGCGATTGCCCGCGACAGGGGCATCCCGTTGATCTTTGACGCTGCCCATGCTGTCGGTTGCACCTATAAGGGGGTACCGGTGGGCCGCCACGGCACTGCGTCAGTTGTCAGTTTTCATGCCACGAAATTCATCCAGAGTCTCGAGGGGGGTGCGATCCTCACCCCTGACCACGATCTTGCCGACCGTCTCAGGCTGCTACGCAACTTCGGCTTCCAGGGTTACGACAACGTCATGACCCTCGGCACGAATGCCAAGATGAACGAGTTCTGCGCGGCGATGGGCCTTGGCAGCCTCGAGGGGAGTGACGCTCACGTCGCTACCAATCTCTCAAATTGGACCGCCTATCGCGAATCGCTGGCCGGACTGCCGGGCCTGAGGCTTTATAAGTACGACGAGGCTGAAAAAAATAATTTCCAGTATCTGATCGTCGAGGTCGATCCGCAGGCCTCTCCGCTTTCCCGGGACGAGCTCGTGGAAGTCCTGCATGCGGAAAACGTCATCGCCCGCCGTTACTTCACCCCTGGCTGTCATCGCAGTGGTCCGTATCGTGATATGCCACGGCGGAAGAGTGAGCGCTTGCCAGTCACCGAACAACTCTGCGACACGTTACTCTCGCTGCCGACCGGGGCCGGTGTGACAACAGCTGAAATTGCGGCGATCGGTGACATAATCCGCACGGCGATCGAATCCGCTGATCTTTTGCGCTCATTCCTTTCGACTCGGCGAGTCCCTTCGGGTTACCCATATGCTCAGATAGCACCGTGAGTATAATCATGCCCATCCGTACGGGTGCTTTCTGGGGTTTGTTTGATCGCTTGGGCGGAGGAGACGTCACCGCTCGCCACGAACAGCTGATCCGAGCTAGCGTCCTGCGGACACGGCGACTGCACCTGGCCTGTGGCATTGCCGGGCTCGGGCATGGCGCCAAATTACTCTCCGGCTGGACGAATATTGACATCGAGGGGGACGGCAAAAACACATTTGCCTGGAATCTCACCGAGCCGCTACCACTGTCCGAGGGAAGCGTCGACGGCGTTTACTTCGAACATTTCATCGAACATCTCTCGTTGGAGGAAGGTCGCCGGCTCCTTGCCGAATGCCGCCGATTACTAGCTCCGGGCGGTGTGGTTCGGATAAGCACGCCCGACCTCGTAACTTTGGTGCGGAAATATCTCGAAGGCGATGTCCGAGAATGGGCGGACATGGGCTGGGAACCGAAGACTCCATGCGATCTGCTCAACGAGGGGATGCGAAACTGGTTTCATCTCTATGTCTACGATGAGGTCAAACTTTCTGCGGAGCTCGTCACTGCTGGCTTCAGGGGCATCGTTCGCTGCCGCTGGGGTGAGTCTACTCACAAACCGCTTTGCGGGCTTGAAACTCGGCCCGATCACGGCGATTTGATTCTCGAGGCACAGGCCTGAAAAAGGTTGCATATAGGCGTGTGCATTCAGAACGTGGTAAACCTGAACATGAACTTTTATTCGAAAGAAGAGCTGGAGACCATCGGACTTGCATCTTTTGGCGAGAATGTCCTCATCTCTCGAAAAGCCTCGATATACAACGCGGGCCGGATCTCAGTCGGTAGCTACGTCCGAATCGACGATTTTTGTGTTCTATCAGCCGGAGCAGGTCGAATTGAATTTGGAAGCTTCATTCATGTTGGGGTCTATTCTTGTTTGATTGGTGCTGGTCGGATTAGTGTCGGTGACTATTCAAATATTTCCTCCAGGGTCTCGATTTATTCGAGCAACGACGATTACAGCGGCGGTCATCTCACCAATCCGATGGTGCCGACCGAGTTTACAAGTGTTTTCAGCGCTCAAGTCTCCATTGGAAGGCATGTGATCATTGGCTCGGGTTCGATCATCCTGCCCGGGGTGACGATCGCGGAGGGGGCGGCGATCGGCGGGCTCTCACTTGTGAAACGCGACTGCGAGGGTTTCACCATCTATGGCGGCGTGCCGGCGCGGCGGCTCGGCGACCGCAGTCGGGAACTGCTTGGGCTCGAGGCGCGGCATCGGGCCGGTGATCCCCTGAAACAAAAAGGCGGCTGAGGATGGCAGCAAAGGTCTCAGTTTGCATGGCGTCTTACAACCATGCCCCGTTCATCAGGGCGGCTGTGGAAAGTGTTCTCAACCAGACGGTCAATGACTGGGAGCTCGTGATTACCGACGACGGATCGAGCGACGGTACGATCGAGGCGCTCGACGGTATTTGCGACGAACGGATTCGGATCGAGCGTTTTCCTGAGAACAGGTCGGCCTGTGTGGCGCTTAACCACTGCATTCGCCGGGCACGCGGCCAGTACATCGCGGTGCTCAATTCAGACGATGCTTGGCGACCGGAAAAACTCGCCCGCCAGTTGGCCGTGATGGGTGAACAATCGGAGACAGCGGCTGTGTTCACGCTGGTCGATGTAATCGACGAACGGGGTGGCCCGATGGAGGAGCAGCCCTTCTACAAGACCGTTTTCAACGAGCCGAACCGCGACCGCCTCGCATGGCTCAGAAGGCTCGTTGTCGATGGAAATTGCCTATGTCACCCAAGCGTCCTCGTTCGAACGGAAGTCTACCGTGATTTGGGACTATACGACGAGTGCATGGCTCAGTTACCGGATCTTGATATGTGGATTCGAATCTGTCTGAGGCACGGCATATGGATTATCCAGGAACCCCTAACCCTGTTTCGGGTGTTCAATAGCCAGCAGAACGCGAGCGGGAACCGGCAGGATGTGAGAATCCGCTGCCAGACGGAAATGATGCTGATCTTCTGGAAATTGCTCGCAACGGATTCCCAGCAAATGGCGGCCATCCTGGATACGCCATCCGGTACGGATTCGGCTGCTTCCGGCCAGATCTCCGCCGACACCCTCACGAGGCTGCTCGGCAGTCAGGACATCTCTCGGCTGCAGCCGGCGATGCAGGCCGGAGCTATCCTCTGGATGCATGGTCAAATTGAGGGAAGTGAGGACTGGGCGACATGCAAACGGTTCATCGCCAAGACCGCCGAATGGGATGCATTCAACGCCCGCCGGCTCGAAAGCATGCAGGCGAGGATCGAGGCTCAGCCCCAGAGCCGCTGGCAGCGAGCCTTGTCGCGGCTCGGCTGGGCCTGACACCCGCCCTCGCCGTCGCTCAGGTGTGGCCCCGGGCCGGAGCGGCCGCCAGATCGATTTCCAGTCGTGCTACTGCCGCCTCGTAGAGCACCCGGTCCCGGCGGACGAGTTCCTCGATCCGAGGAAGCAATTCCGATAGTTCGCGGCCCTCGGGCCGGAGCACGTTTTCCCGGACCTGATGCTGGGCGATGTGGGTGCCGAACCGGCGATCGAATAGCTCAAATGATTCAGGGGAACGCTCTGTGATCCCGACAAAGTCGAGCCTTCCGATCCGAGCGATGGCCCTCGAAAGCGTCGCATCGTCGATCTCGCAGTGCTCGTGCAAGTCGGCGATGCCCCGGCCCCCAAGAACCTTGGTCTGATGATCGAGAATCTGGGTACCGATGAAGTCCGTATCGCGAAGAAGTTCGGTCGGCGGCCTGCCGTAATGTCGCTCGAAGTGCTCCAGACAGGAGAGCGATCGCTGCAACGGGTCCCTGACAAACGCCGCTGTGCTATATGGGATCGGCAGCCGGTCGGCGAGTTCGGCGGCAAAGTGGCCGATCAGCACCCGATGCGGAGGAAGTGTGTGATGGTTCTCGAGGATATCCCATCCGGACCGATACCAGCCGTGCGGAAGTTTTACCAGATCGCGGTCGCTCGGATAAATGGCAGGCATGCCCAATTCCGCCTGTAGCATCCTTCGAAGCGACGTTCCAGCGGTCTTCGCGATGTGGATTATGAGGAGCGGGGGCCCTTCAAGCCCGCCGCCATCGTGCTTCAGTCCCCCGAAGAACGATCCGAAGGTTTTCATTCGACCGCCCGGCTACCAGGTCTCATGGGGTGGCGGTTTGTTGCCGCGGCAACTGGGCTTGGTGATTGCGAATAAGAACGGCTGGGTGTTCGGCATGTTTCTCGAACTATTTGTAGATTTGAATGGTGCGTAAGTGGTGAGCAGTTTGAACTGAAGAGGTCGGCTTTTAAAAGCGGCACACCTGTCTCAACCACTTTACCCATCCAAGGAATTTCGTACGTCTTCATGCTGTCAACCCATACTTCACAAAGGCCTAATATTTGGCCAATTTTACTCAGGGATTCGGGGGTGGAGAAACCTCAAGAAGATGTTCATGAAGCTCGATTGTAGGCATTGGGCACAGTGGTTGGAAATGTTTATTCCGAAAAGGCCTGCCTTCCGTACAACTAAGGAGGCGAGGACCCTTTGGAATGGCTAGATGGATCCGAAGGTGCTTATGAAAATCTTTACTCTGAACATTGAGTAGATGAACGAACTTTCGTCGAGAACATCCTTAATCGCTGTTCAGTTTGAAAATTACTTTCCGTGCCGCTGGGGAAGCCAACCAGGCTTTTCCGGATTTGCCATGTTGGGGGGTCGCTCGGCCGTGGGGGTCAGATTGCTGGACGATTCGGAAGAACCGTTACTTCTATTCTTGTCTTCCCCATAAACTGGGGTGAGGGCCATGGCGCCAAGGAGGCAAAGGATTTTCTTCATAGGTTCATCCAAGCCTAAGGATCGGCTTCGTCAAGGAACAGGCTTGCGGAAAAATAGAAGGGCATCAGTTTTGAATCTATGAAGTGGATTGGATTTCTCCTGCTTGGACTCCTTTCCTGTCTGTCTTGGGGAGAGACGTTCGATCCTACCCCCAAGTTCAGTCAGGAGTTGCAGGAGAAAGCCGCGGACGGAGATGCGGATGCGCAGTATCAGCTCGGGGATTGCTACTTTTTCGGTTTAGGTGTCAAAAGAGACATGGTGGAGGGTGTGAGTTGGTATCGAAAGGCTGCAGAGGCGGGGCAGATGAAGGCGCAATTTAATTTAGGTGGCTGTTTTCACGAGGGTATGGGGATTGAACCGGACCTGATGGCGGCGATTCGATGGTGGAGAAAATCGGCCGGACAAGATTATGCACCTGCCGAGATCAGCATTGGGGACTGTTATATTTTCGGGAAAGGGCTCTCCCAAGATGAGCAGGAAGGGGTGCGCTGGTTTCGAAAAGCGGCGGCGCAGAACTATCCTGCGGCACAGCATCGACTGGGAAACTGCTACTATCACGGTCAGGGGGTGAGAAAAGATTTGGCGCAGGCGATTCAGTGGTATCGCAAAGCTGCGGCGCAAGGGTATCAGGCCTCGCAACGGGCTTTACGCGAGCTAGGGGATGAAGGGGCCGATTAAAGTGCGCGGAGGCGGAGATAGCTAAGAACAAAAACAATCAGGCTGATTGCGAGAACTCCTCCTCCAACGAGTAGGGTAAAGATCCAGCTGCGCAAATCAGGACGATTCATAATTACTAGATTAAAAGCGGCAAATCGTTAAGGGAAGTCTGGATTGTCTCGGCGGGTGAAAAAGGGAGAATTGGGGATGCACCGTGTCCAAACAGGAAGAGGAGGAAAAGTGGTTGTGGGGTTTCATGGGTGGAGCGGGGATCACAGGACCTTTCAACCGTTGCTTCGGAAGCTTCCTGAGGCGATTTCATTCTACAGTTATGATCTGCCAGGGTGTGGTCGATCCCCTAAACCCGCCCGCTGGGAGATTCGGGAGGTGGCGAGGAGCGTGGCAATGGATTTGCTGGGTCTGAAAAAAGAGAATCTGACCTTGGTGGGAAGTTGTACGGGGGGATTGATGGCGGTTTTCGTGGCGAGGGAGCTAGTGGAGATGGGGCGAGGGAGTGTGGTGGGACGACTCGTGATGATTGATCCCTTTGCAGAGTGTCCTTGGTATTTTCTGCTCTTTCTCATTCCTATCCTGGGGCGAATCATGTATGCGACAGCATTTGCCAATCCGGTGGGTCGATGGATTACAAATCTGTTCCTTAGTGAGAAGAGGTCAGGAAAAGTGGATCTGACTGAATCATTTGCTCAAGTGAACCATCGGGTGACATTGGCTTATTTGAGGATGTTTGAAGGTGCTGGAGCGCCCGAGCAGTTTCAGGGCTTAAAGATTCCGAACGACATTATATATGGGCAGAAGACCTTTGGGGCGGTCAAACTGGCGGTCGAGCGGTGGCGGCGGGTCTTCCCTGAGGCCAGAGTGCATGTACTCCCTGGGGTTGGGCACCTACCGATCGATGAGGGAACGGAGATGGTGGAGCGGATTCTTTTTGCGGGTGCAGGAGAGAGAAAGACACCGAAAACAAAAAAACTATCCGCGCAGAGGGCGAGGGAGTTGCGGGAGTGGAGAAATGAGCTGACGCGCGGAGATTCGGTGGGGAGTTAAATTGGCTTGGTGGGGCGTGTTGAGATTGCAGAATTACGGGATGAGGTTGTTTGCTAGTCGCGGGGTTCTACTTGTGATGGCGATTTTGCCGTTATCTGGGGTGGGAGAAGATGAGGTTTCAACAGTTTGGAATGAATTTAATCAAAATGGGGTGGTGATGATTGAGCCTTCTCCTGGGTTAGAGACACCCGAATCCAAGGAGGCTCGGTTGGAACGGGAGAAAGCGGAAGCGAAGGATGCAAAGTTGAATCGATCTTTGGTGAGGCAGGAGATCTACTGGCTGGAGGGTCGATGGGTGAAAAAGGGGGAGGCACTTGAGGCACCTCGATCGCTGGGTGAGCTGATCGACTCCGACCATGATGGATTTGACGACTTTACGGAGATTAAGTTTCACTGCGATCCAACGAATCCGGATTCAAATCCCGCACACTACTTCGAAGTAAAGGGAAGTAATCGGGTGATTTTCTATTCAACCAATGCTGAGGCTGTTCATCGGTGAAACAAATCTATCTGTTCTGTGGATTGCATCTCTTGGCTTTGGGAGAAGGGAACGCACAAAGACTGGATTTAATCTAAGAACCCTGCATTACGGGGGAGAGTTGCCGATGTCCCTGTGCGCGGGACGGCAAGAAATGTCTATGTGTTAAGAAGTGCGGCCCAAGTGACAAAATCATCAGTGAATTAGTTCCATAAGAAATGGGCATAAACGCACAGAACTGAATGATACTTTTGCCAAAACACTTGCATAACAAGTCTCCCTGAAAACGGTGTTCACGAATTGGTGGATTAGGGGCTCCCGCCCCTTTGGGGTAAGTGGAAGTGATCGGAAAAACGAATCATGGTCAGGATAAATTCTTGCAATTTCTGGTTGGATTATGAGAATTAAAGCTGATGAGAGTGATTAGGCTTTTTCTTATCTTCGTTTTGTTTTCTGTTGTTGCCTTTGCGCAGATGCTTGATGACGGAGAAAATTATTTGCCAAAAAAAGGGGAGGCGAGCGACCCTCTTTACGGAAACAGACCGGCGCGTACGATGTCGCAACGTGAGTTTTCGCAGCTCTTTGAGCGGCAGGTTGTTCAACCTGCGCTCGAAGATGGGTTTTTAACGGGGGCTATCGCTTTAGATCTTCAAACAGGTGAAATTTCGATCTGCGAAAAAGCTCCTGAACCCTCGACTTTATCTTTATTGGGGGTCGGTGGCTTGGCCATGTTATTAATGAAACGGAAGCGAAGTTGGTGAGTTGGATTTCAGGATTCGCTAAAAAATGAAAATCCCAAGGCTTCGCACCTCTTTTCAGGCAATCAAAAATTCTCTGACCAGCCTTTCATTTGCAATGATTCTCTTTTCCATTCACTCCTGCGCAACAGTTCCGACGACGAACGCTCAAAGCCAAGGTAATCGCTTGAACACTTCGCAAAAGCAGGGAGAGAATGATGAGGAGGAGATACAGCTTCCTGCTAACTTGACCAAAGCGGAAGCGGTTAAGTTTTCCCCACCTTCAGGGATGGCGAATCTTTACATTATCCGCCGGGAAGCTTATTTGGGGTGTGCCTTTAATATCGGGATCGGTCTGGATGGGCAACAGATTGGTTCCCTCCAGACGGGAAGTTTTCTTCTGAAGAACATATCTCCTGGAAATCATATTTTGTCTTCGTTCACACAAGGTGAAACAGTGACCAAGACTTTTAAGGCAAACGCCGGGCAGAACATTTTCTACGATATTAAAGGGGATATGGGGTTTTTCTGGATGGGAACCAGCATCCATAAAATTAGTGATGAGGATGCAAAAGCTGCTGTTCGTCGCTGCAAAAGGGCGATTGGCATTTAAGGAAGAGTGACGTGATTTGGCCAAGTCGAATCATTTGATGAGACAGTTTGGGTGCCCAATAAAAGACTCGAAAGTTTCCCCAAAGTTCTAAATAAGTTAGCGACCCTTTGGGGATAGGGTTTCGCGCCCGGGTGGATTCGAACCACCGACCCGCGGATTAGAAATCCGCTGCTCTAGTCCCCTGAGCTACGGGCGCCAGACTATTTCTTGATAGCAGAAAATTGTCAGAGAGGCAGGGATTAAGGGGAGAGGTGAAAAGGGGTTAAGGGATGATGGGATTAAGGGGGTAAGAGTATTGAAGAGGTGAGCAAAAAAAACTAAGGCTTTTTTGGGGGGAAGAGGAGAGAGGCATCGGGGAGTTTTAAGAGTTTCGCGGATAGGAAGTAGGAGGCCGTTCCCAAAAGAACGAGCGCTAAGGTTCCACCGATACGAACAGTGACGGGTTGGTCCATGGGTTGAATGAATTGGAGGCCTAGAAGTAGGGCTCCAATTAAGGTTATGCAGCAGAGCAGTATCTTTCCGACTCCTTGGAGGAAGTGGGGTTCGAAGTAGCTACCTACGTGACGTTGGGAGGCCCACACCAGTTGGAGAATATTGAGGGTGGCCACAGAGGCTGTGGTGAGAGTGAGTCCTAAAATACCGAGGTTGTAGACTCGAATCAAAATGTAGTTGAAGGTGAGGTTGAGAAAAATTCCCGTTAGGCTAACGCGAAGAGGAATCCCCGGACGATCGATGGCCGAGAAGGCTGGAGCGACAACCTTCATGCAGGCGTACGAGACGAGGCCGAGTGTGTAGCCTTTGAGGGCGAGAGCTGTCAGGGCAGTACTCTGGGAGGTGAATCGCCCGTACTGAAATATCGAGGCAACGATAGGTTCGGCTAATAGGAAGAGACCGATGGCTGCAGGTAGGGTGAGGAAGAGGGTTTGGCGAACACCGACGAGGAGACGATCTCGCAGGGCCACTTTCTCATCCAAGGCAGCGTGCCGGGCGAGATGTGGGAGTGTTACGGTCGCGACAGCAACGCCGAAAAGGCCGATGGGAAGTTGAATGAGGCGGAATGCGTTATTGAGGCAGGTAACAGAGCCGTCCGCGAGATAAGAGGCGAAGTAGCCGTTGATCATGACATTGACCTGGACGGCGGCGGCTCCGATCGATGCGGGGCCAAGAAGGCGAAGAACCTGTTTTAGACCGGGATCTTTCCAAACAAGGAGCCAGCGGGGCTGGTAGCCAAGGGAGATGGCGCGGGGAACCATGACGAGCCACTGGGCAAGACCTCCCACCAGAACACCAATGGCGAATCCGTAGACGGAGCGTTGTCCAAAGTTGGGATCAAGAATCCAGGCGAGGAGTAGGCCTACGGCGATGGAGACAAAGTTAAAGGCGGCGGAGGCAAAAGCGGGCAGACCGAAGTGGTGGAGGCTGTTGAGAAGTCCCATGTAAACCGCGGCAAGGGAGAGAAACAAGATGAAGGGAAATAGGATGCGGGTGAGTTCGATGGTGAGATCAAGTTTACCAGGTACGGCGGCGAATCCGGGGTTGAGGAGTCGGACGAGAGGATCGGCAAAGATGATCCCGGCAGCGACGATGAGAAAAAGGACAATGAAAAGGAGGGTGTTGACGTTACTGGCAAGTCGAAAGGCAGACTCTTTACCCTCCTTGGCCAGTTTTTGGGAAAAGGTGGTGACGAAGGCGGTGGAGAGAGCGCCTTCAGCAAAAAGATCGCGGAGGAGGTTGGGGATGCGGAAAGCGGCGATGAGGGCATCGAGTTCCTTGCCCGCTCCGAGGAAGGTGTTGAGGAGGATTTCGCGGACCAGCCCGAGAACGCGGGAGGCTCCGATGGCTGCCATCACGCGAGATGTGCCTTTGGTGCTCATTTTTGGTTCAACCTTTGGACGCACGGAGTCAAAACCTCTTCGGGGGTGAGTCGGGTCATACAGCGCCGATCGATGGGGCAGGTTTTGAGAAAGCAGGGGCTGCAGGAGACTTTGTGGCGCACGACGCTGACAGAAGAGCCTAGGGGGCCAGTCCAGGCGGGTTCGGTGGAGCCAAAGATGGCGACGGCGGGTTTGCGGAGGTAGGCAGCGAGGTGCATCGGGCCGCTATCGTTGCAAAGGATGAGGCGGGCGTGGGTAAGCCAGTGAGCGAGCTCGAGCGTGCTGGTTTTTCCTGAGAGGTCGGTAACGGGGGAGTCGAGAGATTGGGCAACGGCTTGGCAGGCTTCTACATCTCCAGGGCCGCCCAAGAGGATCGGTTGGATAGAGTAGGACTTTTGCAGATCGCGGATGACGGAGGCAAAGGATGCTGGATCCCAGCGTTTGGCGGATCCGTAAGCGGCGCCAGGGAGGATTGCGAAGTAGGGCTGGGAGGGAGCATCTTTTGGTTTGGGGAGAGTGGGGGGTGGGGGAAGTTCGGCCTTGCCTTTAGGCAGTCCGAGATCTTCCAATAGGCCGAGGTACTGGTCGGCGACGTGCACGTAGCCGTATGGGGATGTTCTGCGGGGTTTATGTTCGGTGAGGAGAGAGTTTCTTAGCGGTCGGGAAAATCCCGCGCGATAAGGGATGGAAAGAGTCTCGAAAGCAACGCGGAGGGAGTTGGGAAGGAGTGTGGCAGCAGAAACCTGCTTTTTTTTCAGGATTGAGTGGAGGGCAAAGGGAAAAGAGGATGCAGGAATAAATTCGACTCCGGGGAGTAGAATCGGTGCCAGAGAGGAGAGGGTTGGTGGCCCAACGATGAGGAGAGGGGCGCGTTGGTTGAGCCAGCGCTGGTAGAGGTGAACGGAAGGGAGGGCGAGAATAAAGTCGCCGAGCCAGTTAGGCAGGCGAAGGAGGTGGGGCTTTCCCGACGAGGTGGGGGCAGGAATCACCAGGTGATTTCCGGCGGAGGTTCAGCCGGATGCCTGATCCTTCTTAACGCAAAATCCCAGGGGCAGCGCGGCGGTTTGCGTTGTTGGCCGAATCGGACTCGCCTTCAGAAGAGGGACGATCTTCTCCATAACCGATAGTGCTGATGTTGGAACCGCTAGCTCCAAGGCCGATCAGGTATTGGCGAACGGCATTTGCGCGTTTTTCGCTCAAGGCGAGATTGTACTGGGGGGTGCCACGAGCATCCGTGTGACCCGCGATGACAATCTTGGTGTTGGAGTTGTTGCTCAGGTAGTTTGCGAGTTTGTCGAGTTTTGGGCGCTCCTTGGCTTCGATCGTAAAACTGTCGTACGCAAAAAAGACAGTATCAGCTTTGAGGGTATCGTAGTCAGCGGTGTCGGGATTGCCGGAGCGTTCCGGCAGGGATTGGTCATAAATATTGTCGGTGCTATCGCCAAAGGCAGCGCCGTCTCCTTTTTTATCTTTGTCTGCGCACCCGGAAAGGATGGCGAGGAGGGCTAGAAGTGAGAGGTAGGTATATTTCATATTTTTCAGCGGGTTGTATTGGGTTCGGTGTTGTTACTCAAGTTATTGGGTACTTTGATAGCTTCCCCTGTAAGTGAGTCAAGCAGAACTAGTGTCCCATTTTGAGAGCAAACCAGGTGGCGGGAATTCCTTGTCCATGAGGGGCTTTCGAGTCCAGAGCCGCGGCTCACGATACGGGCCTTTTTTGTCTCGAGGTCATAGACGCCGATCTGACCTCCGCCTGAGGTGATGCTGTAGGCAATTTTTTTTCCGTCGGGAGACCAGTCGGGCTCCGTAGTGTAGGAGGATTCGGTGTTTAGTTTTTCGGGAGTTCCACCAGTTGCGGGAAGGGTGTAGAGGCCGGGGCTACCGCGCTCATCGGACACGTAGACGATTTTAGTTCCGTCGGGGGACCAGGAGGGGGAGCAGTCGGTCCCACGTGTATTCGTGAGGCGGGAAGGTTGGCCTCCGGAGGATGGGATTGTGCAGATTTCTGGGTTGCCGAATTTGGATAGACTGAGGGCGAGAGTTTGCCCATCGGGGGAGAAGGTGGCTCCGGTATTTTGACCGGGGAACTGGGCGACGATGGAGCGTTTTTTTGTGGGGAGGTCAATTACGTAGGTGTCGCGGTAGCCGCTTTTATCCGAGCTGTAGGCGATTTTGTTTCCGTCAGGGGAGAACTTTGGGCAGTACCCAAGAGCGGAGTCTTGCGTGAGTTGGCGGGCATTGGCTCCATCGATGTCTGAGATGTAGATCTCTTTTACTTTGCTTTTTTTTCCA
>Ga0214917_10005124_pt1 | contig 14131 bp, 10 predicted proteins | sample LL_1208_BB_MetaG_FD_177983 | JGI IMG/M metagenome (GOLD analysis project Ga0214917, IMG submission 177983) | Freshwater microbial communities from Lake Lanier, Atlanta, Georgia, United States - LL_1208_BB | ecosystem: Environmental > Aquatic > Freshwater > Lake | place: USA: Georgia | collected... | reverse complement strand
GTACGCATCGGTATTCATATTGCAGCGCCCGGACTCGGCATCAGCCAAGGCGATGCTATCGATAGCATGGCGCGTGATCGTATGAGTACGGTGTATATGCCGGGCGACAAGATCACGATGCTGCCGGATGCCCTGGTTGAACAGTTCACGTTGGCGGCGGGCGGTGCCCGACCTGCGTTATCACTCTACGCAACGCTGGATACCCAGACATGGACGGTGACCGCGACTGAGACACTGATCGAACAAGTGCCTATCGCTGCGAATCTTCGACACAATGATCTTGATGCCCAAGTTACCGAGCAAGCACTAGCCGAGGGTAGCGGTGACTATGCCTACAAGGACGACATCACGCTACTGTGGCAGTGGGCGAAGCAGCTTGAGCTGGCGCGTATGGCCAAGCGCGAGGCTTTCGGACTCAGGCCAGAGCAGGTGAATCGAGTCGACTTCAATTTCTATGTTGATGACGATGTGGTAACCATCACCCGCCGTAAGCGCGGCGCGCCGCTGGATAAGATTGTTGCCGAGCTGATGATCTTTGCTAACAGTACTTGGGGCAAGCTGATGCATGAGCATGGTGTGCCCGGCATCTACCGAGCGCAAGGCGGCGGGCAAGGTTGGGCATCGCGCATGCAAGTGCGCATGCAAACCCATGCTGCACCTCATCAGGGTTTGGGTGTTGATCAGTATGCCTGGAGTACTTCACCACTACGGCGATACACGGATCTGGTGAACCAGTGGCAGATCATTGCCTGTGTTCGTGGCGGTGTTACCGCACCGTTGGTTGCGCCCTTTAAGCCCAAGGATGCTGATTTATTCGCCATCGTCTCTGCCTTCGACAGCGCCTATGGAGCCTATGCTGAATTTCAGGCCACCATGGAGCGTTTCTGGTGCCTGCGTTGGCTGGCACAAAACGATATTAAACATGCCGATGCCGTACTGTTGAAAGATGATCTGCTGCGGCTACTCGAAATACCATTCGTGATCCCGATGACCGGCGTTCGTTATGCGCGCGGCACGCAGCTGAAGCTTGAATTGATTGACTGGGACGAAGTAGATCTCACCGTGCAAGCGCGCGTGCTCGAGGTCGTGACTATGGCTGCGACGTCAGCAGACGAGATGGCACTGGAAGAAGCTGATGCGCTGAACGAGGAAGAGCAGGTGGCGGAGCAGGTGCTCGATACAAATGGTGACGCACATGCAGACGCGAATGCAGCTTCCGAACTAGATTTGAGCATTACGCCAAGCGCAGAGCCGAATACCGAGTTAAATGTCACCTTAACAGCGCAGGCGCTTGCTGTGCCGCCCGCAGCACCTGTGGGCGACAGTGCGGTCAGCGAGAGGCCATGATTGCTTACGACAAGCGCTTACTGGCGGTTGGCATTTGTGCCTCCTTGGCATTGCATGCGGCCTTACTGGCTTTGCGTTTTGAACCGCCGGCTGCAGAAAGGTCAGCCCCGTTCAACACGGGACTGTCGGTGATTCTAGTCAATGCCAAGCATGACCGCTCACCCATGCAACCTGATGCACTGGCGCAGGCCAATCTTGATGGCGGCGGCGCAGCCGAGGTGGGACGTGCTCGCTCGCCGCTACCTGATCTTGGTCGTATGAACGAGGGTGCGCAGCTAGAGGCGCAGCGTCAGCGTGTCAGCGATCTGGAGCACTCGCAGCGTCGCTTGCTATCGCAGTTGAATCAGCATCAGCCGATGACAACACCCGTCGGTGAGCCGAATGACTCACCGCAGCTAGATACCCGCAATATCCGTTCAGTCGAGCAGATTCAGGCAATCGCCAGGCGCGAAGCTGAGATTGCGCGTGATGTTGTTGACTACAATAAGCGTCCGGTAAAAACACAGCTAACACCGTCAACGCGTGAAGTGAGTCATGCGCTGTATTACACTGCCTTGCAAAAAAAAATCGAGCTGATCGGTACCTTGAATTTCCCGCAGCATGATGGGAAAAAAATGTATGGTGAGCTAGTCGTCTACATACCGGTCTATCAGGACGGTAGCTTGTATCTAAAAGAAGGCGGTCCCCGCATCGAACGTAGCTCCGGCAACTCGACGCTGGACGCTGCTGCACTCGTCATCGTACGACAGGCGGCACCGTTCGGACACTTTCCGGCGGCGCTGATGAAAGATGGTCGTGAGCGTGTCTGGGAGATCATCACGCGCTTTTCTTTCACGCGTGAGCAACAACTCCAGACGCAATCCGTCGGCGGATAAGCTTATGAAAGACCGCTACCTTGTTATTGGTAACCCGATTGCGCACAGTAAGTCGCCGCAGATTCATTCGCAGTTTGCACAGCAGACTGGCGAAGCGATGGTGTATGAGCGATTGCTCGCACCGCTAGATGGTTTTGTCGGCGCGGTACGTGAATTTATCGAGCACGGTGGCTGCGGCGCAAATGTGACCTTGCCTTTCAAGCTCGAGGCATTTGCGTTAGCGGAGCAGCGCAGCGAACGCGCACAAGCGGCTGGTGCGGTGAATACGCTGATGTTTGACCATGGCCGTATCGTTGGCGACAACACCGATGGCGTCGGGCTGGTTCGTGATATCAGCATTAATGCCGGTGTCGAGATCATGGGTAAACGCGTGCTACTCGTTGGTGCAGGTGGTGCGGCGCAGGGTGTGATACTGCCGCTGCTCGAGCAAGCGCCGCACTCAATCACACTCTGTAACCGTACGCAGAGCAAAGCAGACGAATTGGTGCAGCAGTTTTCACATCCTGCGTTACAAGCTTGCGCTATCGATGCACTTAGCGATATTTATGATCTTGTGATCAATGCCACGTCCGCTGGTTTGTCAGGTGACTTGCCACCCATACCTGGCAGCGTGTTCGGTACAGCAACCTTGGCCTATGACATGATCTACTCAGTTGAAGCAACAAGCTTCATGCAGCTGGCACAGTCGCACGGCGCGCAAGCACGCGACGGCTTGGGCATGCTGGTCGAGCAAGCGGCTGAGTCATTTTATTTGTGGCGTGGTGTGCGACCCGATACCGCGCCGGTCTACAAAAGCTTGCGCGCGCAGGTATGAGATTGCGTCGAAGCTGGTTGTATTGGTTGCTTGGCGTTCCAGCGGCCCTGATTATCCTGCTGCAGCTTTGGTATTTTATTCAGGTCTGCTGGTGGGTGAACCACAACCCGACTTCCACCGCATTCATGCGAGAGCAACTCGAGCGGCTGCGCCAGAAAAACCCCAAGGCAGAGCTGCAGCACCAGTGGGTACCTTATGCGCGTATTTCCAATAACCTGAAGCGCGCCATCATTGCTTCAGAGGATGCGAATTTCGCCGATCACGAAGGCGTTGACTGGGAAGCGCTACAAAAAGCTTACGAAAAAAACGCAAAGAAGGGCAAGGTCGTGCGCGGCGGATCGACCATTACCCAGCAGCTCGCAAAGAACTTGTTCCTGTCGAGTGAGCGTAGTTATGTACGCAAGGCACAGGAGATGCTGATCACTTTCATGATCGAGGCGGTGATGGATAAGCGCCGCATCTTCGAGATTTATCTTAATTCGGTCGAATGGGGCACAGGTGTGTTCGGCTGTGAGGCGGCGTCGCGGAAGTATTTTGGCGTGCCGGCAGCGAAGCTCGGTCCTGCTGAGGCAGCGCGGCTGGCGGTGATGCTGCCGAACCCAAGGTTTTTTGGCCGGCATCTGGATTCCAACTATCTCAACAAACGCTCTGCGCTGATCCAGACGCGCATGAACAGCGCAGAATTACCTTGACGCTGGCGATTCAAGCCTTGCCTCATGTCCTGTAAAAAAGTAAACTTGCGCCGTTTTTAACAACGGAGACCCCCTTGGGTAGTCCCATTTCGACTCACCGGCCGGTATCGGGCGGATTCCTCGCAAGCTGACGCAGCTTCTCGCGCGCCGCTTGCCGGGTTCGGGTGAGCAGGCGTGCATGGCCAAGTTCTGGCTACGCTCCCTGACTAGTAATAAAGCAATCGACCTGTAGCGTTCACGCTGCGGCCATGCCACATCCGTGTGGCGGGGGGGAAGCAAATGATCAATGTATTTGTGCTGCAAAACGGCCGGCTCAGCCAGGTCAACATCGACACGCGCGACGATCTTGAGAGGGCAACGCCAATCTGGGTCGATCTGACCGATCCCAGCGACGAAGAGCGCGACTGGGTGCGCAGCATCTATGGCGTAACACTGCCGGATGAAGATGAGGTCAAAGACATCGAGGCCTCCGCGCGCTACTACGAAGCCGATAACGGCGATCTACACCTGCGCTCGGATTTTCTGCTGGAGGAGGATGAGGGCGAGTCGCGCGTGGTGACGGTCGCGTTTATTCTCGCTAAAGAGATGTTGTTCTCGATGCACAATGACGACTTGCCGGTATTCCGGCTGGTGCGCATGCGCGCCCGTTCGCGTCCTGGCTCGATTGGTGATTTCAAAGATGTACTGCTTGATTTGTACGCCACCGATGTCGAGTACTCGGCTGATGCGCTCGAGGGCGTTTACCAGAATCTGGAAGAGGTGAGTCGTAGCGTACTGCAAAAAGAATTCAGTGATGCCGATGCGGCTGAGTCGCTGTCAGCCATGGCGCGCGAAGAGGATTTGAACGGTCGCATTCGTCGCAACATGATGGACACTCGACGCGCGGTTAGCTTCATGATGCGTGGACGCTTGTTAAATGCGGATCAGTTCGATGAGGCGCGACAGATTTTGCGTGATATTGAATCGCTGGATGGCCATACCGCGTTTTTATTCGAGAAGATTAACTTCCTGATGGACGCCACAGTCGGCTTCATTAACATCAATCAAAACAAGATCATCAAAATCTTCTCGGTCGCATCGGTCGTGTTCTTACCGCCGACCCTGATCGCCAGCATCTACGGTATGAACTTTCGTATCCTGCCAGAGCTGAATTGGAGTTTCGGTTATCCGTTTGCGATTGTGCTGATGGTCGCGAGTGCAATCACGCCGTTTTGGTATTTCAGGAAGCGTGGCTGGTTGAAATAAAAATAGGCGTGCACTGCACGCCTATTTTCTAGGTGTGGACTGAGTTAAGCGCTTAGTTTTGCAAATGCCCCACTGGCAGCTGCAAGCGTCTCATCGATCACCACATCGCTATGCATCGCTGACACAAAGCCAGCTTCAAATGCAGACGGCGCAAGGTAAACACCGGCGTCTAGCATGGCGTGGAAGAACTGGTTGAAGCGTTCCTTGTTGCCGGCCATGATCTGTGCATAGTTTTCCGGCACATGCTCACTAAAGTAAATGCCGAACATCCCGCCCACGGCGTCTGCACTAAAGGCAACACCGAGTTCTTTCGCGGCCACCGCAAGGCCATCCACTAGTTTACGTGTCTGCGCGCCGAGTTTGTCATAGAAGCCTGGCTGCTGAACGAGCTTTAATGTCGTCATTCCCGCTGCCACCGCGACCGGGTTGCCAGACAAGGTGCCGGCTTGATACACCGGACCAAGCGGTGCAAGATGTTTCATCATGTCGGCGCGACCACCAAACGCTGCGACTGGCAGGCCACCACCGATCACTTTGCCCAGCACAGTCATGTCGGGTTGTATGCCGTACAGCGACTGCGCACCACCCAAGGCCACGCGGAAGCCCGACATCACCTCATCAAACATCAGCACTGCGCCATGCTGCGTACACAGGCGACGCATGGTTTGCAAGAACTCACTGGTTGCGCGCAGCAGATTCATATTGCCGGCAACCGGTTCGACGATCACTGCTGCAATACGATCACCCATGTTGCTGAACGCGTCTTCGAGTTGGGCACTATCGTTATAGTCGAGCACCATGGTGTGCTTAGCGAAGTCAGCCGGCACACCCGATGAGGTGGGATTACCAAAGGTGAGTAATCCACTACCGGCTTTCACGAGCATCGAGTCGGCATGGCCGTGGTAGCAACCCTCAAACTTGATCACCAGATCGCGTCCGGTGACGCCGCGCGCAAGCCGCAGCGCACTCATCGCAGCCTCGGTACCCGACGACACCAAGCGCACCATTTCAATCGACGGTACCAGCTTGCAGATTTCTTCTGCCATCAGGATCTCGCCCTCGGTAGGCGCGCCAAACGATAGCCCATTAGCCGCAGCCGCTTGTACCGCTTTTATCACCTCAGGGTGGGCATGGCCGACAATCGCGGGGCCCCACGAGCCGATGTAGTCGATATAACGCTTGCCATCAGCATCCCAGAAATACGGCCCCTCGGCGCGAGTAATGAAGCGTGGTGTACCACCCACCGAGCGGAATGCACGTACCGGTGAATTAACGCCACCCGGCGTGGAGCGCTGCGCGCGTGCGAATAAGCTATCGTTTTGAGACACGTTCACCTCTCTAGATTTATATCGTCGAACTCTGAATTATTTTGCTGCGACGTCTGGTTCAGGCTCTCGCGACCAAAAGTAACGGTCTGGCAAGCGCTTGCCCATACCGAGTCGCAGCGCATTGCCAAGCGCAGCGTGGGTGAATTCTTCTGCTTCGAGTACCGCCTCCGGGACGCTAACACCATTCGCCAGCATAGCGCTGATGGCAGCGGAGATCGTGCTGCCCGCGCCAACGAAGGTACCCGGCAGTCGTTGTCGGCGGTCGCTACGCACTAAACCTTCGCCACCGAACAGTAGATTTTGTACCTGCTGCGCTTCGCCAGGTACACCGGTGACGAGTACGAACTCGCAACCAAATTCGATCAGCTGCATCGCATCAATTTCCAGAGTGTCATCATCACTCGGCTCGCGCCAGGTTTCTGCCATACGCGCTAGCTCGTCAGCACACAGTTGAACCACGGTCGCCTGCGGAACCAGTAGCTGGCGGATGGCGAGCAAAATATCCTCATCATCGCGCTGCTGCGGCAACAGGGCTGAGAAAGGATCCAGCACCATCGGTGCTTGGGGATAGTCGGAGATGATTTCTGCAACCGCGGCGATGGTCTCAATATTGTCGAGGTGGCCAAGCTTGAAGGCGGCGATTGGAATATCCTCGAGCAAGGAGCGAGCCTGATCGGCGACCCAGTCGGTATCGATTGGCTGCACATCCTCGACCACGGTGGTGTCGCCAACCATCAGCGCGGTGATCACGCAAACCGTGTGACAACCCAGTGCGCCACAGGTCGCGAGATCAGCCTGGATGCCGATCGCACCGACGGGATCGGCGACGCCGAAGCTCAATACCACCGGTGACGATTGGATTTGCACGAGGAAAGCATTAACATAGTCGGCTGAGCATTTTACTTTAAGGGCCGTACCGTGAGTGATAACAACAATACCGAGCAAGCATACAAGACATGGATGTGCCTTATCTGCGGTTGGGTCTACGATGAAGCCGCTGGTTTGCCCGACGAGGGCATCGCGCCTGGCACCCGGTGGGAAGATGTGCCCATGAATTGGACTTGTCCAGAGTGCGGCGCGCGCAAGGAAGACTTCGAGATGGTCGCGATTTAACGGCACTGTCTCAAAGCTAGGCGCACTGCCTTCAGGGCGATCCTTCGCCCCCCGGTTTCCGTATATCGCCCGAAGAATTGCTAATCGCGCAGTTCATGCGCTGAACTGTCGCCAAAATGACGACAGTGGGCAAAGTTTGATTTTTCCTTGTTTGAAGGTGTTGCTCTTTTTGATACAGTCCGCGCCGTTGCTTGCAGATCTGGAGCGGTTGCGCGATGGGGGCTTCACTAGATGGACCGCAGATTCTGGTCATTGATGACAGCAGTACGATACGTCGCTCTGCTGAAATTTTTCTGACCCAGGCCGGATACCCGGTCATTCTCTCCGAAGATGGGTTTGAGGCACTCGGCATTATTGTCGAGCGCCAACCTGCGCTGATTTTCTGCGACATCCTCATGCCCCGGCTGGATGGCTTCCAGACCTGCGCGCTGATCCGCTACAGCAATCGCTGTTCTCACATTCCGGTGGTGATGCTGTCATCGCGCGATGGGCTGTTTGATCGCGCGCGCGGCTTGCTGGCCGGTGCCTCCGATTACCTGACCAAACCCTTCACCAAGGACAGCTTGTTGCAGGCAGTGCGTCAGTACGCACTGCCAACCCACGCGCCTACCTGACGTTCGCTTTTCCACACTAGCCCTCACCACTATGCCGATCAAGCACATTCTTATTGTTGATGATTCACCGACCGAGCGCCATTTCATCACTGATTTACTGAGCCGTCATGGCTACAGCGTTAGCACAGCCGATAACGCCGAGGTAGCGATGCTAAAAATCAAGGCCCAGCCCCCACAATTAATCCTGATGGATGTCGTCATGCCTGGTCTGAATGGTTTTCATGCGACGCGCGAGATCGCCCGTGACCCGGCCACCCGCGACATACCCGTCATCATTTGCAGCAGTAAGCATCTGGAGACAGACCGTATCTGGGGCTTACGTCAAGGCGCAAGAGAGTATCTGGTCAAGCCGCTAGATCCCGACATGCTGCTGCAAAAAATCGCCGCACTCTCGCGCGCATCTGTGTCGTGAGCGTGGAAATATCGACAGCTCATCGGCTAGGGTCGCTGCAAAGCTTTCAGCAGCGGCTAGGCCAGCGCCTGCAACATGCGCAGAAGTCGGGAGCTAGTGCGAAGTCCTATCTGGCATGCGCGACGGGTAGGCAGCGCTGGCTGGTAGATTTGGCGCATACCGAGGAAATACTGGGCGGCGAACAGCCGACCCCGGTTCCTTTCACCCGTCATTGGTATCTCGGATTGGTGAGTCGTCGCGGCCAGCTGGTTGGTGTGGTTGATCTTGAAGGATTCGCAGGTGCCGATCCACAGCCCTGGCAGTTCAGTGATCGTGTGCTGATTCTCTCGAGCGCACTGCCGGTGCGTTGCGCCATTCGAGTGACCCACATGATCGGCATAGTTGACCAATCGCAGCTCAATCCCGCAGCTCCCACCACTAACCCACCGAGTTGGGCACCGCATAGCTTTATCCATCGTGATGGTAGCCACTACTTCGCTGCCGATCTCGTGACGCTGATGGCGCTGCCGTCTTTTCTCGATATTGCGCAGTAACAAGCCTGATTCATTGTTATTTCCGGAGCGCTGCATGGATCCTGATAAACGGCTCGACTTGGCCGCCTTTTCCGAATCATCCCGAACGCCATCTCGGGTCATCGAATGGTGGCGTGCACTGCGCTTGCGACCGCAGAATCCGCAGGTCAGTTGGCTCGCAAGGTTCAGGCACTGGCCGCTATCCAAGATACTACGCTCGCTGAAGTGGGCACTTGGATTGTCTTTGATCGTGTGCGCTGCAATAGCCTGGCTCTACACTGACATTACCCTGACAGCGGCGGTCAAGACCCAAATGGCGAGCGAGGTGTTGATGCACTCGCAACGCCTCGGTAAGGCAGCGCCAAATGCGATTCAGGGGAATCGCGATGCCTTTCGCCAGCTCGAGCAAAGTCGCAGCGAAATCAATCAAGCGCTCGAGGTACTAGCCCAAGGCGGGCAGTGGCAAGGGCATACGCTACCCAAAGCCAATGATGCACTGGTTCTACGAATCGAAGCGATACGCTCGGCTTGGCAGCGCTCGTCCCAAGCATCAGCGCAGTTACTCGCGCTTGAGAAGCAGCTCACAGGTTTTCGTAGCACGCTACAGAAGTTGAACACTCTCAATCCTGTACTGCTTGAGCTGAGTGAGCAGGTAGCTACCTTACTCGCACAAACCGGTGCCTCACCGCGCGAGATTGCGGCTGCGGGTCAGCTGGTGATGCTGACGCAACGTCTCGGTAAAAGTGCCAACGAGTTTTTGACACCGGATGGTATCAACCAGGACACCGCGTTTCTACTTGGCCGCGATGCGAGTACCTTTGCTGACATTGTGCATGCCTTCCTCGACGGCAGCCCTGTGCTGCGCCTACCAGCGGTAACGAATGCCGATGCGCGCGGGCGCTTATCTGAGCTACGCAGTCAGTTCGCGATCTATCACCGTGAGCTTTCCGGCATTCTCGGTAATCTGAAACATTTCATCGCTGCCAAAGAAGCTGAGCGGCGTATTTTTCTCGACAATGAATCACTTCGTGAGCGCTTGCTCGCACTACAGCAAGACTATCGCGGTAGCGAGGGCGGAGGTGGATTGCGCTGGGCATTGGCCATCAGTGCATTAATGAGCTTGTCGTTGGGGCTGCTGGTGGCTGCCTTGCAGTTACAGCAGAGCCGGCAACGTACAGTCGAGGCTGAGCAGGCCCGATCGCAGGCAGAGCAGCAACGCCTGAAAGCGCTGGCGGATGAGGAAGACGCACGCCGAATTAATCAAAAAAATCAGGCCGCGATATTGCGACTGATGAACGAGCTGCAAGAGGTTGCTGAGGGTAACCTGACCATACAGGCGACTGTCTCAGAGGATATGACCGGTGCAATCGCTGATTCGGTCAACTTCACACTAGATGAGTTACGTCGTCTGCTGGGTAAAGTCAGGACGACAGCGCAGCAAGTCGCTAGCAGCTGCGCGACAGCGCAAGGTATTTCCGGCGATTTATTAGGCCTCGCTGCGCGGCAGTCGCAAGAGATTCAACAAACCGGTCAGGCCGTGCTGCAAATGGCGCAGCAGATTCACCAGGTATCACGTGCTGCGAGTGAATCAGCAGATGTAGCGCAGGCGTCGCTCAATGCCGCCGCCCAAGGGGAGAGCGCGGTACAGGATGCGATCGGCAGCATGCAGCAATTGCGTGAGCAGATGCAAGAAAGTGGCAAGCGTATCAAGCGACTAGGCGACTCTTCGCTGGAGATTGGTGACATCGTTGATTTGATTTCCGGTATCACTGAGCAAACTCAAGTGTTGGCGCTGAACGCTGCCATACAAGCAGCGTCAGCTGGCGAGGCGGGGCGCGGCTTTGCCGTGGTGGCAGAGGAGGTGCAGCGCTTAGCCGAGCGCTGCGGTGATGCGGCGCGTCAGATTGCGCAGTTGGTGAAGACCGTGCAAGCGGATGCTCAAGAGGCGGTTGCTGCCATGGAGCGCTCGACGCAGCGCGTGGTCGAGGGCGCACAACGTTCCGATAGCGCGGGCGCTGCCTTGGCCGAGATTCATCGTGTTTCACAGCACCTTGCTGATCTGATCCGCGGCATCTCCGCTGCTGCCGGTGAACAAACTACCTTGGCTGATCATGTGGCGCATAACATCGATAGCATTCTGACCGTTACTGAGCACACCCGTCAGGGTACCCAGATGACTGCAGCCTCGGTGAGTGAGCTGGCCTTACTTGCCGATGAGCTGGATGGTGCGATCAACCGCTTCCGTATCGATACCTGATAGCCGGTGACGACGATGGAGGATGATCTTATCGCCGGCGAACTGCCAGTCGCTAGTCTTGCTGCGCTCGGCGAAGAAATCGAGCGTAACCTGACTGAGCTCGCGCTTTCATTACGCGAGCCAAGCGTCGTAAGCATCGACCCAGCGCCACTTATTGATACTGCAAGACGATTGGCCCAAGTTCAAGGGGCACTGCTGATCATCAATCAGTTTGGTTTAGCAGCACTCACACAGGTGGTTCGTGATCAGCTGATCACTTTAGGCCAGCAAGCGACGACCGCTCAGGACTCGAGCTATTTGATCGTAAAACGGTTTCAAGGGCTGGTACGACAGGCGCTGACATATTGTTTGCACGGCCAAAAACTGACAACCGCTGAGTTACTTCGATGCTGGTATCAGCAACTGGCGCTTGGCGGTCCGTCGAACTTACAACCCGCGATGTTAGTGGCGCTCGATGTAGATCCGGATGCGCTCGCAGACATACCAGCGCAGGAGGTTACTGATCAACTGCCCCTCGATCCTGATCAATCACTACTGACGCTGTTACGTGCGCAAGATGATCTTGCCATGCGCGCTGCTGCGCAGCAGATTGCTGCCTTGTTTGCTCAAGCCGCTACCCGATCTAAGCAGCGCAATGGGCAATATTTCTGGCTGGCTGTACAGGCTTGCTTGCTCGAGTACGCAAACGTGGGTGGTGATGCAGCGCCGATCAAGAAAATCGCAGCCGCTGGCGTGCGTTTGCTTCGTCAAATAGATCACCAAAGTACTGCAATCGCCGATACCGCGCTTAGCTCGGTGACTCGCGAGGCGCTATTCGAGTTAGCGCAGCGGCCAGCGCAAACGATACTCGCCCGCGCGGTCGTGAAGTTGTTTCGAATCGAGCAGCAGTTTACTTTACCTGCGAATAGCACCGCGCTTGATACTGTGAGTGATGAAGGGTTCACCACTTGGGCCAGCGCGCTGGATGTGCTGATTTTAAAGATAGAAACCAATCCTTCATCCATCGTCGATCCGATAGCCTGGAAGGTATTAGTTGATACGGCGAGCGCGTGGCAATCGCTGTCGCCGGTCGTCAGCATCATACAAGACCTAATTACCGACATCGCCTCGCACGCACTGAAGCCGAGTCATACTGAGGGACTTGCCGCAGGCTTACTTTGTTTGCGCGAAAGTGTCGATATTGATGCGCTACAGGTCACCATACAAGCGATGAGGCAGCTACTGAGTCGCGCTGAACCCAGACACTGCATAGCCCAATTAAGCCAATGGTTACGCGTTAAGAATGCACACCGCTCGTTCATGATGCTGGTATCTGCCATGCGGGCTGATATGGTCCAGGTAGAGCACTTACTCGATGTCGAGCCACCGGTGGAAATAGCTATTTCTTTCAGCGCTGCAGTGGCAGCACTGACTCGCATAGCCGGAGCGCTGCAGTTATTAGGTCTGACCAACGAGCGTGAGCGAGTAGTACAACTGCGCGACGCACTGACCAATAAAAGTACAGCTACCTGGATAGATGAGACATTCGCGCAGCAATGGGTGTTACTACAGACGACATTAGATCAACTGCCTTTCCAGAAAACGCTGCATTTCAGCCAATTGCCACCGCCAGAGCCTGGGCTGGATACTATTTTTATTCAAGAGGCACGTGCGCTGATTAAAGCATTGCACGATGCTGCTGCTGTATTGAATCTGGCTGGCATGGCACAAGCTGCGCATACCTTGGGTGGTTGTTCAGCGACGGTCGGATTGAGTGGCTTGGCAGAGTTATCGCTTACGCTAGAGTCGACACTGGAGCAATTACTAGCACGCGGTACTGTATTGGATGCTGCGCTGCTCGGTGCGGTGATAGCGACGATGTCATCCCTGCTTGAAGATTTTGCGAGCCATAGTGTACGCGGTGATGCCCCCGAATTAGTGCAGCGCCTGCGGACGTACTTGGCGCCGCCGGTAGCCAATAATGCAGCAGAGACGCTTGATATCACGTCAGATCCATCCGTACAGCAAGTGGTTGGGCCCAGACTGATTAAGGCGCTGAATACGCCTGTCACCGATACTCCGGACGAGAGGGCCCATGATGTCGGTGAGTCAAGCGAGCTGCTGCAGCCAGCACAAGATGTCAGCATAGAACGATTGCAGACATCACTCACATCACTTTCCACTTCACCGGCTACTTCACCACTAATTCAGCCATTAACGCCGCCTTCAAATCTTCCGTCAACTTTATCCTCAACTCCACCAGCATCATCAGCTGAATCATCAGCCGAGTTAGTTACAGCAGGCTTTCCATCGCATACAGTTGATGCGCATGATGAGCTGTACGAGATTTTTAAGCTAGAGGCCGCGGACTTACTGCCACAACTCGAGCAGTCTCTGCGTCAGTGGGAAAGTAATCCTGAGGATGGCTCCCAGGCTACCCCGCTGCTACGGGTTCTGCATACGCTCAAGGGCAGCGCACGGATGGCCGGGCGGGACGACCTCGGCACCGAATTTCACCATGCCGAGGCTGAAGTGAGCACCTTGTTGCAGCAAACGCCGAGTAGCCGCACCCGGGCTATTGCGGCGCTGCTCCATCGTGTGGATTTTTGGCTCTACGCACTGACCGAGTCGACGGATGTACTACCTGAAAAGCGTTCAGGTACAGGCTTGGGTATCCGGGTAGCATCGAATTTGGTGATTGACTATGGTGCGTCTGCGGAGTTGACTGAGCCGAGTGAATTCGCTGAACCAAATACCGTCTCTCATCCGATTGAATGCTTGCCGCAGCCCGGATTAATACAAACAAATCAAAGCACAGCGACTGCTGAGCTTGCTGATGCCACGCGATTCTCTACGCAACCCCAGGCGCAACCCCAAAATTTTGAGGTATCAGGACCTCGAATACTAGCGTTAGCGTCTGAAGGTGGCACACCGCCGCTGCCG